>Ga0302311_10002151_pt1 | contig 22529 bp, 22 predicted proteins | sample III_Palsa_N1_3_FD_200449 | JGI IMG/M metagenome (GOLD analysis project Ga0302311, IMG submission 200449) | Peat permafrost microbial communities from Stordalen Mire near Abisko, Sweden - III_Palsa_N1_3 | ecosystem: Environmental > Terrestrial > Soil > Palsa > Peat permafrost | place: Sweden... | reverse complement strand
TCTTTACCATCGCTTACCGTCGTAGCCATGGGTGGCCCCGAAATCGAGCGGCTGATCGGGTTGTTGTCGCGGTTGCCGGGGTTGGGGCCGCGCAGCGCGCAGCGGATTGCGTTGAAGTTGCTCGCGCATCCGGAAACGCGGATGTTGCCGCTGGCGGCGGCGCTCGCCAATGCGGCCCGCGAGATCAAGGCCTGCCGGATTTGCGGCAATTTGGACAGTGCTGATCCGTGTTCGATCTGTTCGGATCCGGCGCGCGATGCGACGCGGATTTGCGTGTTGGAGACGGTGGGCGATTTGTGGGCGATCGAGCGTTCGCGCGCCTATCGTGGGCATTATCATGTGCTGGGCGGAACGCTGTCGGCGCTTGGCGGCACGATGCCTGAGGATTTGAATCTAGAGGGGTTATTGGCCCGGCTGCGCGCGGGCGGGGTGGAGGAGGTGATTCTGGCCCTGGCCGCGACGGTGGATGGTGCTGCGACGACGCATTGGCTCGCCGACAAGCTGAAGTTTTCCGGAGTTGCCCTGACCTTGCTCGCCCAAGGCGTTCCGATGGGCGGCAGCCTGGAGATTCTGGACGAAGGCACCTTGGGCAACGCCCTGCGCTCCCGTCATCCCGCGGGCTAAAAAAGTTGGATTGCCGCGCAAGCGCTCGCAACGCTACGCGGTTTTTTGGTTCTTTTTTTCAAAAAAGAACACTACCCTTGCTAACCGACCTATTCGGTTCGAGGGAGCAAAAATGTCCAAAATCATCAAATCCGCATTGTTCGCTGGCGCCGCGATTGCGCTTATGGCAGGTCAAGGCGCGCGCGCCGACCAGTTGACGCGGGCGCAGGCGGAGGCAAGGTGTCACCCGACGGTGAATGTCGGCGACATCACGCCGTACGGCGAAACTCCGGCGGAAGCAGCGGCCAAGAAGGTCACTTTCGAGTGGGTCTGTCAGATGTTCGTCGATGGCGACGTCGCGGGCGGGTTCAAGAACTACGTCGACCCCAATTTCTGCGATCATGGTCATTTGGTCACTCACGGCCGGCGCGAATGTGGTGGTTACGCCGAGGTCGAGAAGAACTTCGAGCGCATGGCCCGGATGGATGCGAACGGCTTGATCGAACTCCCGGTGCAGGCCACGGTGGACGGTGAGATGGTGACGATGTGGGGGGAGGGCGTGGACATCTTCCGCGTCCAGAACGGCAAGATCACCGATCATTGGGACGCTTCGCCGCCTGATACGTCTACCGTCAAGGCGCATGCGCCGGGCACCGCGCAGCGCGTGATGTCGGGCGAGGGACCGCCGCCGGCGCCGAGGCAAAATTAACAAAGTTTTTTTGCTTCTGTTTGTTCACAAAAAGAAGACTTAAGGCTGTTCTTTTTGAGGAAAAGAACCAAAACCTTTTTAATAATTGGGCCGGCGGTAAACTACCGCCGGCCCATAACGCATCAGAATACCGCGCGCAGGATCGCGAATAGGATGCCCGAGAGCAACATGGCGCACGGCAACGTCAGCACCCACGCCAAGGCGATGTCGCGCACGGTGTCCCATTGTAACCCCGAGCCATTGGCGGCCATGGTGCCGGCAATGCCGCTCGACAGAATATGCGTGGTCGAAACCGGCAGACCAAAACGATCGGCGCCCATGATCGTGATCGCGGCAACGATCTCCGCCGCGGCACCCTGACCATAGGTCAGATGGGTCTTGCCGATCTTCTCGCCCACCGTCACCACGATGCGCTTCCAGCCCACCATGGTGCCCAAGCCAAGCGCGATCGCCACCGCCACCTTGACCCACGGCGGAATGAACTGCGTGCTGCCGGTGAGCGCCTTGGCGTAGGCGCCGATCTTGGCCTTGTCCGCACCGTCGAGCTTGCTGTTCGCGAGCTTCACGGTCTGCGCGGTAAGATACATGTCGTTGCGCACGTTATGCACCGCTGCGGCCGGGATCGCGCCGATCGAGCCGCTGGCTTGAACCTGGTTCGCAATGTCGATCGCGATCGCGTCGAGCGCCGCCCAACTGCCCGGCCCCTGCAGTGCGCGCTTTTCCACCGCGACCTGAAGCGCCGCGCGTGCGCCGTCGGCGTCGGGGATCGCCACACCCGCAGCGTGGGAGGTGAACACCGCCTCGGCCTGCGTGGTGGCTTGGATGAAGGCCGGGGTCTGGCGCGCCGTCATGGCGTGGTTGAGCGCGAACGCGGTCGGCATCGCGCCGATCAGGATCAACATGATCAGCCCCATGCCCTTCTGCCCGTCGTTCGAGCCATGCGCGAACGAAACCGACGAGCAGGTCAGGATCAGCAACCCGCGCACCCACCACGGTGGGGTGGATTTGCCCTCGGGCGCCTTATAGAGCGCCGGAATGCGGATCAGGAACTTCAGCAGCAGCAACAAACCCGCAGATAGAAAGAAGCCCACCAGCGGGCTGAAAATCAGCGCCGCAAACACTTTTTCCGCCTGCGACCAATCGACGCCCGAGGTGCCGGTGCCCTTCGCCGCGAGCAACTGATTGGCAACGCCGACGCCGATGATCGAGCCCACCATGGTGTGAGACGAGCTCGCCGGCAGTCCCCGCCACCAGGTGCCGAGGTTCCACACGATCGCAGCAATCAGCAGCGAGAAGATCATCGCATAGCCGGCACTTGAACCCACGTTCAGGATCAACTCGACCGGCAGCAGCGCGATGATGCCGAAGGCGACGGTGCCCGACGACCACAACACGCCGAGCAGATTGAGCGTGCCCGACAGGATCACCGCGGCGGTCGGCGCCAGCGAGCGGGTGTAGATCACGGTCGCGACCGCGTTGGCGGTATCGTGGAAGCCGTTCACGAATTCAAACCCGAGCGCGATCAGCAAAGCCAGGCCCAGCAGCACGAACGCGCCGATCGCCAGCGGCGGTCCGGAGGCGGCGCTGATGTCCGCCACCAGCCCGCGTACCGCGTAACCGATGCCGACGGCCAGCACCAGCAGCAGGGCGATCAGCGCCTTGCCACTCGGTTTCGATTCCAGGGGAATAGAGGATGGGCGACTGCCCACCGCAAGATCGGACATTTTATGCCTCCGGGTTGATCTTGCGCCGAGGTTATGCGGGTATTTTCGGGGCTTCTATCACAGTTCGATGACAGTATGGGCCGGCCGGCAAATCGGGATTCGGGACGCGCCGGCCGTCTTCGGCTTGACGCGCGGTGCCGAGCCCCCCACACCTCTGCCATGACCGATCCGTTCCTGATCCCCCCCGAGCCCGCCGCCGCCGACGCGATCGCGGCGATCGCCGACGAACTTGGCAGTTTCGACGATTGGATGGACCGCTATCAGTTCATCATCGAGATGGGTCGCAATCTGCCGCCGTTTCCGGATGAGTGGGTAAACGATGCGCATCGCGTGCCGGGGTGCCAGGCTCAGGTCTGGATGGAGCCGACGCTTAGGGGCGGGAAATTGTATTTTGCCGGCGCTTCGGACGCGGTGATCGTGACCGGGTTGATCGCGTTGCTGCTGCGGGTTTATTCGGGACGGACTCCGGCGGAGATTCTGGGCACCAGTCCGGCGTTTTTGACCGATCTGGGTCTGATCCAGGCGCTGTCGACCAATCGCGGCAACGGGATCGCGGCGATGGCGCGGAAGCTGCAGGAAGTCGCCGCGCGAACGACCCAATGAGGATTGGAGCGGGTGAAGGGAATCGAACCCTCGTGTGCAGCTTGGGAAGCTGCCGTTCTACCATTGAACTACACCCGCGAGCGTGGCTCGCGGGTGTTATAAGAAGCAGCCATTGGGCGCGCAAGGTGCTCCCGGTGAGCGGCTAGCCGATCCCGGCCGCCAGCACCGCCCACGCCGCGATCGCGCCGTTGTAGCTGGTATAAAGTCCATACGCGTCATAGACCAGGCTGCCCCAGTTGCCCTGTACCGCGGCGGGAAGGGCGGCGTTCTGCACCGGGTCCGAAACGTTACGGATAAAACCGAAGGCGGTGCCGTTTGCGGCACACACTTCGCCGATCACCGCGTCGTCCATCTCGATTGCGCTGTAGGCCTGATAGTCGCCCGCGGTGGTTCCGACCACGAAAGTCGAAGCCGTCAGCAGGGATGTGCCGCCGCCGGTCTGGTCGATAATCAGCGGGACCGCTTCTCCTAGATTCAACCCGTCCGGATCGAGCTGATCCAAGTTGTAGTCGGTGTTGGAGCCCCGATTTAGGCTCGAGGCCAGCAACTGCAGATCGCTCGATGTGGTCGGGACCGGGAACAGCAGGGCGGGTAGGTTTGGATTACTCAGCACGGCGTCGTTCGCGGACCAGGCGTTGCTGTAATCGGGCCAGCTCGCCGCGGGCTCGCCAGCCTCGTATAGCGTGCCTGCACTCACCGCGCGCACGGTGCCGATATGATCGGCCGGTATGGCCCCGCCGGCGGTGCCGATTGAAAGGATCAGCGTTGGCTGCACATCGGCGATCAAAAGCTTGATCAGCGCCTCCAGAAAGCTGGCACCGGGAAAGTCGAGATGGGTGTTCGATTTGAACAGCAGCACCGACTTGCCAGCGATCTCGACCAGGCGATAGCTGCCCCATTCGCTCCAGCCCGAGGGCGCGTCCGCCGGCAGGTTCTTCGCATAGGTGTGCCAGCCGCTCCAGTTGCTGCGGGCCCGGTCGCTATAAGCCATCGTCGTGGCGCCGGCACAAAACACGTGCTGCATCGCTGCCCATTCCGCCTCCGCCCAGGTGATCACCACTGCAGATGCCTTTGGCAATGCGCCGGCCTGCGTGGTGAGCAGCGTCGGTGCGCTCTGGCCGACGGCGGCAAAATCTACCGCCGGCAGCGGCGGGGCGTTCGTGATTGTTGCGGCCAACCGCGATTCTTTGCTCTCGGTCAGGCCAAATCGGAGGTAGGGATTGTGCCGGTGTGCCATGGCTTCAACTCGCGTCCTTCGGTGGTGGCGGTCACCAGGATGCGCGCGTCAGGCCGCTTTTGGAACCATACCCTCGGCCGCTCAATCGAGCATTCCGATTGACAGCATACCAACCGTCCGGTATGTTTTCACTCATGAGCCCAGATCCCGCCAGCAACCGCGTTCGCCGCGACGCCAAAGCCAGGCTGCTCAACGCCTCGCTCGCCGTGATTCGCGAAAAGGGCTTCGCTGCGACGTCGGTCGACGATCTCTGTCAGGCCGCAGGCGTGACCAAGGGTGGCTTCTTTCATCATTTTCCCAGCAAGGAAGATCTCGGCGTCGCCGCTGCCAACCACTGGTCGGAAATCACCGACGTGCTGTTCGCCGACGCCTCGTACCACAACCATGCCGACCCGCTGCAACGCGTGCTCGGCTATATCGATTTCCGGTCCGGGCTGCTGCAGGGCGCGGTGCCGGAATTCACCTGCCTGGTCGGCACCATGGTGCAGGAGACGTTTGACACCAGTCCCGCGATCCGCGCCGCGTGCGCCGCCAGCATCTGTGGCCATGCGGCGCGGCTGGAGCCCGATATCGCCGCGGCGATGGAGCGTTACCACGCAAGCGGGGATTGGACCGCGTGCGATCTTGCCTTGCACACGCAAGCGGTTCTGCAAGGCGCGTTCATTCTCGCCAAGGCGACCGGCGACGTGGAGGTCGCGCGCGCGAGTGTCCGCCATCTGCGCCGCTACATCGAGTTGTTGTTCGGCCAATCCGGAATCAATCAGGAAACAGCGCCATGAAACTCTATTATTCGGATGTGCTGGCGCCGCGCAAAGCCTGCGCGGTGGCGAAATACCTCGATGCCGACATAGAATTTGTCTATCTTGACCTCACCAAGGGCGAGCAAAAGGCGCCGTTCTATCTCGCGCTCAATCCAAACGGGCACGTGCCGACGCTCACCGACGGCGACCGGGTGATCTGGGAGGCCGACGCTATCATATGCTATCTCGCGGAACGCGCCGGTTCGGAGCTTTGGCCTCGCGATGGCCGACAGATCGAAGTGATTCGCTGGTTCAGTTGGAATTCGCAACATTTCCTGCGCTGCGGCGGCGAGCTCTATTTTCAGTATGTGATCAAGCCGCGTTTCAACCTCGGGCCGCCGGACGAGACCGCGGTTGAGGAAGCGCTCGGCGACTTCCACCGGCGCGCCGCGATCCTGAACGCGCATCTCGCCGGCCGTGCCTGGCTGCTCGGCGACGTGCTGACGGTTGCCGATTTCTCGGTTGCCATCACTCTTCCCTACGCCGAGCAGGCGCACCTGCCGCTGGACGAATTTCCCGAAATCCGCCGCTGGCATGATCAGCTGAACGGGTTTCCGGCATGGCGGGAGCCGTTTCCGGCAAATCCGGGATCGAACACATAATTCCAACCGTATCAACCAAGGAAGGACATGACATGACTGACGAAGCCAAGAGGAAATTTCTGGTCAGCTATCTCATCCCGGCGGCGGTAGTCGAGGAGTGGAAGAAGACCGACCCGGAGACAAGACAAGCCGCGGAACAGAAAGTAATGCAAGAATGGCATCAATGGTCACAGGACCACGCGAGCATCACTCTTAGTACCGAAGCCGGCGGCAAAACGAAACGCGTTACTTCCAGCGGCATTTCAGACACCAACAACGATATAATGGTGCTCTCGTTCGTGGAGGCGGAATCGCTCCAAGCAGCCGCGCAGATATTTGAAAATCACCCCCATTTGCAGATAATGCAGGCGAGTATTGAAGTGATGGAAGTGAAACAAATGGGGGGAAGGCTAGGGTAAGGGAAGAATCTTCTTTTTGTGAACAAAAAGAAGCAAAAAAACTTTGTCACTTTGGGCCGCAGCGTCACTCCCGCAGGCGTACCGGCCCTTCGTTACAAAAGTTTTTTGCTTCTTTTTTTCAAAAAAGAAGTTTCTTCCCTTTCTTCTCGTCCCCGCTATCATCCCGCCTCCTCCGCTTCCAGATGAGGCGCCCCATGCCCTACCGCCCCGCCACCCAGCTGGTCCATGGCGGCCAGTTCCGCACCGAGTTCGGCGAGACCACCGAGCCCTTGTTCCTGACCTCCGGCTTCGTCTACGACAGCGCCGAGCAGGCTGAGGCGACCTTCAAGGGCGAGATCGCCCACTACCAGTATTCGCGCTTCGGCAACCCGACCATCACCATGCTGGAATCCCGGCTGGCGCTGCTTGAGGGCGCCGAAGCCTGCCGCACCACCGCGACCGGCATGGCCGCGGTACATGCCTCGCTGCTCTGTTACCTCAAGACCGGTGACCGGGTGGTGGCGTCGCGCGCGCTGTTCGGCTCGTGCCACTGGATCGTTTCGACCTTGCTGCCGCGCTACGGCATCGAGCCGGTGTTCGTCGACGGCGAGGATCTGGCGCAATGGCGCGCGGCGCTGGCGCAGCCCGCGGCGATGGTGCTGCTGGAAAGCCCGTCGAACCCGATGCTCGACATCCTCGACCTCCGCGCGATCAGCGACCTCGCCCACGGCGCCGGCGCGCTGGTGGTGGTCGACAACGTCTTCGCCACTCCGCTGCTGCAGAAGCCGCTGGAACTCGGCGCTGATGTGGTGGTCTATTCCTGCACCAAGCATATCGACGGCCAGGGCCGCGTGCTGGGCGGCGCGGTGCTGGGGACCAAAAAATTCATCGAAGAGACGCTGCTGCCGTTCATCCGCAACACCGGTCCGGCGCTGTCGCCGTTCAACGCGTGGCTGCTGCTGAAGGGGATCGAGACCATGGCGCTGCGGGTTGCGGCGTCATCCGCCAGCGCCGCGGCGATCGCGGACTTCCTCGCGGATCGGCCGGGCGTGCGTCGCGTGCTCTACCCCACGCGGACCGACCATCCGCGCCACGAGCTGGCGATGAGCCAGATGACCGGCGGCGGCACGCTGGTGACGGTGGAGCTGGCCGGCGGCAAGCCGGCCGCGTTTCGCTTCATGAACGCATTTCAACTGATCGCGATCTCGAACAACCTCGGCGACAGCAAGAGCTTGGCGACCCACCCTGCCACCACGACCCACTCGAAGCTCACGCCTCAGGAGCGAACCCGCCTCGGCATCACCGAGGGTGTGGTGCGACTTTCGATCGGCCTCGAGGATGTCGAGGATCTGAAGGAAGATCTGGCGCAAGCGCTACACGCGGGCGGTTAAGAAAGGGAAGAATCTTCTTTTTTGAAAAAAAGAAGCAAAAAACTTTTATCCGATTGGTTCCGTGCGCAGCGTCGCGGGTGAGTGGGCACGGAAACAAAGTGACAAAGTTTTTTTGCTTCTTTTTGTTCACAAAAAGAAGACTCCTCCCCTGACCTTAACGCCCGATTTTACGCCTTACCTGATGCGCATTTCAGGCATCTCTGCCAGGCTGGACTGCCCGTCCAGCAGCACGCCCAGCCGCGCCGAAATCTCATCCAACGCCAGGCTCGCGCCGCCGACCTGGTTCACCTGCGCCATCAGACTCTGCAAGACCGACTTTCTGCCTGGCAGCGTCATAATGATCGCCGGTTTCCCCGGCGGCAGCCCGCCCAACTGAGCCGCGTCGGCGAGCGCCTGATCGAACCCGCCGAGTTCGTCCACCAGGCCGTTCTCCTTCGCCTGCGCCCCGGTCCAAACGTGTCCTTCCGCCAGCGGCTCCAGCTGGGCCTGGGTCATGTGCCTTCCCGCCTCGACCCGGCTCAAAAACAGACCGTAGCCGTCATCGATCATCGCCGAGAATCGCGCCTGCTGCTCCGGCGTGAAGTTGCTGACCGGGCTTTCCATATCGGCATTGGTGCCGATCGAAACCGTGTCGATGCCCACCCCGAGCTTGCTCGCAAGTCCTTGCATCGCGAATTTGCCGCCGAACACGCCGATCGAGCCGGTCACCGTCACCGGCTCGGCCACGATCCGATCGGCCTCGGCGGCGATGTAATAGCCACCCGAGGCCGCCGTGTCCGACATATAGACCACCAGCTTCTTGCCCCGCGCGCGGGCCAACTGCGCCGCGTGCCAAATCGTTTCCGAAGCGGTCTCAGAACCGCCCGGGCTGTTGATCCGCAGCACGATCGCCTTAACTCGCGGATTATCCGCCGCCTGGTTGAAGGCGTCGACCATCTGATCGGAGTAGACGGTGTCGGACGAATCGATCCCGTCATTGTCGCCGCTTTGGATCTCGCCCACCGCGTTGATTACCGCGACGCCGTCCGCGGCATTGGGGTTGACTGGCGAGCCCGACTGATAATCGTCGGCGTCGAGCAGGCTGGCGCCACCCCCGGCCCGGCGCAGCGCCATGCCCTCGACCTCGTCCCAATAGCCCACACGGTCGACCAGATGGTTGGACTGCGCCTCGCTCGCGGTGTAGGGGCCGTTGTTCACCAGATCGTTGATCTGATCCTGAGTTAGACCGCGCGACCCCGCGATCGCGGTGGTAAGGGTGGCATAGAGCGAGTTCAGCAGGTCGCTATAGGCCTGGCGGTCGGAGGGCTCGAGCCCGGTGTCGGTATACTGGGTCGCGGCGGTCTTGAACTGGCCGCGGCGCACGAACGCCGGCAGGACGCCGAGCTTATCCAGCGTGCCGCGAAAGAACGGAATCTCCGCAGCGATGCCGGTGAGCGCAAGTGACCCGCCCGGCTGCAGCCAGACCTGGTCGCATGCAGAAGCAAGATAATAAGGCCGCGTGCCGCCCGAAAGATCGCCGTAGGATTCGGCGTAGGCAAATGCGAATTTGCCCTGGTGGCGCAGCGCCAGGACCGCATCGCGGACATTTTCGGTTTGCGCCAGTCCCAGCTGATCGTCGCCCAGCTTCAGCACGACGCCCTTGACCCGCGGGTCGGCCGAGGCGCGGTCAAGTGATGTCATTAGCCGGTCGAACGAGATCGTCTCATCGGCGCCGAAGTTGAACGGGCTGGGCGACGATTCGGTGACCGCGTGGTTGAGATCGAAGGTGAGAACGGTATTGTCCGGCACCACCACGGTCCGTTTCACTGCCGCACCGATCGCCAAGATGATCAGCACGAAGACCAGGATTGTGAGCCCCCCGATAAAGGCGAGCACCCCAATGATGAACCTCATGCCGGACGTCCTTGCAAGTTAGTAGAACTTGCTAGTGTCGATCCGATCCTCGCACACATCAAGCCCTATCCGGTCGGTCGGCAGCTTCCTGAAGGTAAGCTCGGTCTGCCACCTACGGCTGAAAATCTTCGGGTCGTTGAACGTGATATCGGCCACCAGGTGCTGGCCGCCGTCCGTCAGATGGTATTTTTCGGTGAGCTGCAGCGCGTCGGAATGCGGCAGACCCGAGTTGTCGAGAAAGGTGAAATCATTAAACAGCTGCGCGTGCACCACCAGCGTGTTGCCTACGAAGGTCCCGGTGTTGGAACCGAAATAGGTGGTGAACGCGTCAGGATCTGGTTTGGTGTTCAAATTCACCCAGCGGATCAGATTGTTCCACTGATAGAAGAACCAGACCTGCTTCGCGTTTTGCGCGATCTTGAAGGCTTCGGGCTGCAGCAGGATGCGCGGCTCGCCGAGCGGCTTGCATTTCTGCGCCGGATCGAACGAGAGATCGCCGGCCGCCTTCTGCGCTGCGTATTTGTCGTGGATCGCCTTGGCCGCCGGCAGCAGCGGCGGCTCGGCGCCGCTCGCCGTGGTGAGGCTGTCGACCGGGGTAATGATCTGCCAGACGCCGGAAAAATCCGGCGCGGCGGCGCGGGCCTGATGGGCCGCGAGTACGGCCGCCAGCGCGGCGATGGGGAGGGTGCGTTTCATCGCGGTTCTGCTCATTTCACGACCGAGCTATTGAGATTGGGCGGCGCGGTATCGGTGTAGGTCTTGCCGTAGGCCTCGGCGAAATCCTCGCAAATGTCTTCGAGCAGCGGCAGATCCGGCCGCCAATGCATGGTCGCGACCTGCTGCCGACCGTCGTCGTAGGTGACCAGATTTTCGATGTCGCCGTTGGAAAGCTTGCGGATACGCTCCACCATATGCCCCTGGCCCTTGACCCCAATCACGTCGACCACCAGCGTGTTGCCTTCCCAGTGGCCTACCGAATCGCCCACCCGGGTGGGCTGGAAGTTCGCCGGGTGCTGCGAGTTCAGATAGATGATCTGGTGCTCGTGGTTGTTCTCGCCGATGATCACCACGACATCTTTGGCCACGACGATCTGGCCGGGATGGAAGCCGCGGCCGATCTCGAAGGTCGGCAGGCAGGCCTGGCGATTGAAGCTCTGGCCCTTGACCGAGGCGATACTGACCGGCCCAGCTCCCGGGCCGCCGAGCCCAGGTCCGCCGCGCCCGAGCCCGCCCGGAGGTCCGCCACCGCCGCCGGGAGGGCCGCCGGGACCGCCGGGCCCACCGCCGCCGGCCAGGACGGTCGCATCGGTGGCCGCCGGCGCGTCCGCGTACGGGCTTTCGCCGTCGTAAAAGCCCGCGATGTCACGTGGGTTCTTGCTGGGGTTGGGCACCCCCGGCGGGCGCGGAATTGGCGCGCCGGAGGGCGCCTGACCCTTGAAGAACGATGGCAGGGGGGCGATATCGGCCGGCGTCACCCGCTCCACCTGGGCGTGTGCCGCTCGTGGCGCCATGCTGCCGGCAAAAGCGATCAGGCTCGCGGCGCCGAGCAGATGCGCCCATCGAAGCTTTGTCATGGAAGTTTCCCCGTGCGAGCCGCCTTAAAAATGGCCGTTCTGCTGATAGGTGATGCCGGTGCGCAGATTCTTGACGCTCATGAATTCGCCGCCGTCGGTATTGTCGCGGCGCGGCGCCACGATCGCCCTGATCTTGTCGCCGTTCAGGATCGAGGTCCGCGACCAGCCGTTTCTGACCATGAAGGTCACCGAGCCGCCTTCCAGCGTCCAGGTTTCGGTGCCGCCCTTGCCGTCGGGCACCGCCATGGTGATCCAGCTGTGCGGATTGGCCCAGCGGAAGTCGGTGAGCGTGCCTACCACCGCGATCGGATGGGTGCGATCGAACATGGTGCCGGAATGGTGCGCGAGCGCCGCCGCCGGGAGCAGCGATGCTCCGGCCAACACGGCGCGCAAGGTTCGAGATCGAATGACGGACCACAGCCGCATAGCGCTTTTCTCCCAGTGACCAGAGACAAACAATTGTTCTTTAGCGTCAGACCGTGATCGGCCCGTTGTATCCATTACTCTGGCGAGGGAAACGTTGCTTCGCAAGCAAGGAAATGCCGTGATTACGATTTGATACGCGGCGCTATAGTCGGATCGGCTGCAACGGAGGCTCGCCTGCGAAGTTCATCCCTGATCTGGCCGGGCGTGCCTTTGGCACTGGCAGCGGCGCTGCTGTTCGGTGCCAGCACGCCCGCCGCCAAGCTGCTGCTGGCACACGGCACGAACGACGGCATCGATCCCTGGATGCTGGCCGGATTGCTCTATCTCGGCTCCGGCGCCGGTCTCGGCCTATTCGCGCTCGGGCGTGCCGGACTCGGCGTCAAGCCCACCGAGGCCGGTATCGGCAGGCGCGATCTGCCCTGGCTCGCGCTGGTGGTGCTCGCCGGCGGGGTGGCAGCACCGGTGCTGTTGATGGTGGGATTATCCCAGGTTTCCGCCTCAAGCGCCTCGCTGCTGCTCAACCTCGAGGGGCTGGCGACCATGGCGATCGCCTGGCTGGTCTTTCACGAACAGCTCGACCGGCGGATCTTCGCCGGCGCGATGGCGATCCTGCTCGGCGCGGCGCTACTGCGCTTTCAAGGCGGCACAGAGAGCGTGGGCTGGGGCGGGCTTGCCATCGCCGGCGCCTGCGTGTGCTGGGCGATCGATAATAACCTCACCCGCAAGCTGAGCTTTTCCGACCCGGTACACCTCACCCTGACCAAGGGACTGGCGGCGGGCCTGGTCAATCTGGCACTCGCCCGCCTCGCCGGCGCGGCCTGGCCGCCCTTGGTCGCGGCCGCGGCGGCGCTGCTGGTCGGGTTTCTCGGCTACGGCGTCAGCCTGGTGCTGTTCACCCACGCGCTACGCCACCTCGGCACCGCGCGGACCGCCGCCTACTTCTCCACCGCGCCCTTCATCGGCAGCCTGCTCGCGATCCTGCTGCTGCATGAACCGGCGCACTGGCAATTCTGGATCGCGGCACTGCTGATGGGATCGGGCGCCGTGGTGCATCTGATCGAGCAGCACGAACACGAGCACTTGCACGACCCGATCACCCACGCCCACCGCCACCGGCACGATATCCATCACCAGCACACCCACGGACCCGACGATCCGCCGGGCGAGCCCCATGTTCACGCGCATCGGCATGAAGAAATGCAACACTCCCACCCGCATTTGCCCGATATTCATCACCGCCATCGCCATCGGGCGGAGGCGAGCAAGTAAGGCAAAGACAAGAATCTTCTTTTTGTGAACAAAAAGAAGCAAAAAAACTTTATCAATTTATTCAATTGCGAAGCTTCCCAGGACGGGCAGGTAACCAATCGAATAGAAGTTTTTTGCTTCTTTTTTTCAAAAAAGAAGACTTTCTTTCTTACATTCCCAGTGCCCGCCGGTAGATGTCGAGGAGCGTTTCCTGTTCCTCGACTTCCGCGGGTTCTTGTTTCCGGATGCGGATCAGCTGGCGGATGATTTTAACATCGAATCCCGCCGACTTGGCCTCGGCGTAGATATCCTTGATATCGCTGCCCAGTGCCTTGCGTTCTTCTTCCAGTCGTTCGATGCGTTCGATGATCGAGCGCAGCCGGTCGGCGGCGATGCCGCCGGTCTCGGTTTTGGCGGCTTTAGGTTGGGTGTCGTCGAGCGCCATCGGGGCCTCCCAGCAAGATATGCGTATCGGGCCAGGGGTACTCGCAAGCGGGGTGCATGGTCAACCGGGGTGGCCTCGGCTATGGTTCGCCATCAAAAGAAACACTTGGGAATTTCCATGACGTCCCGCCTGCATATGCGCCGCCGCCGCCGCACCAAGATTATCGCCACATTAGGTCCCGCCAGTTCCACCGCCGAGGTTCTATCCCGTCTCCATCAGGCCGGTGCCGACGTTTTCCGCTTGAACTTCAGTCATGGCAGCCACGCCGATCACGCGGCCAGGATCGCGCTGATCCGCGCGCTGGAGTCCGAGATGGGCCGGCCGATCGGGATTCTGGCCGATGTGCAGGGGCCGAAGCTGCGGGTCGGCCAATTTGGCGGCGGCCGGGTGCATTTGCAGAATGGCCAGAGTTTCCGGCTCGATCTCAACCCCACGCCGGGCGACGCGAAGCGGGTTCAGCTGCCGCACCCGGAGATCATCGCCGCCGCGAGCATCGGCACCTCGCTGTTGCTCGACGACGGCAAGCTGCGGCTGCGGGTGGTGCGGCAGCGGGAAGACCATCTGGAGTGCGAGGTGATGGTCGGCGGCCCGCTTTCGGATCGCAAGGGCGTGAATGTGCCCGATGTGGTGCTGCCGATCCCGGCGCTGACCAAGAAGGACCGTTTGGACCTGGCCTTCGCGCTGGAGCAGGGCCTTGATTACATCGGCCTGTCCTTCGTGCAACGGGCCGAAGACGTGGCCGAGGCACGCGAGATCGCGGCCGGGCGGGCCTGGATCATGACCAAGATCGAAAAGCCGCAGGCGCTCGATAATCTCGATGCGATTCTGGAATTGTCCGACGCGGTGATGGTGGCGCGTGGCGACCTGGGCGTGGAGCTGCCGCCCGAAGAGGTGCCGTTGGCGCAGAAACGCATCGTGCGCGCCGCGCGCAGCCGCGGGCTGCCGGTGGTGGTGGCGACCCAGATGCTGGAAAGCATGATCAACGCGCCGTCCCCCACCCGCGCCGAGGCGTCCGACGTGGCCACGGCGGTGTTCGACGGCGCCGACGCGGTGATGCTGTCGGCCGAAACCGCGGCCGGTCAGTTCCCCTACGAGGCGGTGAACATCATGGACCGCATCATTGCCCGGGTGGAGCAGGACGAAGGCTGGCGCGCCCTGATGGACAGCAACCGCTTTGCCCCCACGCCTTCGACCGCGGACGCGATTGCGGTCGCCGCCCGGCAGGTCGCGCACACCATCGGGGCCAAGGCGATCTGCGCCTTCACCAGCTCCGGCAGCACCGCCCGCCGCGCCGCGCGCGAGCGGCCGGACGCGCCGATCCTGTGCCTGACCCCGTCGGAGCATACTGCGCGGCGCGTGGCGCTGGTGTGGGGCGTGCACGCGGTGGTGATCCCCGACGTGCACTCGATGACCGAAGCAGTGGCGAAAGCTGTGCGCACCGCGCAGCGCGAGGGATTTGCCAAATATGGTGAGGAAATCGTGGTGGTCGCCGGCGTGCCGTTCGGGCAGGCGGGGACGACGAACGCGCTTAGGGTCGCGGTGGTAAGTTAGCAGGAAGTCTTCTTTTTTAAAAAAAGCAGCAAAAAACTTTTCGGACAAAGTTTTTTTGCTGCTTTTTGTTCACAAAAAGAAGACTTCTCTTCCCCTTTCTCAGTTCAGCGTAAATTCCAAATTCCACCGCTTCCGTTTCTCGATCGCGACTCCGTTATGCATCGCCGGCCGGTAGGTCTGGGTTTGCGCGAACTGCAGCGCCGAAACGCCGAACGCCTCGCCGCCCTTGCTACTTATCAGTTGGCAGCCCGAAGTTCTGCCGTTGGTGCCGACGGTGCATTCGACCAGTGCCGAGCCCTGGCGTTCGTCGTCCAGCATCTCTTGAGGATATACCGGTGCGCCGCCGCCGATCGGCTGTTCGCTCACGTCCGTGTCGGGCACCGCCGCGGCCGGCGCGGGCGCGGGAGTGAACGGCACCGGCACGGGCGGCGCCGGGCTCGGGGCGACGGAGATCGCATTACTCACCGCGGGCGGGGGCGCGACCTCGACCACCGGCGGCGGGATATAGGGCGGCGGCGGGGTGACCAGCCTTACAGCGGGTGGCGGCGGAGGCGGTGCTGCCTGCGGTTTGGTCTGGGGAATGATCTGGGTTTCCAGCGGTCCCTTGATCACGTCGATCATACGAGTGCCCAAGCCATTGATCAGCGCGTAGATCAGCAGCAGGTGCAGCAGCACCGCGATCCCGATCCCGATCGCAGTTCTCTTGGGGTCTCGTTTTTGGGCTAAGTAGTTCATCGCAACAATCCTTCCTCACGAATTCGGAATTCCTGTCGCCTCCACCCAACTGCCGATCACACTATGTCGACATGTTGCAGTGCACAATTAATACGAATGGTGCCCCCGAGGTCAATTAAAATTCGCGTAAGGCCGGCGCTCGCCGGCCCCGCGGCGGTTAGAGTATGTTCGTAGCGGATTGGATCGCCGCAAGTGCCGCGAACATGCTCTAGCTCATTGTTTAAACGAGCATCTAGTAGCCGACCGTAATCCGCTGTTTGTGATGGGCTTTCCGCTCGATCTCGTCGACGATCGCGACCGCAAAATCCTCGCGCGAAATCAGGCTTTCGCCGGTTTCGTTGCGCAACAACTGATCGCCGCCGATGCGGAACTTGCCGGTGCGCTCGCCCGGCGCGATGGTCCAGGAGGGCGAAAAAGCCACCCAGTCGATCACGGTTTCGGACCTAAAGGTATCCAATGCCCGGAACGCTCCCATCGCCCCGGTCTTCCAGGCCGGGGGGAACTCGGGGGTATCGATCACCTTGACGCCAGGGGCGGCGTCCAGACTGCCGGCGCCCACCACCACGATCAGACGGTCGACACCCGCGGCGCGCACCGCTTCGAGCAGTTGCGCTGCGTTGTCGGTCCATTTGACGCTCGCAACCACCGTATCCGCACCCTTGAGCAGCGTGGCCAGCTGCGCCGGCTCGGCGATGTCGCCGGCCACCGGGATGAGACCGGGCTCGGCGGGTAGCTTTTCTAGGTTGCGCACGATGCCGGTGACTTCGTGACCGCGCGCGAGCGCTTCGCGCTTGATTTCGCGGCCGATGTTGCCGCTCGCGCCGATGAGGGCGATTTTTGCCATGGTGTTCTCCTATTCCTGAAAAGCGAAACTACAAACCTGGCCCACACCCGGCAAGAGTAAGAGAAGGAAGTCTCCTTTTTTGAAAAAAAGAAGCAAAATACTTTTGTCAATTAAGCTTCTCACGCAACTCTGCTGATTTTTACTCATCTATGAGGTGCCATGCGGACCCACGCCTTGATCAGCACCAATCAGCCCAATACTTTCGGACCAAACAATCAGAGAGACCATCAATGCCGACCTTGTTCGATCCAATACGGATCGGCGCACTCGATCTGCCGAACCGGATTATCATGTCGCCGCTCACCCGCGCCCGCGCCGGAGCACAACGCGTGCCGAACCAACTGATGGCGGAGTACTACCGCCAGCGTGCAGCCGCGGGCCTGATCATCTCGGAAGCCACCAGCGTCAGCCCAATGGGCGTGGGCTACTACAACACCCCCGGCATCTGGTCCGAAGCACAGGTGGCGGGCTGGAAGCTGGTGACCCGCGCCGTGCACCAGGCGGGTGGCCGGATCGTGCTGCAGCTCTGGCACGTCGGCCGGATCTCCGACCCGGTATTCCTCGACGGCAAGACACCGCTCGCGCCCAGCGCGATCGCCCCTCCCGGCCGCGTCAACCTGCTGCGGCCGCCGAAGGCCTTTGTCACGCCCCGGGCGATCGAGCTCAGCGAAATTCCCGGCATCATCGAGGAATACCGGGTCGGCGCAGTCAACGCGAAGAACGCCGGCTTCGACGGCGTGCACCTGCACGGCGCCAACGGCTATCTGCCCGACCAGTTCCTGCAGGATGGCTCGAACCATCGCACCGATCGCTACGGCGGCGGGATCGAGAACCGCACCCGGTTCATGTTCGAAGCCCTCGACGCGATCATCGGCGTGTGGGGCGCGGACCGCGTCGGACTGCACCTGGCGCCGCGCGGCGACGCCCACGGCATGGGTGACAGCAACCCGGCCGCGCTGTTCAGCGCAGTGGCCGAGGGCGCCCGGGCGCGTAAACTCGCCTTCCTGTGCCTGCGCGAGCATCTCGGCGAGGGCAGGCTGGGGCCTATGATCAAGCGGATCTTCGGCGGACCACTGGTCGCCAACGAAGGCCTGACGTTTGAAACCGCCAGCGCCCTGCTCGACGCCGGCGAGGCGGACGCGGCCGCGTTCGGCAAACTATTTATCGCCAACCCCGACCTGGTGGAACGCTTCACCCGGAACGCGCCGCTGAACGCACCGGTGCCGGAGACGTTTTATGCGGATGGTGAACGTGGCTATACCGACTACCCGGAACTGGGCGCTGCGTAGGGGTGGTAAGGAGGGGAAGGAAAGGAAAAAGAAAGCCTTCTTTTCTTGAAAGAAAAGAAGCAAAAGAACTTTATCAATTTGGGCCAGCGGCTAATGGATAAAAGTTTTTTGCTTCTTTTTTTCAAAAAAGAAGATTCTTCCTTCCTTCAACTAAATTCAACCTCAGCATAGCCTTGCGCGAACAGCAATCCGCGCAGATCGCCGTATTTGATCTGCGCGTGGGCGCTCGCCGCCACCACCGGCTTGGCGTGAAACGCGACCCCCAACCCCGCGGTCTGGATCATCGGCAGATCGTTGGCGCCGTCCCCCACCGCAAGCGTCGCGTCGAGCGATAATCCCCGCGCCGCGGCAAGCTCGAGCAGTGTCGCGCGCTTGCTGTCCTTATCCAGGATCGGTTCGGCAACCTGTCCGGTCAGCGCCGCGCCATCATCGAGCAGCAGGTTCGAGCGGTGGATATCGAACCCGCACAGCGCCGCCACCCGCGACGTGAAAAACGTAAACCCGCCCGAAACCAGCGCCGTGGCGGCGCCGGCTCGCTTCATCGTGCGCACCAGCGTCTGCGCGCCGGGCGTAAGCTTGGTCGCTTCCCAGGTTGCCTCCAGCGCGGCGAGCGGCAAACCTTTCAACAGCCCCACGCGGTAGCGTAGCGCCTGCTTGAAATCTAGCTCGCCGTTCATCGCTCGTGCCGTCACTTCGGCGATCTGATCCTTCAGGCCCGCGAAAGCCGCCAGCTCATCCAGGGTCTCGCTGGTCACGATGGTACTATCCATGTCGGCGATCAGGAGCTGCTTGCGGCGCGCGGGCCCGTCCGGGGTGGTAATCGCATCGATCGCGCGTCCGCCCAGCGCAGCTTGCACTTGTGCGGGATCGGGTTCGATGGAACACGCCACCTCCACGGCCTCACCGGGGGAAAGCACGCGCCAAGCATTGCTGCCCGCGACATCGGCCATTTGGTCCAGGATGGCGTTATCGAGGCGGTCATGGTTACGGGCGGCGATCAGGGTCAGTATGGGCATGGGGGGAGCGATGCCAGACCCGGCCCGGCCCCGCAAGCCCGCCGCGCGCTGATCGTCGCCGGCCCCACCGCCAGCGGCAAGTCGGCACTGGCGATCGACCTCGCCCGCGCCTGGGGCGGGGTGGTGATCAACGCGGATTCGATGCAGATCTACCGCGAACTGCGCATCGTCACCGCGCGGCCCAGCCTGGCCGAAGAGGCCGCGGTGCCGCACCGCCTATATGGCGTGCTGCCGGCAGCTACCGCGGGCAGCGTCGCCTGGTGGCGTGAACAGGCGCTGGCGGCGATGGAGGAAGCCTGGGGCAGGGGCCTGATCCCGATTCTGTGCGGCGGCACCGGGCTCTATTTCGCCACACTCACCGGCGGTCTAGCCGACATCCCCGATCCCGGCGCCACCGCCCGCGCCGAAGCGCGCGCTCTGCTCGCAGAGCACGGCGCCGCCTGGCTGCACGCGCATCTCGCCGCCGCCGACCCGGACAGCGCGGCAAAGCTGCGGCCCTCCGACGGTCAGCGGATCGCCCGCGCCTGGGAAGTTTGGCGCGGCACCGGGCAGGGAATGGCCGCCTGGCACGCACAAGCCGCGCAAACCCGCTCCGACTGCCAATTTGCCGCGATCCTGCTCGATCCCGAGCGCGGCCAGCTGCGCGAGGCGGTGGCGCAGCGCTTCGCGGCGATGGTGGACCTTGGCGCACTCGACGAAATTCGTGCGTTGCTCTCGCTCGGCCTCGATCCCGCCTTGCCGGCGATGCGAGCACTGGGGGTCGCGGAACTCGCGCTCCACTTGTCCGGCGAGCTCACGCTTGCCGACGCCATCGCCCGTGCCGTGCTGGCGACCGGCCGCTACACCAAGCGCCAGACCACCTGGTTCCGCCACCACGAACTCGCGGCGCCGGAGCTTGTGCATACTATCCATGCGCGATACACTGGTCTGACGCAACTTTCGGAAAGAAATATGGCGTCCTTGTCACATTTTCTTAAAAATACCGTTGACGCACGGCAGCATACCCAACTATTGCTGCGGACCTAGGGCCAGAGGGCAAGTACAGCTATGACCGAACATATGACCGGCGCCGAGGTGCTGCTGCAGGCACTGAAGGAACAGGGAGTCGAAGTGATCTTCGGCTATCCCGGTGGCGCCGTGCTGCCGATCTACGACGCGCTGTTCCAGCAAGACGACATCCGCCACATCCTGGTGCGCCACGAGCAAGCCGCGGTGCACGCCGCCGAGGGCTATGCCCGTAGCACCGGCAAGGTCGGCGTGGTGCTGGTCACCAGCGGCCCCGGTGCCACCAATGCGGTCACCGGCCTGTGCGACGCGCTGCTCGACAGCATTCCGGTGGTGTGCTTCTCCGGCCAAGTGCCGACCCATTTGATCGGCAACGACGCGTTCCAGGAAGCCGACACCACCGGCATCACCCGCCAGGCCACCAAACACAATTATCTGGTGCGCAAGGGCGAGGATCTCGCCCGCGTGGTGCACGAAGCGTTCCAGGTCGCCCGCAGTGGCCGTCCCGGCCCGGTGCTGGTCGATCTGCCCAAGGACATCATGATCGGCAAGGCGCCGTATCAGCCCGCCCCCAACACGCCGCATCGATCCTATCGCCCGCGCACCGAACCCGACGCCGATCTGGTGGCGCAGGCGGTGCATCTGATGAAACGCGCGAAAAAGCCGCTGTTCTATACCGGCGGCGGCGTGATCAACGCCGGCCCGGAGGCATCGCATCTGCTGCGCGAGTTGGTGCATCTGTCGGGCTTCCCGATCACCAACACGCTGATGGGCCTGGGCTCGTATCCCGGCAACGACCCGCAATTCATCGGCATGCTCGGGATGCACGGGACCTACGAAGCCAACTTGGCGATGCACGACTGCGATCTGATGATCAACATCGGCGCGCGCTTCGACGACCGCGTTACCGGCCGCATCAACGCTTTCTCGCCGCACTCGACCAAGATCCATGTCGACATCGATCCTTCCAACATCAATAAGAACGTGAAAGTCGACCTGCCGATTGTCGGCGACGCGGCGAAGACCCTGGGCGCGATGCTGGCCGCCTGGCGCGCCGACAGCCATGAGCCCAACGGCGAAGCGCTGGCGCGCTGGTGGACCCAGATCGGCAAATGGCGCGATGTCGATTGTCTCAGCTATGAACAGGACCCTTCGCCCGCGGCGATCATCAAGCCGCAATACGCGATCCAGCGGCTGTATGAAGCGACCCGCGCGTTCGAGGCCAGCACCGGGCGCGAAACCTACATCACCACCGAGGTCGGTCAGCACCAGATGTGGGCGGCGCAGTATTTCCGCTTCGATCAGCCCAATCGCTGGATGACCAGCGGCGGCTTGGGTACCATGGGCTACGGGCTGCCGGCGGCGCAGGGCGTGCAAGTGGCGCATCCCGACGCGCTGGTGATCGACATCGCCGGCGAGGCCAGCATCCTGATGAACATCCAGGAAATGGGCACGCTGTGCCAGTATCGCCTGCCGGTAAAAGTGTTCATCCTGAACAATCAATATATGGGGATGGTGCGGCAGTGGCAGGATCTGCTGCATGGCGGCCGGCGTTCCGAAAGTTACTCGGCCGCACTGCCGGATTTCGTGAAGTTGGCGGAGAGTTTCCACGCGGTCGGGCTGCGCGCGACCAACGTCGGCGAGCTCGACGACGTGATCGCGCAGATGATCGCGAGCCCGAAAGCGGTGATCGCCGACATCATGGTGGACCAGGCCGAGAACTGCTTCCCGATGATCCCGTCGGGTGCGGCGCATAACGAAATGATCATGGGGCCGGGCAAGGAGGCGCGCGTCGCGCGCGTCACCGACGAAGGCCGGATGCTGGTGTAGAAAATGCCCGACATGCCTCAAAATCGCGATAAGAATTTGCGCCAAGCGACGATCTCGGTGCTGGTGGAGAACGAGGCGGGCGTGCTGGCCCGGGTGATCGGACTATTCTCCGGCCGCGGCTACAACATCGACAGTCTGACGGTGGCGCCGGTGGACGTGACCGGCCGGCAGAGTCGGATCAATCTCGTCACCACCGGCACCGAAATGGTGATCGAGCAAATCAAGGCGCAGCTCGATCGTCTGGTGCCGGTTTATCGGGTCTCGGATCTTTCGACCGGACCGCACATCTCGCGCGAGCTGGCGTTGATCAAAGTGATCGGCACCGGCGTCGAGCGCGCCGAGGCGCTGCGCCTGGCCGACGCGTTTCGCGCCCGGGTGATCGACGCGACGACCGAGAGTTTCGTATTCGAGCTGACCGGCGCTACGGATAAGTTGGACGCGTTTCTGGCGTTAATGCGCCCCCTGGGTTTGGCCGAAGTTTCCCGCACCGGGGTCGCCGCGATCGCTCGAGGTGTTGGGCTGATCTAATTGATAAGTTTTTTTTGCTTCTTTTTTTTCCAAAAAAAAGAAGACTTCTTTTTTGTAAAAAATAAGCAAAAAACATTGTAAATTATCGCCAGAACCAAC
>Ga0302311_10002147_pt1 | contig 22552 bp, 11 predicted proteins | sample III_Palsa_N1_3_FD_200449 | JGI IMG/M metagenome (GOLD analysis project Ga0302311, IMG submission 200449) | Peat permafrost microbial communities from Stordalen Mire near Abisko, Sweden - III_Palsa_N1_3 | ecosystem: Environmental > Terrestrial > Soil > Palsa > Peat permafrost | place: Sweden... | reverse complement strand
GTGCTTTACGTGCTCGGCAGCCAACTCGCCAATTCCGACGAGTGGCCGGACTGGAGCAAGGATTCCGAATTCCGCGCCACCCGAGACAAGACCGCCGCCGAACGCAAGTAATCATCGGCATTAGCCGTGCCCTTCAAGCCACTCCCGCAACGGAGTGGCTTTTTTTCAGCGTGTTTCGACCGCTGTCCCAATCACGTCGTCGGCCGTCGAAGCGACGCCGCTGGACGGCAAGGACGCAAACCATACCCCGTAGGGGGGCAGATGCAGCTGCCGGTCGCGCAGCTCGCCGCGGGTAAGGCCATGGCCAAACATCGCTACGGCTTCGCTCGCCAGCGGCAGGTCGAGCTCCACCGGCACGTCGGCGAGATTGAACACCGCCAGCACGGTCTTGCCCTTAAAGCTTCGGGTGAAAGCCAGCACCGGTTCGGCCGTTTCGATAAAGCGGATATCGCCCCAGCGCAGCACGGGCTGCGACTGACGCCAGTGCATGAAGGCGCGAAAACCGTGCAGCACCGAGTGCGGGTCGCTTTCCTGCCGGATCACGGCCAACGCGCGGTGTTCCGCCGGCACCGGTAGCCACGGCGTACCGCGACTGAAGCCGGCGTGCTCGCCTTCGTTCCATGGCATCGGCGTGCGGCAGCCGTCGCGGCCTTTGAACTGCGGCCAAAAGGCGATGCCATAAGGATCCTGCAGCGACGCGAACGGCAGCTCGGCTTCGGTCAGTCCCAGCTCCTCGCCCTGGTAGACGCACACCGAACCGCGTAACGAGCAAACCATCGCCGTCAGTAGATTGGCCAGCGGTGCCGCCGGGCGGCCCTTGCCCCAACGCGACAGCACGCGCGCCACGTCATGGTTGGAGATAGCCCAGCACGGCCAGCCTTCGGTCATCTTCGCTTCAAGCCGCTGCACCGTAGCGCGGATATAGCTTGCGCTGAAATCTTCGGTCAGCAGCTCGAAGCTGTAACCCATGTGCAGGCGATGGGGCTGGGTGTATTCGGCCATCGTGGCGAGCGAATCTTCCGAAGAAATCTCCCCCAGCGCCGCCACGTCCGTATAGCCGTCCATCAGCGCGCGAAGCTCGCCGAGAAAGGCCAGATTTTCCGGCTGCGTGTTGTTGTAGTAGTGATACTGAAACGCGTACGGGTTGTCCGGGCTGAAGCCTCGGCCCACGCGCTGGTCCTTCGGCTTGGCCGGGTTGTCGCGCAGCTGACGATCGTGGAAACAGAAGTTGATCGCATCCAGCCGCACGCCGTCCACACCCTTGTCTAGCCAGAAGCGAACGCTGTCGAGGATCGCCTCGCGCACTCGCGGGTTATGAAAATTCAGATCCGGCTGCGCCGTCAAAAAGTTGTGCAGATAATACTGGCCGCGCCGCGGCTCCCACTGCCAGGCCGAGCCGCCGAACAGCGACAGCCAGTTATTCGGCGGGCTGCCGTCGTCGCGAGCGTCGGCCCACACGTACCAGTCGGACCTGGCGTTGTCGCGGCTCTCGCGGCTTTCGCGAAACCACGCATGTTCGACCGATGTGTGGCTAAGCACCTGATCAATCATCACCTTCAGGCCGAGACCGTGCGCCTTGGCCAGCAGCCGATCGACATCGGCCAGCGTGCCGAACATCGGATCGACGTCGCGATAGTCGGCAATGTCATAGCCGAAATCGGCCATCGGCGATTTGAAGAACGGCGAAATCCAGATCGCATCCACGCCGAGGCTGGCCACATAGTCGAGCCGCTCGACAATGCCCGGCAGATCGCCTACGCCGTCGCCGTTAGTGTCGAGAAAACTGCGCGGGTAGATCTGATAGATGACGGCACCGCGCCACCAGCATGCGTCGGACATTGAACGAAACCCCATGACATGAACCGGACGTGCCATGCGGGCGCTCGTCGGCGAATGGCAGCAGCTTAGCGGCAGGCTCGTGGCATGACGCAGAGGTCTGCATACGTATTCATTTGTGCTGCGGTTGCGTCAGGACGCGTGATCGGCGGCGCTGAAAAGTATCGGGCCAGCATCATAAGGTTTGCAAAACATCGTTTCGTCACAACGGTTTGCTCGCGCATGGCGGGCCGTGGAGTACAGCGCCAATGGCACATGCTGCACCGCGATCAGCGACGTGCGGCCTCCATCATGAATACGTATGCAGAAAGTGGTGAGTGCTGGAACGTCGGCCCTACCATGCCGGCACGCCGCTGGAGTCACCGACCAGTGCCGCCTGCCACCACCGCTATCGAAGGCCTGGGGCAGCAAGCGTCCAAGCATCAACACATTTTCGTGGGGAGACGAGAACATGCTACTGAAACGCAACGTAATGGCTGTGGCGCTGATATCAGCCGGGCTGTGCATCACCGCCGGCACGCGTGCGGCATCAACCGATAATGCTGTAAAGCCCGGCGATGCATCGGCAACACCCGCGCCGCAGACCGCGTCCCCACAGGAAGACACCAAGGACACCAAGGCCACCGCAGCCAAGAAAGCTAAGGACGATAGCGACGCCGCCAGCCCAGACAGCAAGAAGAAGCTTGCGAAAAGCCTCTCGGCCATCACGGTAACCGGCTTTAGTAGCAGCGTCGAAAAGTCGATCGACTACCAGCGCTATGCGGACACCATCCAGAACGTGGTGACCGCCGCGGACATCGGCGGCCTGCCGGATCAATCCATCGCCGACGCGCTGACCCGCCTGCCCGGCGTCGCCGCCGAGCGCATCTCGGGCCAGGCTTCACAGATCAACGTGCGCGGCCTCGATGGCAACTTCTCATTGACCACGCTGGATGGCCGTGTGCAGCCCTCGACCACCGGTAGCAACTACACCGACTTCGATCAGTATCCGTCCGAGCTGATCAACATGGCGACCGTCTACAAGTCATCGCAGGCGTCGCTGATCGAGGGAGGCGTCGGTGCCACCATCGACCTTGGCACGGCCAACCCACTGGACAACAAGAAACAGTACTCGCTGAATATCGATACCCAAGGCAGTTACGATGGCCAGGCACACGATGTCACTGGTGCCAATGCGCTGGGCTACCGACTTAGCGCCGCATTCCAGGGCAAGTTCCTCAACGATACGCTGGGCGTCGGTCTCGGTTTTGCGCAGCTTTACCAACCGCATGTGTCGGAGCAGTTTGTTGGCGAGGCCTACGATTCCTCGCCGTTCACAGGCCAAGCAACGGCGGGAACCACCGCGAGCCTGGCAAATAAGACTACCGTGGTCGGCGCCGCCGGCCAGAATGTTTATGTTCCCGATGGTATCCAGCTCCAGCAGAACGGGGGCGAAGAACGCCGCACCGGCTATCTGTCCACCATAGTGTGGAGGCCGACCGACAACCTGCAAATCACCGGTGACGGATTCTATTCGAAGTTCAATAACCAGTCGTTCGGTTACGGCTTTCGTTCGCAGGATTTCGATTACGGCAATACGGTGATCACCAACCCGATCGTCGGTGCGAATGGTGCACTGCTCGGTGGCACGGTCACCAGCAACCCCAATGGCGCGCAGTACAACCAGTTTTCCAACGAAACCACGGCAGACAATTACAGCAAAATCACCAACGTGTTTTCCGGCGGCATCAATCTGAAGTGGAACGACGGCCCGTGGCATGTCGACACAGATGTATCGCTGTCTCGCGCCTCAAGCAACGAGGTCAACACCGACACGACGGCCGATCCCTTCAGCGGCTTGGGAACGTCCACCCCGAACCTGATGAGCCAGTCGACCACCTATGCGCTCCACGGTACCCAGGTGGGTACGGTGAGTTTCGCCAATCCCGGTATGTATACCAATCTCAACGACATGGGGTTGGCGCAATACGGGATTTATCCCTACGTTTACCACGATCGCAACAAGTCGTTTCGCACCAGCGTGAAGTATGACTTTCTGAACAGCTCGGTCTTCTCGGCGATCGAGGCCGGCGTCTATCTCAATAACCACACCTATGCGGCCGACCGCAGCGCGTATGTGTACGGCTCGGAGTGGAACGTCGCTCAGCAACCCGGGGTGCCGAATGCTCAGCCGCCGCTGGCACTCAACAGCAACGACGCGACTGCGACCTGCTGGCAGGGATCGTTCAGCGCATTTCCATGCTTCCTCAAGCTCAACGCGCCAGGCATCCTGGCCGCCAACGGCATCACCAACATCACACCGCTGAAAACCTGGGCCAATAACTTTACCGAAATTCAGAGCGGCTCGGTCAATGAAAAAACCCGCGACTTTTTCGTCATGGCCGATATCGACGCCACCGTGTTCGATCATTCGCTGACCGGCAACGTCGGCATCCGCGTGTCGCGGGCTGAGCAATACAGCATCGGCATCGAGCCAGTGGCACCCGGCACCGGCATGCCGCTGACTGACGATACCGGTGTCGTCAATCGTGACTACAACCGTGTCGACGTGGGCCAGAAATATACCGATTACCTGCCCTCGCTCAACCTCATCTATCACCTGACAGACAGCGATCAGATGCGTTTTTCGGCAGCCAAAGTTCTGTCCGCGCCGCCGATCAATTATCTGCTGGCCGGCAATGGGTCCTACCTTTCGAACAACAACACGACTTACAACATTTACGGCGGCACCAGTCCGTATCTCAATCCATTGCGCGCCAAGCAGTATGACCTGACCTACGAGCACTATTTCGACGATTCATCGGGTATCTTCTCGGTCGATGCCTTTTTCAAGCACATCGATTCGTTCGCGCAAACCCTCACTTACAGCAATTATGATTTTTCCCAGATCGGCATTGTCGTACCTACCGATCCGAACACCGGCAAACCCTATCTCAATGGCGATTATCAGTCCGCTTACAATGCTCCGGGCGGCGATGTGCGCGGCGTCGAGACGAGCTTTCAGAAGACGCATTTTCTGCCCGGCTTCCTTTCCGGCCTCGGCGTGCAGCTCAACTATGCCTATACCAAAAATGGCAATCGCTCCGTATCACAGATAGCCGGAGCACCGCAGGAACAGGGCCTGCCGGGCTATTCGCGCAAAGTCGCCAGCGCCGCGATGTTCTACGACGTCGGCCCGTTTTCGGCACATGTAGCGGTCAATTACCGTTCGTCGTTTGTATCCGATACGCAAATTGCGGTGACCAACCAGCTGGTCTACTTCGCCCCGGAAACGGTTTACGACTTCGACGCGTCGTACCGGATCAACAAAAACGCGAGTGCGACATTCCAGGTTCTGAACTTCACCAATCAGCCGACGCGCACATACTTCGGCAACGCGCAGCAGACGGGCACCATCCAGTATTTTGGTCGCACGTTCTACGGTGGCTTCAAGTACAGTTTTTAAGGACCCGATCGGACATCGCACTCATTCATGATGTCCGATCATTTTCCTCGCCGGTCTGAACCACTATTCCAATCCGGCTAGCGGAGGCAACGGCCTGATGTTCGTTAACAGCCAGTGAGAATAACCATGGTCAAGACGCGTTCCTTCCTCTGTTGGACGATTGCGATGCTCGCCTTTCTGGCCATCGAATTTTCCGCCGATCCGGCGCGTGCCGATTCGATGCAGGATGGCTCTTCACCTTCAGGCGTCTACTACGAAATCTTTGTGCGTGCCTTTGCCGACAGCAACGGTGACGGCATCGGCGATCTCAACGGCATTACGGCCAAGCTCGACTATCTGAAATCGCTCGGCGTCAGCGGACTATGGCTGACGCCAATCAACCCCTCGCCGAGCTACCACGGCTACGACATCACCGACTATTACGGCATCAATGCGCAGTTCGGTACGGCGGCGGATTTTCAGAAGCTGCTCGACGAGGCGCACAAGCGCGGCATTTCGGTAATCATCGACCTCGTGATCAACCACACCAGCGATCAGCATCCCTGGTTCCAGGCCGCGGCGGACCCGAAGAGTCCGAAACACGACTGGTACAGCTGGTCCAACGCGCACACCGACCTCAACGCCGTGAGCGCCACGGACACGCCGGCGTGGCATGCACTCGGCGACCAGCATTATCTGGGCACGTTTACGCGTTCGATGCCCGACCTCAATTACGACACACCCGCCGTACGTCGGGAGATGATCAAACTCGGCGAATACTGGCTGGCTAAAGGCGTCGACGGTTTTCGGCTCGATGCGGCCCAGCACATCTATTTCGATCTGAAGTCGCAGCGGAACGACCCGAAGATTCTGGCCAAGAACATCACCTGGTGGTCGGACTTTCGCCACGGTCTCGATACCATCAACCCCGCTGCCTACGTGGTCGGCGAAGTGACGCGCGATAACCCCGAGGAAATCGCGCCCTACTTCAAGCCGCTCAGTGCGGCGTTCGATTTTCCGTTAGCCACGCAGCTGATCGAAAGCGCCAAGAGCGAACGCGCGGGTAATCTCGGCGCATTGCTGGATCGCACCGAAGCGGCGTATCGCCAGGTGACCGGCAGGTCCGGCGTCGATGCGCCGTTCCTGTCCAACCACGATCAGAACCGGGTAATGAGCCAGCTGGACGGCAACGCGCAGCATATGCGCATGGCCGCCGCGATGCTGCTGACCCTACCCGGCCATCCTTTCATCTACTACGGTGAAGAGCTAGGCATGCGCGGACAAAAGCCCGACGAGAATATCCGAGAGCCGATGCGCTGGCATCGCGACGATAAAGGCGCCGATGAAACGCACTGGAAGGCCTTCAGCGCCGGCGACGGCCCTGAGGTCTCCGTCGACGCCGAACAGGCCGATGCCCATTCGCTGCTGCACTACTACGCTACCCTGATCGGCTGGCGCCGCCAGATCAGCGCCCTGCGCGACGGCGCGCTGAGCGCATGGTCGCCATCCGAGCCGCAGATCGCTGCCTGGCAGCTCAGCGATGCACGATGCCGCATACTCGTCATGCATAACCTCTCGGGCGAGACACAGACCGTCGATGTATCCCGTGCCGGACACCGCTTCGATACGCTGCAGGAACAGAGCCAGCCGGGCATCACCCTCGCGGAGGGAAAGCTGCAGCTGCCGCCATATAGCAGTGCCATACTGCGCTGACCACTTCCCTACACAGATGCGAAAGAAAAGACCTCTTCCAGGCTGGAAAAGCTCTTTTCAGCCAATCTTTCCTGCCGATGACTGGCGCCGCCATTCATAAAGCCGCGCCAAGAACATCACGAAATCCCGTCGCGGCACTATCAGGTATTCCCTGCGGGCGCCGGAGCAACGCCCATGACGATTCAGGTTGAGACCTGGCGACGTTAACCGTTAAGCCAAAGCTTCGCGCGCGCCAGCCGCGGGCTGACCATCGGCACGGTGAGCATGGTGCTGGCCACCGCCATCAGCAGCAATGCGGTGAAGGTAACGCTGGTGATCAGATGGCGGTCGAGCAGGATGTTGACGAAAATGATCATGATCAGCGCCTTGGTTTGTAGCAGCCAGCCGATGATCCACGCATCGCCCTTTGGCCATCCCAGCCAGCGGCCCGCCAGATGGATCCCCGTCAATTTGCCGGCGACGGCGGCGACCAGCAACAGCGCCGCGGCGATAAATACCGCGCCATCGCCAACAGTCCAGTTGGTGCGCAGCCCGGTCGAGAGAAAAAACACCGGCATCACCACCAGCAGCACGTGCTTGCGCAGCAGATCCATCTGCTCCTGGTTGAACCACTCACGATCGATGACCGCACCAGAGAGAAACGCCCCGACCATAAAGTGCAGGCCCGCACGATCGGCGGCAAAGCCGCAGGCGGCCAGCCAGATCAGGCCGACATACCAGCGATCGGACGCGGGTATCCGTTGCATCAGCTTGCGGAACAACCATGCCACCGGTGCGAACAGCAGCAGAAACAGCAGCTGCAGCCCGACCCGATGCCAGTCGAGCAGGATTAGCGCCAGCACGCCCCAGATCGCCAGATCATCCAGACTGGCGTAGCGCAGCACACGCTGGCCCAGCGGCGCGCGCATGATTTCCAGCTTCTCCATCAGCAGCAGCAGGATCGGCAGCGCGGTCACGGCACAGGCCATGCCAACGCCCAGCAGGAACTGCCAGGGCGCGGCCGCCTCGCCTATGAACCCGTCACGCCAGGCCAGCAGCCCCGCCGCCGCCACCGCACCACACACCAGCGGCACGCCTAGTGCCAGACCCGCCGTGATACCGCACTCGCGCCGCTGCACCCAGACCTGCCTCAGATCCAGTTCAATGCCGGCAATCCACACGAACACCATCACCGCCCACCAGGCGATGCCATTGAGCGCCTGAATCACGGGCGGGCTGAACACAGTGGCGTAATAGCCGGGAAACGCGGCGCCCAGAATGCCGGGCCCCAGCACGATGCCGGTAAGGATCTGCACCACCACCAGCGGTGCGTAATAATCGGTGCGGCCCAGCCGCCAGATCAGGTACGGCACGCTGAAGATGATCGTCATGGCGATCAGGAAAATATCGGTGCTGTTCATTGCCCTTCCGGCTTGCCCTGGCTGGCGCGCTATCGCGATGATCGTAGCGGATTTTCCTGCGATGGCTGCTGGCGTGCGCCTGTGCCAAGTCGCCACGACGACCACGATGTCGTCACCGTTCCTCAGCGTAGCGGCGCCGTTTCCGAAAACATCGCGGCAATCACCCCCTCCCGTACGCATCGACCCATCACAATGGTCTACTCACACAAGGGCCGTTAAGGTAGACATATCCAGCCGACCTTCAGCGCCTCGGCGCCGATAAACGTCCAGATCGCCTTACCGCGACGCGTTGAACATTCTCACCCATGGCAAGCGTCACATGCCTGCCAACAAGCCTATCGAGATCCCATGTCGATCCATGTTGCCCTGACCCATATCACGCATTACCGCTACGACCGGCTGGTAAAGCTCGGCCCGCAGGTGGTGCGTTTGCGCCCTGCGCCGCACAGCCGCACGCCGATCCTCAGCTACTCGCTGAAGGTCGAGCCCGCCGGTCATTTCGTGAACTGGCAGCAGGATCCGCAGGCCAACTGGCTGGCGCGGCTGGTCTTCCCCGAGCCAACGCGAGAGCTGCGTATCGAGGTCGACCTCATTGCGGAACTCTCGGTGATCAACCCGTTCGACTTTTTTCTCGAACCCTACGCCGAAACCATTCCCTTCGAATATGACGCGGAACAGGGCGAGGAGCTCGCGCCGTATCTGAAAAAGCTGCCGATGACGCCGTTGTTCGAGCGCTACCTGGCCAAGATTCCGCGCGAACCGCTGCGCAGCGTCGATTTTCTGGTGCTGATCAACCAGCTGGTGCAGGGCGACGTCAGCTACCTGATCCGCATGGAGCCCGGCGTGCAGACGCCGGAAGAAACCCTGGCCAACGGCTCGGGCTCGTGCCGAGATTCGGCCTGGCTGCTGGTGCAGCTGCTGCGCCATCTCGGGCTCGCCGCGCGTTTCGTCTCCGGTTATCTGATCCAGCTGGTGCCGGACGTCAAATCGCTGGATGGCCCGTCGGGCACCACGGTCGACTTCACCGATCTGCACGCCTGGTGCGAGGTCTATTTGCCCGGCGCGGGCTGGATCGGGCTGGACCCGACTTCGGGCCTGTTCGCCGGCGAAGGGCACATCCCGCTCGCCGCGACCCCGGAGCCCTCCTCGGCCGCGCCGATCAGCGGCGGCGTCGACGAGAGCGAGGTCGAGTTTGAACACATCATGCGGATCGAGCGCGTGTGGGAAGCGCCGCGCGTCACCAAGCCGTATACCGAAGCGCAGTGGCAGACCATCGAAACGCTCGGCCATCGCATCGACGAGGATCTGGAAGCGCTCGACGTGCGCCTGACCATGGGCGGCGAGCCGACCTTCGTGGCGATGGACGACCCCGACGGCGCCGAGTGGAACATCGCCGCGCTGGGCCCGACCAAGCGGAAGCTGGCCGGCGAACTCTTCCACAAGCTGCGCGCCAAGTACGCGCCGCGCGGCCTGGTGCATTTCGGCCAGGGCAAGTGGTACCCGGGCGAGCAGCTGCCGCGCTGGTCGCTCAACTGCTTCTGGCGCCGCGACGGCGAGCCGCTGTGGAGCGATCCCTCGCTGCACGCCGACGAGCGCAAGCCGGGCAACGCCGATGCCGCGCTGGCCGAACGCTTTCTGCACGGCGTGGCGAAAACGCTGGGCGTGCAGGCCGGTCACGTATTTCCCGCGTACGAAGATGCTTTCTACTATCTTTGGCGCGAGCGCCAGCTGCCGATCAATGTCGATCCGCACGATGCCAAGCTGGACGACGCGCTGGAGCGCAAGCGGCTGGCCAAGGTGTTCGGCCAGGGCCTGGATAAAGTTGTGGGCCACGTGCTGCCCGTGTCGCGCAACAGCGATGGCACGTGGAAAAGCGGCCAGTGGTATCTGCGCAGCGAGCATTGCTATCTGGTGCCCGGCGATTCGCCGCTCGGCTATCGCCTGCCGCTGGACTCGCAGCCGTGGGTGCGCAAGGTCGATTTCCCCTTCGTTATTCCACCCGATCCGTCACGCCCGGTGATGCAGCTGCCCACCGCCGACGCGCTGAAAAAACAGCTGCTGCCGATCGACGGCGGTGTGGCGCTGAACGGACATGTCACCACGACCGAAGACGCCGCGCCGGCGCCCGGCGAGTCGGCCGACAACATCGCCCGCCGCGCGCTGTGCGCCGAAGCGCGCGACGGCATCCTGTATCTGTTCATGCCGCCGACCGACGAAGTGGACGACTACATCGCGCTCGTCGCTGCGATCGAAGCGACGGCGTCCGCTCTGAAAACCCCGGTCATTCTGGAAGGCTACGAGCCGCCGCGCGATCCGCGCATCAACCAGTTTCGCGTCACGCCGGACCCGGGCGTGATCGAGGTGAACATCCATCCCGCTACCGGCTGGGACGAGCTGGTCGAGCGCACCACGCACCTGTACGACACCGCGCGCGAAACGCGATTGATCACTGAAAAGTTCATGGTCGACGGTCGCCACACCGGCACCGGCGGCGGCAACCACTTTACCCTCGGCGCCGCGCAGACGCTGGACTCGCCGTTCCTGCGCAGGCCCGATCTGCTGCGCAGCCTGATCTCGTACTGGAACAATCACCCATCGCTGTCGTTCCTGTTTTCCGGCCTGTTTATCGGACCGACCAGCCAGGCGCCGCGCATCGACGAGGCGCGCAACGACTCGATCTACGAGCTGGAAATCGCCTTCCGCCAGATGCCCTCGCCCGGCGGCGATATCGAACCCTGGGTCGTCGATCGACTGCTGCGCAATCTGCTGATCGACGTCACCGGCAATACGCACCGCGCCGAGTTCTGCATCGACAAGCTGTACTCGCCCGACAGCGCCACCGGCCGACTCGGCCTGCTGGAAATGCGCGCCTTCGAAATGCCGCCGCACGCGCGCATGTCGCTCGCCCAGCAGCTGCTGATCCGCGCGCTGATCGCGCGCTTCTGGAAAACACCTTATGCACCGCCACGGTTGATGCGCTGGGGCACCGAACTGCACGACCGTTTCATGCTGCCGCATTTCGTGAAGCAAGACCTGGCCGACGTGCTCGAGGAAACGCGCAACGCCGGTTATCCGATCGACCTGGCCTGGTTCGAGCCGCACTTCGAATTCCGCTTCCCGAAGGTGGGCGACTTCGCCAGCCTCGGCGTGGACATCGAACTGCGTCACGCGCTGGAGCCTTGGCACGTACTCGGCGAGGAAGGCTCCGCCGGCGGCAACGTACGCTACGTCGATGCCTCGGTCGAGCGCATGCAGGTGAAGGTGCAAGGCATGGCCGGCGATCGCTACGCCATTACCTGCAATGGCCGCACGATGCCGCTGGCGCCGACCGGCGATATCGGCGAATTCGTCGCCGGCGTGCGCTACAAGGCGTGGCAGCCACCAACCAGCCTGCATCCCACCATCCCCGCTCACGCGCCGCTGGTATTCGACTTAGTCGATACGTGGATGGATCGCAGCATGGGCGGCTGTCAGTACCACGTCTCCCATCCCGGCGGCCGCGGTTACGAGGATTTCCCCGTCAACGCCTACGCCGCCGAAAGCCGCCGCCTCAGCCGCTTCTTCCGCCTCGGCCACACGCCGGGCACCGTCGGCGCACAGCCGGTGGAGCGCAATCCGAATTTCCCGTTTACGTTGGATTTGCGGCGGTAGGTCGTGCATCGATGGTCTACAGACGGAAACGATCGGACGCTCTTGCTCATCGCCAAGGAGATAATTTGAGATGCGCTTTAGATGGATCGCTTGATTCTTTCTATTTTGCTCTGCGGCGGTCGCCGGGTTTTCTGGCGTGGCGTCCTCTATGCCGTCGTTACGCGATGGCGCAGTAGGTGCCGTAGGAAAACTTTATCGAGATTACGCGTAGGAAGTGGTCATCGACGAACCGACGTTTTCGGATCTCGAACTTTTTCAGCAATCGGCCCCGGTGCTGAAGCAGTATTCTGATGATCGTCTGGTAACGCTGATTTTGCGGGACCGGCAATGCCGTAGCGAAAGTCACGGCGTTTGCAGACTCGACTTTTCGCCGATGTGGGGCGGCCAGGATCCGCAGGCATCCGATCTAAAAATGGTACCCACTGGCGATCCCGCGGTCGTCTCGGTTGCATTCACTTATCCGGGCGATCGCTCCTCTATCAATCTTTCCTATCACTTGGTCAAGACGCCCAGGGGCTGGAGAGTCAGGGATATTCAAGATTTCAGCGGCGCGAGTTGGTCGCTTCGGATAATCCTCGAATCCAGGCAGCCTTAGTCTGTACACAGGCTCGTTAAACGCCAAATTTCTAGCGGCAAATCGTGATCGAAAAGTGGGAACGGATTTCCATTCCATCAAATGGAGCTTCGTTACCGCTGTCGAGCTGAGACTAGGCTTTCGCTTATGCTCTAGGCCATGACACCCATCACTCTCGGACTGCTTTTTATCGCCGGCCTCTGGGCCGGCACCCAGAATGCGCTGGCAGGCGGCGGGTCGTTCATTACGATTCCCGCATTGATGCTGGCCGGGCTCGATGCCAGGTCCGCGAATATCACCTCGTCGGTCGCGCTGTATCCGGGACAGGTCGTCACCGGATTGGCCGGCCGGCGGCTTATCGAGGATGCCGAGACACTCTCGTTCAAAATGATGTGCGTGCTGGGTGCCAGCGGTGGCCTGATCGGTGCGCTGCTGCTGCTATGGACGCCAAGCGACCTGTTCAAATCCATGCTGCCGTGGCTGATCCTTTTCGCTACCTGCCTGTTTGCCTGGTCCGCCTTTGGACGCCGCACAACGGAAAAACGCAAGCCGATACCCACCGCTGCCGCCGTTTTCCTACAGAGCGCGATATCGATCTATGGCGGCTATTTCGGCGGCGGCATCGGCTTCATGACCGTGGCCTCACTTGGGCTGATGGGTCTCTCGGCGCGAGCGGCATCGGCGACAAAAAACGCGCTGGCCGCCGTGATCAATACGACCTCGCTGCTGGTTTTTCTGTTCTCCCCTTCGCTGATATGGCTACCGGCCCTGCTTTTGGGCGCAGGCGCCATTCTGGGAGGGCTGGTGGGCGCGTGGGTGCTGCGCCGCGTGCCGGAAAAGGCGCTGCGGATTCTTATTGTGATCATCGGCGTCGTGCTGACCGTGGCTTTGTTTGTCACCCGGTAGCGGCAGTCGATAAGCCGTGAGTGGAAATCGAGGCGATAACGAGGGTGCGATGTTGGGATTCGCTGACGCTCATCCCAACCTACGATGATTTGGGGCGTGTGCGGCGCTTGTTGCATTTGGGGTGCCACAGGGCTTTGTGTTTCTTTAGACTGGAGCCTACATTTCCTTCACGGCTCCGATGAATACCGACGCCTACCAGCCGCATCGCGATCGCTATGACGAGATGCTCGACGCCAACGGCGCGTCGAGGCCGCACTGGCGGCCGCTGTTGACGCATTTGCGCGAGACGTCGCCGGCGCAGATGCGCCAGCGACAGGAGTTTGTGCGCAGCCAGGTGCTGGAAAACGGCGTGACGTACAACATGTACGCGTCGACCCAGGGCGCGGCGCGGCCTTGGGATCTGGATCCGCTGCCGCTGCTGCTGCCGGCCAGCGAATGGTCGGGGCTTGCCACCGCCGTGGCGCAGCGAGCGCGTCTGCTGGATGCGGTGCTGGCCGACCTCTACGGTCCGCAGGCGCTGCTGGCCGAGGGACTGATTCCACCGGCGACGGTGTACGGGCATCCGGATTTTCTATGGCCGTGCCGCGGTCTCCAGCCGCCGGGCGGGCGCTTTCTGCATCTGTACGCGGTGGACTTGGCGCGTTCGGCCGATGGCCAGTGGTGGGTGATCGGCGATCGGGCGCAGGCGCCGTCGGGCGCGGGCTACGCGCTGGAAAACCGGCTGATCGTGTCGCGCGCGTTTCCCGAACTGTTCCGCGATCTGAAGGTGCAGCACCTGGCCGAGTTTTTCCGCACGCTGCGCCATAACCTGACCCGGCACGCGCCGCACGACGCCGGCGAAACGCCGCTGACGGTACTGCTGACGCCCGGCCCGTACAACGAAACGTATTTCGAACACGCCTATCTCGCGCGGTACCTCGGCGTTCCGCTGGTGGAAGGCCAGGACCTTACCGTACGCGGCGAGACGGTATATCTGAAGACCCTGACCGGCCTGCAGCGCGTGCACGCGATTCTGCGCCGGCTCGACGACGATTACTGCGACCCGCTAGAGCTGCGCGGCGATTCTGCGCTGGGGGTGCCCGGCCTGCTGCAGGTGGCGCGCGCGGGGCGCGTGCTGATCGCCAATGGGCTGGGCAGCGGCCTGGTGGAATCAGGCGCGATCGCCGCGTTTCTGCCGCGCGTGTGCGAACGCCTGCTCGGCGAACCGCTGGCAATGCCGGCGGTGGCAAGCTGGTGGTGCGGTGAATCGGCCGCGCTGGAGTACGTGATCGCGCATCTGGACGAACTCGTGATCAAGCCGGCCTACCCGTCGACCACACACCGACCGATGCTCGGCCGCGATATGCGCGGCAAGGCGCGCGCCGCGCTGATTCTGCGCCTGCGCAAACAGCCGCGCGCGTGGGTAGCGCAGGAAATGGTGCGGCTGTCGCAGGTGCCGGTGATTTCGCACGAGCATCATCTGGCGGCACGGCCGGTCGGTTTGCGCATGTACGCCACGGCGAATACCGAAGGCGGTTACACGGTGATGCCCGGTGGACTGGCGCGCGTAGCCGGTACGCCGGTGGCACAGATGATCAGCATGCAGCGCGGCGGAGGCAGCAAGGACACCTGGGTACTTTCCGACGTGCCGGTAAGCCGCTTCAGCCTGCTGGCCAACACCATCACTGCGAAAGAGCTGCTGCGCAGCCCGTCCAATCTTTCGTCGCGGCTGGTGGAAAATCTTTTCTGGTTCGGCCGCTACACCAGCCGCTGCGACGATAGCGCGCGCTTGTTGCGCATCACGGTCACGCGCTATGCCGACACCAGCGCCATGCCGGCGCGCGACTCGGCGCTGGTGCTATGCAAGGGACTAAACCTGTTTGCGCCGGTGGAGAAGGACGAGCCCGAGCCCAAGCCGGACGACGCGATATGGACGGCCATTTGCGACGCCAAGCGGATGGAGAGCCTGACCGCCAACCTGCGTCACCTGGCCTGGACCGGCACACAGATCCGCGAGCATCTGTCGCTGGACAACTGGCTGATGCTCAACCAGCTGCCGCATCCACCGACGGCCGAGGCACGTAAGAAAGCAGGCCTTATCGCCGCGCTGGAGTATCTCGACAGCAGCCTGATTCTCGGTGTGGGCCTGTCGGGTTTCGCGATGGACGGCATGACGCGCGACAACGGCTGGCGCTTTTTAATGATCGGCCGTCATCTGGAACGGCTGGCTTTCATGGCGTCGGCCAGCGCCTGTTTTCTACATCACGGCGTTGATCAAGGCTGGCACAGCCTGGACTGGCTGCTCGAGGTGGCCGACAGCTCCATTACCTATCGCAGCCGCTATCGCGCGCAGCCCGAGCTGTTGCCGGTGCTCGACCTGGTGGTATTAGACGATACCAATCCGCACGGCGTGGTATTCCAGCTGCGCCAGCTGCTGGTTCATCTGGGTGAGCTGTCGGCCGATCTCGGCGGCGATCATCACGCGTTGGCGGACGAGCTGCTGTCGGTATTGAACGAATACACCGGCTTCGACCGGGCCACGCTGGAGCAACCCGACGAGTCGGTCTTGCTGGCGCTGGCGACGCTGCTCGGCAACACCGCCCGCGCAGCGCGCGAGCTCTCTGACGTGCTGGCCGCCCGCCACTTCACCCACGTCGGCGAGCGCAGCCGGCAGACGCTAGCCGCCTGAGAAAGTGGCACTGCATTAGGCCTGCTATCGTTCAATTAGGCCTGCTATCGTTCACGCATGGCACGTTACAGAGTTACCCACGACACCCATTACCAGTACGACGCGCCGGTGGCCTTGTCGCGTCAGCTACTGCACCTGACGCCGCGCGAGCTGCCGCGCCAGCAGTGCCTGGATCATCGGCGCAACATCATCCCCAAGCCGAGCTTTCAGCGGGAACACGACGACGCCTTCGGCAATGCCGCCGCGATGCTTGCGTTTGAAGCGCCGCACGATGAGCTGTGGGTGCGCACCGAAAGCATCGTCGAGGTGTTTTCGCCCGACCCGGCCAGCTTCGCCGATACGCCAGCGTGGGAAACCGTGCGCAACCGCCTGCAGTACCACGCCGGCGAATCGCCTACCGCGGTCACGCTGGCCGCATTGCAGTACCGCTTCGGCTCGCCGTACGGGCGGATCAAACGACGCTTCGCCAACTATGCGGCGGACTGTTTTCCGCCCGGTCGATCGCTGCTGGACAGCGTCGTTGCGTTGAACGGAAAGATTCATCGCGATTTCGCCTTCGATCCGGAAGCCACGACGGTCGCCACGCCGGTGGCCGACGTGCTGACGCGCCGGCGCGGCGTGTGTCAGGACTTCGCCCACGTGATGGTGTCGTGCCTGCGCTCGATCGGCCTGGCCGCGCGCTACGTCAGCGGCTACATCCTCACCACGCCACCGCCCGGCCAGGAGCGGCTGGTCGGCGCCGATGCCTCGCACGCCTGGGTGTCGGTATGGTGCCCAGGCGAAGACGAGGATCGGTGGATCGACGCCGACCCCACCAACAACCTGCTGCCCGGCAGCCAGCACGTGACGCTGGCTTGGGGCCGCGACTTCGGTGACGTGTCGCCGCTGCGCGGCGTGATCCTCGGCGGTGGCGAGCAGGAGCTGAAAGTCAGCGTCACCATGCTGCCTCTGGACGAGCTGCCGCTGCATAACGCTACCAGCGATGCGCTGGCGCAATGGCAGAAACAGTCGTGACTACGCGGGCTTCACTGGCGCGTCGCACGCACACCGTACCTCTCGCGGTGGCGCACCATGCCAGCGCTGACCAGAATCGAAAGTGTTAAACAGGTCGACCGACTCGGCCGGCACCGTGATTCACTTCCAGCATGCGCGCGCATCGACAGAATGCCCGTTCGAAGGTTCGCAAGGGCGCAGCCAGAGGGGTTAGCAAAGGTCATGAAAACGTTCCACTGCAATAGCTGCAACCAGCAGGTATTTTTCGAAAATGTGCTGTGCGAGCGCTGCGGCCATATGCTGGGCTACGTCTACGATCTGGATGAGGTGACCGCCTTCGAACCGGACAGCACCGGCTTTTGGCGCAGCCTGGATGCGCGCAGCAAGGGACGCAGTTACAAGCAGTGCCAGAACTACATCGCCGAGCACGTATGCAACCGCATGATCCCCATGGATGATCCTGAGTCGCTGTGCCAGTCGTGTCGGCTCACGCTGACCATCCCCACGCTCTCGTCCGACGAAAATCGCGAGTACTGGTACAAGCTCGAGCGTGCCAAGCGCCGCCTGCTTTACACGCTGACGCATCTCGACCTGCCTATCGAGTCGCGCGAGGAAAATCCCGAGACCGGACTCGGCTTTGCATTCCTGGAAAACCAGCAGGGCGAGCCACCGGTGCATACCGGCCATTCCGACGGACTGATCACGCTCAATATCGCCGAAGCGGATGACGGCTATCGCGAGAAAACCCGTACGCGTCTGCACGAGCCGTATCGCACCCTGCTCGGTCATTTTCGCCATGAGATAGGCCACTACTACTTCATGCGCCTGATGCAGGAAGGCCCGCTGATGGACGAGTGCCGCGCGGTGTTCGGCGACGAGCGCGTGGACTACGGCGAGGCGATCGAACGGCACTACCAGGAAGGCCCACCGGCGAACTGGGAGTCGTCCTACATCAGCGCCTACGCCACCATGCATCCGTTCGAGGACTGGGCGGAAACCTGGGCGCATTACATGCACATGGTCGACACGCTGGAAACCGCCAGCGCGTGCGGCCTGATGCTTGTGCCGTCCAATCCCAGCGAACCGTCGCTGCAGATCGAACCCGTGGACGTGGTGACGCGCTCCTTCAGCGAGATGATCGAGCGCTGGTTCCCGCTCACCTATGTGCTCAACAGCCTCAACCGCAGCATGGGTACGCCGGACGGTTACCCGTTTGCGCTGGCGCCACCGGTGATCGACAAGCTGCGCTTTATTCACAAGGTGATACGCACGCAGGGCAATGTGCCGGCGACGGCGCAGCCCAGCGTCGAGGCCAACGCGGCGTAATGCACCTTCCAACGTGCCGCGTCGATAAAGGCGCGGCACGCTGAGTCATAAGGCCGCATCGTTGCATCGATGCATTGGCCCTGCTGCATGCTTCGACGCCTAAACGATTCGGGGAGTCGCGCATGTCACACGTCATATGGATCACCGGCGCCACGGGCGCCATCGGTAGCGCGCTGGCACGACGGCTGGATTCGCGCGGCTGCAAGCTGGTGCTCACCGCACGCGACGCCGACCGCCTCGCCGCGCTTGCTGAAACGTTGAGCGGCGAAGCGCTGGTGTTCCCCGGCGATCTGGTCGAACCGGGCACGGCCGCCGCCCTGCTGAAGCAGGCTGAGGAGACGCTGGGACCGGTCACCGGCTTCAGCCACTGCGTGGGATCGACCCTGATCCGGCCGCTGCACCTCACTTCCGAAACCGATCTGAACGCGATCTTTCAGCTCAACTATTTCAGCGCGTTTCATGCGCTGAAGGCCTTCGTGGCCGCGGCGCTGAAGCACAAGCAGACCTCCAGCGCGGTATTGATCGGCACGCTGGTAGCGCAGGCTGGCTTTCCCAATCACGAGGCGATCGCCAGCGCCAAGGCCGCGGTGGCCGCGCTGGCCATGAGCGCCGCGTCGAGCTACGCGGAGAAAGGCATTCGGGTGAACTGTGTGCATCCCGGCCTGACCCGCTCGGCGCTATCGGCACGGCTTACCGGCACGCCGGAGGCGATCGAGCGCAACGCCAAGATGAATCCGATGAACATCATCGGCGAAGGCGAGGACAGCGCGGCGATGATCGACTTTCTGCTGAGCGACGACGCGCGCTGGATCACCGCGCAGCAGCTCAGCGTGGACGGCGGTCAGGCGGTAATCCATCCGCTGCCGAAGAGCTGACGAGAGCAGCGACCGACGTCAGTAACCGCGTACTTTTGCGGGGGTCCGTAGGCAGCAATACAAGCACGCGCATGGATAGGCGCGGCAAGACGTGCCGTGTCGTCGAGCCTCCGTGTGCCTCACGTTTTGCGCATGAATACGTATGCATAGCGCTCTCCGGCGACGGCGGCGGCCCTACCATGGCCGCTTCCAGCACAGGGATAGACGATGGCGGTCGATCGGAAAAACAGCGGCACATTGGATCACTTCTGCAGGACGCCGATGCGCCGCCGCTCCGGCGCCTTGCTTACATCGCTGCTTGCCGCCGCGTTGGTGGTCGGACCGCGTGCGCACGCCGGCACCACCGCGGCGCCGTCAGCTTCGCGGTCGACAGCTTGCGGAAGCTGCCTGCTTATCCCGCTCAATCAGGGTGAGTTGACGATCATGCTGGTGGAAGCCAACACCGTGCGCGTGCGGTTTCGCGCAAGCCGAACCATCGGGAACGTGAGGCCGACAGCCAGCACCGATGCACTGGTGCTCGATCCGGCATGGCAACCTGCCAGCGTGCCGAATGTGCGGCGGCTGGAGACGACCTCCACGCTGGAGCTCGACGCGCCCGACGTCCACATAGTCTGGGACAAGGACCAACGCGAGCTGCGCATCGAGGATACCGACCATCGTCTGCTGCTGCGCCAGCACGATCTCGCCTCGCTGGCGCAGGGCAAGCTGCAGCTCACCCACGATGCGGCCGATGCGATGTACGGCATCGGCGGCTATAACGCGACTGAAAGCGCATCGGCAGGACTCCTGCGACAGGGTCATCAGCGCGCAACAGCAGGCGCGCAGGGTCACGCTGGCGCGCCCTTCGTCTGGAGCACGTCGGGTTACGGACTGCTGGTGAATAGTCAGGGCGTCGGCTTCACGCTCGTCGATGGCCGTTTGGACGTCCAGACGCCCGTTGGCAATATTGATTATTTCATCCTGCTGGGCCGGCCGGCCGAGCTCTTCGGCACGATCGCACAGCTCAGCGGCCATACGCCGCTGTTTCCGAAATGGGCGATGGGCTTTACCAACAGTCAGTGGAACATCGATCAGAAAGAGCTGCTGTCGATCGTCGACACATATCGCGCCAAACACATCCCGATCGACAACTTCACCCTCGACTTCGACTGGAAGGCCTGGGGCGAAGACGACTACGGCGAATTCCGCTGGAACCGGGTGAAGTTTCCCGACGGCCCCAACAGCCAGCTGAAGTCGCTGCTCGATCAGCGCGGCATGCATCTCACCGGCATCATGAAACCGCGCGTGCACGTCGATACGGTCGAAGGGCGTTATGCCACCGCGAACGACCTGTGGCTGGCCAGCACGCCAGTGAGCGACGACTATTTCTCGCACAAGCCGGTGCGCGTCATCGACTTCGACAAGCCCGCCGCGCGCGCCTGGTTTTTCAACGACGCGCTGAAACACTCCTTCGATACCGGCATCGTCGGCTGGTGGAACGACGAGGCCGACGACAGCGGCAGCGACAGCCAGTTTCTCAACATGCAGCGTGCGCTCTACGACGGCCAGCGCGCGTATTCGCAACAGCGCGTGTGGTCGGTCAACCGCAATTTCTGGCTGGGCTCGCAGCGCTACGCCTACGGCCTGTGGTCGGGCGATATCGCCACCGGCTTTGCCAGCATGGCCGGCCAGCGCGCGCGCATGCTCAGCGCGATCGACGTGGGCGCGATGCAGTGGGGCATGGACGGCGGCGGCTTCACCCACGGCCATCCGTCGAATGAAAACTACGCGCGCTGGGTCGAGTTCGGCGCCTTCACTCCGATCTTCCGCGTGCACGGCGACTTCAACGAAAAGCGCCAGCCCTGGCTGTACGGCAGCGACGCCGAGGCGGCAGCCACCGACGCGATCCGCCTGCGCTACGCGCTGCTACCGTACATCTACAGCTATGAATTCGCGCGCCACATCGGTGGCGTCGGCCTGGTGCGTCCGCTGGCCTTCGACTGGCCGAACGACCCGCAGGTGCGTAACGACGTCAACGCCTGGCTGTTCGGCGATAGCCTGCTGGTATCGCCCGTGGTGATCGAGGGGCAGACGTCGAAGGACATCTATCTGCCGGCCGGCACCTGGACTGACTGGTTCAGCGGCCAGGTCTACCGCGGCGGCCAGCGTGTGCGTATTGCGATCGACAGCGCGCACTGGCACGACATCCCGCTATTCATCCGCCAGGGCGCGATCATCACGATGCAGCCGGTGATGGATTACGTCGGCCAGCATCCGGTCACCCAGCTCGACGTCGACATGTTTCCGGACGAGCGGCGCACCACGTTCGACTATTACGACGACGACGGCAGCACCTACGCGTACGAACACGGCGCGTCGTTCCGCCAGTCGTTGGCCCTGCAGCGACAAGGCAGCAAGGTGCACATCGAGATCGGTAGCGCCATCGGCAGCTACACGCCAGCGCTGGCGTTCTATCTTCTGAAGATCCACGGCGGCTTGGCCACCGCCGCGACCCGCGGCAGCGCCGCCCTGCCCTCGTTCGACAGTCTCGACGCGCTCGTCAAAGCAGGCGGCGAAGGATGGTCGAGCGGTCAAGATCGCTATGGCGCGGTGACCTATGTGCGGGTCAAGGCCGTCGTCGCGCAGAACATTGTGCTGTCGCTGGCGCGCTAAGGCGATGATCCTGAAGCTGCCGCCTCGACGCAGAAGTCGATGAATACGTATGCAGCCGCTGGTTGCTGCATTGCGACGCTGATTACCATGGCGTCGTGCGCCGCGCCAATGCGGCGAGGCACAGCGACATCACGCGGCGGGGAGCCATCGATGACATCACGCACCAGCCACCGGCTGCACGCCTTGGCAGCATGCTGAGCCTGCTTCTCACGGCGGCGCTGGTTGCCGGCGCTGCCACCCCGACTCCGCAGTGGCAGGACGGCCTCGACTGGCACGGCGTGCACGTCGCGATGACGCGCGGCGCGCAGGGCACTTACACGTTGGCGTGGCCATACGGCCAGCGCGCGATCGCCGCGCAGGCGATGCGGGTCGACACGGCAAACACGCTGTTCAACGGCCTATTCGCGATGGCGCAGGACGATCTTGCCCAGGATTCGGTCAGCGCGATCCGCGACGACGCCTTCGATCACGGCCAGCCGATTCCCTGCCAGTGTTTCGAGACCGGGCTGAAGTGGCCCTACGTGTGGACGCGCG
>Ga0302311_10002133_pt1 | contig 22620 bp, 18 predicted proteins | sample III_Palsa_N1_3_FD_200449 | JGI IMG/M metagenome (GOLD analysis project Ga0302311, IMG submission 200449) | Peat permafrost microbial communities from Stordalen Mire near Abisko, Sweden - III_Palsa_N1_3 | ecosystem: Environmental > Terrestrial > Soil > Palsa > Peat permafrost | place: Sweden... | reverse complement strand
CGTGCTTGTAAAACGAGGCGTCGGGATAGTCCGCGGCGGCAGCCATCAAGGGTGCGGCCAAAATCAACAGTGCCACTATGTTCTTCATTGTTTCTCCTCAGATGCTTCATAACGAATTCAGACGCACATCTTTGCGCAACGGCTGAGAATGGCCGACTCCTGGCCATCCGTATCTGACGTAGGAAAACCGCCCTACATTTAACCGGGCGGTCTGCAACCGTGACTAGAACCTAGCGACGAGTTTCCCAATCCGGGCCACCGCAGCCTCCATGGCGGGGGTCCACGGATGACCGTAGTTCAGCCGAAGGAAATTGAGGTATTGTCGCCTCGCGGAGAACATCGGGCCCGGCGCGAGGGTGATTCCCGAGTCCAACGCCAGCTGATGAACTTCCAGCGAATCGACGGCGCCGGCGCACTCTATCCAGAGAAAGTAACCGCCGCCCGGCGCCACCACGCGCACGTCGGCCGGAAAGTGCCGCCCTATGGAGGCCAGCGCCACGACCTGCTGCTTCTGCATGAAGTTGCGGATTCGGCCCAGGTGCGCATCGTAGCCGCCGTGACGCATTACCTCAGCCACGCACTGCTGTATGGGCAGGCTGGTTGCCAATGAGGATTCGATCTTCCGTCGGTTCACCTCCTTCGTGAAGCGACCCGCTGCCACCCATCCCAAGCGATAGCCGGGAGCAAGGCATTTGCTGAAGGAGCCACAATGCAGCACCAAGTGTTTTGTGTCGTAGGCCTTGGCCGGAGGCACCGGCGTACCCGCGAACTGGAGTTCACCATACGCATCGTCCTCAATCAGCGGGATGTCGTGCGCGGTCAGCAATCTGACGAGCTCGCGCTTTTTCTCAGCTGGCGCAGTAGCGCCCGTTGGATTATGCAAGGTCGTCATCGCCCAGCACGCCCGAATGGAATATTTCGAGATGGCTCGCCCTAGTGCATCCAAATCCATCCCGTCAGGAGAACGGGTAGGTATTTCAACGACGCGCAGGCCCAAGCGCTCCGCGGCCTGTAAGCAGCCATAGAACGCCGGCGACTCGATGGCAATGGTATCGCCCGGACGGGTGACCGTCTGAAGCGAGAGGTTCAGCGCCTCCAACGCGCCGGCGGTGATAATAATGTCGTCTTCGCCAATCGCCATCCCATGCCGCAGGTAGCGGCGCGAAATCTGACGCCGCAATTCGCGGCTTCCCGGCGGCAAGCTTTCGACGGTGCTCCAAGGATCCATGTGACGCGCGCTGCTGCCGAGATATCGCGCCAACTTTTTCCAGGGGAACAAAGTAGGACTGGGAAACGCCGAGCCCAACGGAACGATGCCGCGATCGCTCGAAGCCTCGAGTGTCTCGAACACCAGATCGCTCACGGCCACCCGCGTCGAGCGGGCCAGCGCCATCGATTTGCGAGGCGCGACAGCCAGGGGTTTGCGTGCTACGAAGTAGCCTGAGCGGGCGCGCGATTCGATGAGTCCCGCGGCTTCCAGCGAGGAATAGGCATGCAATGCCGTGGCAGGGCTTATATCCCGAGACTGGCACAGTACGCGGATCGATGGCAGATGGTCACCCGGCTGCAACGACCCGCTCCTGATACGCTCTTCCAGTTCCTGCGCCACTGACTGGTAAAGTTTCATCCTCCGTAGGATAAGGGGTGCGGTACCCCATTGCACCAGTGCGATTGGGCTTCAGCTCAATGAGGTTGAATCCATCCCAGGTAGTGACCCACCATGAGGAAGCCAAACAACGCCACGGACAGCGTGATGCGCACGGTCAAGGCTCGAACCACGCTCAAGGAACGATTCGCGCCGGACGACATGGATACCAGCGCATGACCCAGACTCACTACCACCGCAACCAATAAAACGACGATTATGACGCTCATCGATGCTCCTCCCGCCGAATGGCCGCTACGACAGTGCCGGCCGCAGCGAACATCACGACCAACATGGCTAACATGATAAAGACCAGGCCGCCCGCCAATTTGTAGCATTCGTATACGCCATCGATGAGCCCGATAGGCGTGGTCACCATCAGCATGGGTTTCGCGATTCGCATGGTCCTACTCCGACACACGGCGCCCTGCGCCGCTGAGGAGAAGCTTGCGCCGCCCTACACAAGGATGAAAGACACAGAAGGTGCCAGAAAAAATAGGTACAGATCGCCCCGCTACGAGCGCCTTATCATGGTCGCCATCAGATGACTGAGGGCTCCTTCGAGATCTTGGCATTGCCCCGTGTGCACCGGCGATGTTTGCACCATGGTACTGCGGGGCGCAACCAACCAGTGAAAACGCTCGCGGACGCCGAGTTTACCGATGGGCCCCGCCTCCGCGCCGCCTTCGCAAATGGCCGGAATACTCGCCAGCGCACTGCGCACCAGCTCCATATCCACCGCAGGGTCGAGCGCCAGCAGGGCGCGTTCATCCAGGTCGATGCGCCCGCGAAGAACCCGCTCCAGGTCACAGGAGAGAATGATACCGGCATTCACGAACTCGCCACGCTCTACGCGTGGGACCACTCGCACTATGGCGTAGTCATAGGTGTGCAGAGCGCGCACGAATGGCTTCTCCTACAAAAATTGCCGATGAGTCGAGGCGCCGTTCGAGAAAGCGACGATAGGCAGCACGTTGATCCGCCGTACTCTCGAAACCAGTATCCTCCCGCAACCAGTCATCGGGAATGAGATCCACGATGGCTCCGAGCCGATTCACCGTCAGCAGCGACTTCAACTGCACATCGACTTCCGCCAAAGCATCGGCAAAGCGCAGCAGCACGTGATCCTTGATGAGCTTGAATGGATTTTGGGCCGGGTCATCCTGCCGCGTCCACGCATGATGAAAGTAGAGCGCCGCCCCATGATCGATGAGCCACAGTTTTTTATGCCAGACCAACATGTTGGTATTACGCGCGGTCCGATCGACGTTGCATACGAAGGCATCGAACCAAACAATGACGGAGGCAAGCCTCGCGTCCGGCTGGAAAATCAGAGGGTCGAATGTAGTGGACCCTGGGAGATAGTCCAACCCGACGTTGAGGCCCTCACTGGCGCGAATCAGGCTTTGAATCTCGGGATCCGGCTCAGTGCGCGCCAGGTCGGCGGGCAGATCGACAAATACGATCTCGGGTACCGGAAGGTCGACTGCGCGAGCCAGTTCGCCCGCCACCAGCTCCGCAATAAGTGCCTTGGGTCCCTGCCCGGCGCCGCGGAACTTGAGCACGTACAAACCCTCATCGTCGGCCTCGACAATGGCAGGTAGCGAGCCGCCCTCGCGCAGCGCCGTAACATATCGACTGGCGGTGACTCTGCGCACGCCTCAGCCCGCGTGTTCGGCTTCCACTTTGATGATGGCGGGACGGCGCAGCATGAGCGCGGCATGCGCCGCCAATGCCGGTAAACGCGCATGCAATTTAGGCAAGCCCGGCGGATACCAGGAAGCCAACATATAGAGATATGGGTCGGCCACCGAATACTCGCGCCCCAGGACGTATGGGCCCAGGGACCGGCTGAGTAGTTCCAGATGCGACACGCAGTCTTGGGTGCCCTGTGCCGCGACGGCGTCGGCGTCGGCATCGCCGCGAGCGGAATACCGCGTCGCATAGTAGGCACGCAGCAAAGCCTCGTAGACATTCGCGGATAGAAAGGTCATCCACTGCAAAAACACCGCGTGCTGGCTCGTGCCGGGGGGCGGTGCGAGACCCGCGGCGGGGTGCGCCAGGGTGAGATGAATCAGCATGGCGGCCGACTCGATCATCAGCGTTCCGTCGGGCAGCGCCAAGGCGGGAACCTTGCCCGTCGGATTAATCAAGCGAAACTTAGCTACGTCGGCCTCATCCTTCGAAATCCACATTTGGGTGTACGGCGCGCCGATTTCCTCGAGCGCCACTTGCACCGCAAATGAACCCGAACCCTGTCGTCCATAAAGCTTGTATTGACTCATGGGTCCTATCCTACCGTATCGAATCGGATGGCAGGCGAAGATGCTTCATGACGCGCTTCAGACTCTTCCGCAGCTCATTGAGCTGCCCGAGGCTGGCCACGGTTTTCATCGCTTGATGCAGGGGCTGCAGCGGATAGCCGCCGTAGCGGCCGGGCTCAGTGATGTCGCTGGTCACCGTGGAGCGGCCGGCAAGCGAAACATGGTCGGTCAAGGTCACATGCGCCGTGACAACGGAATTCCCGCCCGTGACGAAATTCCGTCCAATTTTAGTGGACCCGCCCATCATGAAGCCCGCCGTATAAAAGCCGTTCTCGCCGAGATCGCAGTTGTGTGCAATGTGGCAAATATTATCGAGCTTGGTGCCCGAGCGAATGTGCGTCGACGTCAGGGTGGCTCGATCCACGGCGCAGTTGCTGCCGATCTCGACGTTGTCGCCGATTTTGACGTTGCCGAGATGGCTGATTTTCCGGGGTCGCCCGTCCTTCTCCACCGAATAGCCGAAACCATCGCTACCCACGGTGGAGTGCGGATGAATTTCGCAATCCTGACCCACCTCGCAGTCGAAGCCGACGAAGACATGCGGGTGAAGGATAGTGCGTGCGCCGATGCGCGCATCGTTCTCCACGACGGCATGAGATCCGATCAAGCAGCCGTCACCGATGTTGGCGCCCGCTCCAATGACGCAGTACGGCCCCAGAAACACGTCCGCGCCGATCTTGGCTGTCGGGTGAATCACCGCGGTGACATGCCGCTCGCCCCATTGAGTGAAGCGAAATCGCTTTTGGTCGAAGTATCTGAGAAGCCGCGCCATGCCCATGGAAATATCGGATACGGCGAAGCAACAGGTGTCGGCACTCGAGGTGGCGTCGATCGATTCGCGCATGAAATAGGGGACGATGAGAATAGCCGGATGATGCAGCATGGCCTCCGCGGCCTGCTCGGGAGTGCTGGCATAGACCAAGCTGTCGGCTAGTGCCTCGGCTGGAGTTTCGCAGTGATTCGCTTCGGTTTGCAGATTACCGTTGAGGAAGGTGAAGACGTCCGCGTGCTGACTCTTTATGGTTTGACCGGTAAGCATTGCGCGACTCCTGTGGTTTCGTCACGCATCAGGCACCTGCCGGACTGTGGCCGCCCCGCACACCTGAATCCGCCTTGATCGCGGACGAAGCATCAAGAATCACTTGTTCGAGAACCGCCAGATACTCCACGTAGCGCTTACGGCCGAGAGCGGTGACCTTGCATATGGTTTGCGGCCGTCCTTGTTCCATCGCCTTTGCGGTGGTGACCAGCTTGGCCTCCTCCAGCACCATCAAATGGCGGTTCAAATTGCCATCCGTCAGGCCGCACAACAGCTTCAACTCACCGAAGGACTGGCCCTTGGCATGGGTAATCAGCGAAGTGAGTACGCTGAGACGCGCACGTTCGTGTATGACGCGGTCGAGCCCGTCATAGGCGAAGCGCGGAACCTTTCTCGATCGATTGTTACTAGTCTTCAACGGATTCCTCGAAACAGTACTGCAACACGACGGCTACCAGTAACTGGCCCACGCCGAAGGGGATGCCCATTTCCCAAGGCGAAAGGGCTTTCGAGCCGCTGGCGGCCATTAAGCACGTCAGCCCGCAAGCCAAATACCATACACCCACCGCGAACATCTGGCGGGGCAAAAAGCGGCAGGACGCAAACACTCCCAAACTGAAAATCAGCTCCCACAGGCCCGGCAGCATCCATAGCTGCTGCGGAGCCGCCCGCAGCAAGACACCGGTAAGCAGTACTCCGACAATGAGCGCCGGGAAAAACTGCTCGACGGCCGCCTGGATCATCGCGGAGGCAAAACCCGAATGGACACGCCGCGCGCGGATAATAGTTTCTCCGGCCGTCAAGATCACGGCAACCGCCGCGGTGCCCGCCCAGATGGCCAGAAACCTGAGGCCGTCCGCGCCGATCTCCCGCGACCAATGGATCTCCGCGGCCGCAACCAACAGCGCCAGCACACCGCTCACTGCGATGGAGGCCGGACCATAGCCACGAAATTGAGTATCGCGCGCCACCTGGGCGCGAATCGCACTGATTTCGGCCAGCGCTTGGCTGAGGTCGGTCATGAGGAGGGCTGGTAGCCGTGGGCGACGCGGTAATAAAAACGACGCACCACAGTGCCGTCCCGCGTCAGAACGCCGTCATAAATGGGTTCGAGCATTTCGACGCGCTTTTCCAGTTGCGGGGCAGCAAGATCGGCCGGGTCCCATGCAACCAACAGCAAGTTGCGCCCAGCCTGCAATTTGAGAGGAAACCATTGTTCGTACATCAGCCCCATATCGTCGAACAGATGCCAGCTCGACCGGCTGGCCACCGCCTTGCGCTGATCGCTCGAATAGAACGCCAACTCGCTGGCAATGGCGTAACGATCCATGCCGACGACCAAGAGGTTGTCGCCGTACTGGTCGCGGACGCCATCCGCGATGCCGTCGATTTGTCGCCCGAAGTCCCGCCATTCCACCGGCAGCAATTCGGTATGCCGCGTGTATCCCACACCCGGAATGCCCTCGGTCAGGTGGTAAAAGCCAACCGTGTACAGGGCCAACATGACCACGAAAGTCACCGGCCACGCAGTTCGTAGCCATTGCCGCGATCCCGACGTGCCGGCTCGCGCCGCGCACAGTCCGAATGCCATCAGGGGAATGGCGCATACCCAGGGTGCGCCGGTCCAGTCCAGCTTCACCTCATGACGTAGACTGAAAAGTACGAAAACGGCGACCGGCACCAGCACGCCGACGCACAGGAAGCGCCAGGACCTACGCACCGGGGGACAGTTTTCCATCAGCGCCGCGCCCACCGCAATCAGTCCCACCGGCGTCAGTAGTATGAGCGCGGAGCCGATCAGCTTGTGCAGCGAGAAGCGTGGCAATTCAGTCAGCCGGCGCGCTGTCTGAAATACGAAGGAGGCCCATTCATGTTGAGCGTTCCAAATGACCACAGGGGAAAACACAGCCGCCGCGACCAGAACTCCGGCATAGGGTTCCCATCGTCGGAACCAGCGGCGCGACGGCGGATCGAGCACCATGAATACCGCGGTCACCACACCCAGCAAGCCAATTGAATATTTGGATATGAGTCCCAGCCCTAAGGCGAGTCCTGCGCACAGCCAGGCCCAGGGTCGCGCTCCGATCAAGGCACGCTCCAAGAAATACAGTGAGGCGGCCCAGGCGGCGGTGAGCGGTGCATCAGGCGTCATGAGCATGCCGGAGAGAAAAAAGAACGGCAGCACCTGCGACATCGCCAAGGCGATCAACGCGGTCTCCTCGCCGAACAAATTTCGCGCCAGCCGATAGGCAAAAAAAGCGGTCACGGCGCCGCAACCCAGGGCGCCGAAGCGCACGCCGAACTCGTTGTTACCGAAAAGATCGGTGCCCAGCCGAATTAACCAGGCCACCATGGGAGGATGATCGAGATAACCGATATCCAGATGACGCGAGTAGTTCCAGTAGTAGGCCTCTTCGGGCAGAAGCTCGATCTGGCCGCTAAAAATCACGCGGAGAAAAAATGCGTAGCCGATCAGCCCGACCACGAAAACGCGCCACCGTACCTCGGTCAGATTTCGCGCTGGCAGGGCAACGTCCACGACCGCTCGTCCGGGCTGCCATTTCATAGCCTCATGCCATCCTCGATCAAATAAATCATTGCCGGCTCGTTCGGCCGAGTGCCGCACAGCGAGCTCTCATTGGGCCCTAAGGTTAGGTTAACCCACTGTAATGCAAAACGCACAGGAGTTCGGGAACTTCTCCCGTTCCTTGCGGGCGCCGGTTAGCGCGAACCTTTCCAGTGACCCAGTGTCAGTAAACGTTGCCTAACACTGACAAAGCCGATGCCGCAGTGCCAATGAGCGTTGCGTAACTCAGACAAATACCAGTAATGACCATCTCTTCCTCCTCCGGGGCGCCGGCACCCCCGCGCAATTCCGCTCGCTGGCTGCCCCTGCTTGGCCTCATCGCCTTCACCCTGATCTGGTTTGGGCTATTGGCCAAACGGCCGCTATACGATCCCGACGAAGGCCGCTATGCGGAAATACCCCGGGAAATGCTCGAGAGTGGGGACTGGGTGATCCCGCACTTGGATTCCTTGGTGTACCTGGAAAAGCCGCCGCTGCAGTACTGGCTGACCGCCGCCACTTACCGAGTCTTGGGAGAAAGTGAATTTACCGCGCGCCTGTGGACCGGCGTTGCGGGCTACTGCTCCCTGGCGCTGGTGTTTTTCGCTGGCTCCCATCTCTGGGGACGGCGCGCGGGAGTGAAGGCGCTGTTGCTGATGATGGGATCGACGCTGTTTGTCTTAATGGGACATCAGCTCACCCTGGATATGATGCTGAGCACCTGGCTGCTGGCCTCGCTGATATGTTTTCTGCTGGCCGAGTCGGTGGCGGCCTCCGCCCATCCCTCCCCTCGTCGCCACGCGTACTGGATGCTGGGGTGTTGGGCCTCCATGGCATTCGCCGTGCTGACCAAGGGGCCCATCGGGGTGCTCATTCCGAGCTGCACCTTGTTTTTCTATGCGCTGTGGCAGCGAGATGCTGGCATCCTGCGGCGGCTCAACGTTCGCTGGGGATTGCCGCTGTTTGCGGTCATCACCCTTCCCTGGTTCGTCTTGGCGGCGCGCGAAAATGACGACTTTCTCTATTACTTTTTTATTCGCGAACATGTGCAGCGTTTCTTGACCCCCATCGAGCACCGCACCGAACCGTGGTGGTTCTTTCTCCCCGTGCTGGGGGTGGGGCTTCTACCATGGCTGCCCCAGGTGTTGCGCGCGGCGACGCTGCCATTCGGTCCCAGGACACACCGCTCCTTCGATCCGGTTCGGTTGCTATGGATCTGGTCAGTATTCGTGCTGGTATTTTTTTCCTCCTCCCATTCCAAGTTGATCCCCTACATTCTGCCCGCGGTGCCGGCGCTGGCGTTGCTCTGTGCCTCGCCTGCGCCCACGTGGCGCCGCGATCTCGCGATCGGCGCCTGTACGTCAATGGCCGCCTGCATTGGTATCCTGCTGTATACGAGCGGCATCGGCACCAGCGGGCAAAGTCATCGCCTAGCGCTGGAGCTTTCGCGCCCGCTCGCGGTCACGGCAACCCTGCTCGCGGCCTCTGGCCTTGGCTGCCTGTGGCTGCTGTCGCGAGCACGGCTCGAGGGTGCCCTGGCCGTGCTGTGTGTGGGGTGGTTTCTCGCAACGGCCGGCGTGCTGCTGGCGGCTGACGTGGTGCAGGAGAACTTCAGCTCCAAGGATGCGGCCTTGGAATTGCGGTCGCAAGCGTCGGCATCCGCACCGGTGTTCTCCGTGCAAAACTACGAACAGTCGTTCACCTTCTACTTGCGGCGGCCGGTGGTGCTGGTCGATTACCGCGATGAGTTCACGCTGGGTTTGACGGAGGCTCCGGCACGCGGCATCCCCAAGTTGGAGCAATTCTCCAACCGCTGGCGCTCCTTGAATCAGGGCTACGCCCTCATGCCCTACTTCGCGCTCGAGCGATTGACGGCCCAAGGATTGCCGATGCACGAGGTGGCCCGCTTCCCGAACACGGTTCTCGTCAGCCGCAGACCCTAGTAACTTCTCGCAACCACCCTTGGCGCGCGCCAATTGACTACAATCGACGCATGAACCTTCGCGCGGCGTTTGCACTCGCCCTACTGGGCACCCTGTTGAGCGCCGGCATGAGTCCCGACGCGATGGCCCTCGGCACTCGGGACGAGGCTGCCCGCTGGCGGCGCGAGAGTTCGGCCGTGACCATCGTGCGCGACAATTGGGGCATCGCCCACATTTACGGTCCCACCGACGCCGACGTCGTCTTTGGCGCTGCGTACGCGCAGGCCGAAGACGACTTCGCACGCATCGAACGCAACTACCTCGTGGCGCTGGGCCGCTTGGCCGAGGCCGAAGGTCAGGCAGCCGTTTATTCCGATTTGCGTCAAAGGCTCTTCATGCAGCCCGCGCAGTTGAAGCAACTCTACGCTGCGTCTCCACCGTGGCTGCAAAAACTCATGACCGCCTGGGCCGACGGGCTGAATTTCTATCTGCTGCGGCACCCCAATATTCATCCGCGGGTGTTGTCTCGCTTCGATCCCTGGATGGCGCTGTCCTTTACGGAGGGCAGCATCGGAGGCGACATCGAGAGCGTGGATCTTGGTCAGCTACAAAGCTTCTACGGCAACGCCTCAGGCACGCAGGCTTCGGGCGCATCGGCAGCGCCGCGCACCGCGCCGGCCGCCACACCCCTGTTTGCCTCGCAGGGTTCCAACGAGGCGCCGCCCGGCGGCTCCAACGGCTTTGCCATTGCACCGGGGCGCAGCGCCTCGGGCCACGCTTTGCTGTGGATCAATCCGCACACCTCGTTTTATTTCCGCTCCGAGCTGCAAATGGTCAGCGAGCAAGGACTCAACGTGTACGGGGCGGTGACGTGGGGACAGTTCTTCGTCTACCAGGGCTTCAATCCGTACAACGGGTGGATGCATACCTCGTATGGCGGCGATGCCATCGACGAATATGCAGAGACCATCGTCAAAAAAGGCGCCGCGCTCTATTACGCATACGGAGCAGAGCTGCGCAAACTGGAAGTCAGCCATATTCGCGTCCCCTTCAAGCAGGGCGATAGCCTGACGAGCCGCGACTTCACGGTGTATCACAGCCACCACGGACCCATCGTGCGCGCGCAGGACGGGCGATGGATCGCGGTGCGGCTATTCCAAGATCCAGTGCACGCCCTGATGCAATCTTATCTACGCACCAAGACGCGGGACTACGCTTCGTTCCGCTCCATTCAGGACATGCGTACCGACACCTCCAATAACACCGTGTACGCGGACGCTGAGGGCACGATCGCCTATTTCCACGGCAACTTTATTCCGCGGCGCGACCCTCGCTTCGATTTCACTCATCCGGTCGACGGCAGTAATCCCGACACCGAATGGCGAGAACCCCACGCCCTTGCCGACACCATCACGCTGCTGAATCCCGCCAGCGGGTGGATCATGAACACCAACAATTGGCCGTTTTCCGCTGCAGGCCCCTTTAGCCCCAAGCGCGAAGACTTTCCGCGCTACATGTGGACCACGGGCGAAAACCCGCGCGGCATTCACGCCACCGAGATGCTGCAGAATCTCCAGCAAGTCACCCTGGATAGTCTCATCGCTGTCGCCTACGACGGCCATCTCACGGCCTTCGAGGTACTGCTGCCGCCCTTGCTGCAGGCCTACGACAATCTAGGTCCGGACGATCCGCAGCGATCGCAGCTGCGCGAGCCCATCGCCGTCTTGCGCCATTGGGATCGACGCACCTCCGTCGATTCGGTGGCAACCAGCGTGGCCATCTTCTGGGGCAATACCTTGATCGATATGAAGAGCGCGGCTGCGAAGGCCGCGGAGCAGCCGATATACGACTTCTTGGTCGGCAACTTGAGCGATGGGGAACGCTTGAGCGCGCTGTCAACGGCCGTGGATAGCCTGCGGCGCGCCTTCGGTCACTGGCAGACGCCCTGGGGCGATATCAATCGCTTTCAACGCATGACGGACGACGTGGTTCAGCCCTTCGACGATGCCAAGCCCAGCCTGGCCGTGGGCTTCGCGCCGGCACAGTGGGGCGCATTGGCCTCTTTCGATTCCGCGAAGCCGCGCAGCACGCGCAAGATCTACGGCTCGTCGGGCAACAGCTTCGTCGCCGCGGTGGAATTCACCACACCAGTTCGTGCCAAAGCCATTATGAGCGGTGGTGCCAGCGGGGATCCCTCCTCCATGCATTTCACCGATCAAGCCATGCGATTCAGCCAGGGACAATTTCGCGATGTGCTCTTTACTCCGGATGACGTGTCGGCACACGCCGAACGTCGGTATCACCCGGGCTAGTGGGACAGCGAATGCTGCATCGCAAAATGACTACGACAGAGCATAAAAACGCGGCGAACCATTCACGCGCGCTTGGGATATTGCTGAAATCGAGGGAAATGCGGATGCTTTATTACATATCATCTTGTGAAACGTGGAATGCTACACCGCGTAATACCGGGCAAATCATGATAATTCTTGGTGACGCCCGGCAGCATGGAGGCGTTCGTCAGGGTGTCATTCTGCAGAAAGCCGCGCGCACGGATGCGCGCGCATCGTTTCTGGTAGCCCCATGAAACGCCTACTAAGAATTGTCGGCATCGGCGCGGCAGCGCTCATCCTCTTAGGTTTTGCGGCTGCGTGGATGAGCCTGCATTTGAGCCTGCCTGCCATCGACGGAACCGCCTCCCTGCCGGGTATCGGCGCAAAAATCCTCGTTCAACGCGACGCCGCCGGGGTGCCTACCATCACGGCCGAAAACCGGACGGATTTGGCACTTGGTCTTGGGTTTGTTCATGCGCAGGACCGGTTTTTCGAAATGGACCTAATGCGGCGTGCGGCGGCCGGCGAACTGTCCGCGCTGCTGGGACCCGCGCTCATCAAAGCCGATCGCGATCTCCGATTGCATGAATTCCGTCGCGTGGCACGCGCCGCTCTGCTGCAGATGGATCCCGCCCAACGCCGATTACTGGACGCCTATGTGGCCGGCGTCAACGCGGGGCTAGCGTCCTTGCGCAGCCGTCCCTTCGAATATTGGATACTGCGAGCCCGGCCGCGCCCGTGGACGGCCGAGGATACGCTGTTGTGCATTCACGCCATGTTTCTGCAGCTGCAGGATGCCGAAGGGCATCCTCAGCTGCAGCGGGGACTGCTACGCGCGACGCTGCCGGAAGCCGCGTACCAATTCATCGAATCGAATGCACCGGAATGGGATGCCGCCATCGACGGCACCCACGCCGCCGAACCCCGCGTGCCGCTGGCGCAAGAATTCAATCTGCGCGACGCCAAGGACCTGCCGGTCCTGCCCCCGGTCGCAGTACTCACTCACCTGGCCGTGCTCGGCAGCAACAACTGGGCGGTATCGGGGACACACACCGCCAACGGCAGCGCCCTTGTGGCCAATGACATGCACCTCGAATACCGCGTGCCCATCATTTGGTATCGCGCGCGTCTGATCCAAACGGGGCCGGACTCCGTGGACGTCACCGGCGTGACTCTTCCCGGGACCGCCGCCGTAGTGGCCGGCAGCAACGGCTCCATCGCTTGGGGCTTCACGAACAGCTATGGCGAATTCGAGACTGTGGTGCGCTTGGTCGGCGCCAGCGGCAAAGCGGACCAGCCCGCCGAATATCAAACCGCCGCCGGCGCTCATCCCATTCACTACATCGACGAACCCATCGAGGTGGCAGGCGCCCCCACCGAGCATTTGAAAATCGCGTTGACCGAATGGGGCCCCATCGTCGGCCAGGATTGGGAGGGCCAACCCTACGCTCTGCAGTGGACGGCGCAGGATCCACTGGGCATCAATTTCAACCTGCTCGGGTTGGAACGGACGCATTCAGTGGAGGACGCGCTACGCCTGGCCGCGACCTTCGGCATTCCCGGCCAGAACATCATGGTGGCCGACAAGGACGGCCATATCGGCTGGACCATCGCCGGACGCCTCCCCGCACGCGGTCCCGCGGAATCCGGCATCTCCCAGCTGTCCACCGACCCCACGGTTGGATTTTCAGGCTGGTTGCCGGTGGAGAGCCAGCCGCGAGTGCTCGACCCGCCCTCGGGCCTCTTATGGTCTGCCAACGCACGGGTCATTGGCGGACCTGGCGCCACGCTCATCGGCGACGACGGCATGGACCGCGGATCGCGCGCCGGACAGATCGAGGGAGATCTACAGAACGCCGCGTCGCCCTTTACCCCGGCATCGAGCCTGGCCGTGCAGCTGGACGATCGAGCCCTGTTTCTCGATCGGTGGCGCGCGCTCCTGGGAGAATTCGTCGAACGCCAGCGGGCCGCGGGCAATCACGAACACGATGCGGTGTACGACACGCTCAAGGCCTGGAGCGGACACGCAGCGCCCCAGGATCCCGCGTATCGCCTGGTCAATTTATTTCGCGAGGAAGTGGAAGATCGCGCCTTCTACATGCTGGTATCGCCCGCCCGAGCCAAGGCGCCCAATTTCCATTTCGTCATACCCAGTAGTTTCGAGGGCCCGCTGTGGCGCCTGCTGCAGCAGCGCCCCCCGCATTTGTTGGCCGCGCATTACCAGGACTGGGATCAATTCTTGCTGGATGCCCTAAAGGCCAGCGAAAAGTTGCCGGCCGCTTGCCATGCCCTGACCAACTGCACCTGGGGTGACGTCAACGCCGTACATGTCGCGCATCCCCTGTCCCAGGCTCTGCCGGTACTGGCAGCGTTTCTGAACATGCCCACCGTCGTCATTCCCGGCGGGCGCACCGACATGCCGCGCATCCAGGGACCGGACTACGGTGCCTCCGAGCGCTTCAGCGTCTCCCCGGGACACGAAGCCGAAGCGTACTTCCATATGCCTGGGGCGCAGAGCGGGCATCCGCTGTCGCCGTTCTATCGTGTAGGCTTCGAGGACTGGGCGCAGGCCAAACCAACCCCGTTCTTACCCGGGCCGGCGGCTCACACAATGGTGCTCACGCCTAAGGCGTGATGGTGCTCACGCCTCAAGGCGTGGCGCTGGGACCGGCGGGGGGCGAGGCCTTGGAGGAGGTCGCGGCGTCCAGGCCGCGGCAGCCATGTGCTTCGGTGCACACTTGGTTCACCGGACACACCAAGGGAGCACCTTTCACGCAGCCGCGCGCGTCGGCGCCGGCGCTGCGGGGTGCGCAGCGCTCATGGCCGTTGCAATTCTTGTGATCGTCGCAGTCGGCATCGGTGCTGCAAGTCACGGCGGACGCCTCGCGCTCATCGGAGGCGAGTTCACCCTGCCGTGTGATGACCCCCGACAAAGTCGCATCCAACAAACGCACCGGCGAATCGCTGCCGGGCGCCAAATCCACTTCGGCCGACACCACCTCCCACGGAGGAGTCAACTGATTGACAGCGCGATAGTACAGACTGAAGCGCAGCACCCCGCGAGGATCGAGTGCCTCGGTCAAGGTCAATGGAATCACCAACGTGGAATCGCGCGGCCACACGTCATCATGCGTCAGCGGCAAGTGCCGCACCGCCTTGCCCGCCTCGTAAATGCGCAGCTCCACGAAGCTGCCTGCCGTGAGTTCCTCAGCGCCGGTGATCACTTTGACCTGGATGTGGGTGACCGGAGCCGCGACGACGTGCGACACCGACAACACCAAGGCCGCCAACAGCGGTGCGATGCGCAGCATCGACAGGAATTCATGCACGATGGATTTTCGCGTAGTCATTACACGGGCGCTCATAAAAGTTGGATTCCATCATAGCCGAACATGCTCCGGTCGACATCCGGCGTTCGGTTTAACTTAATACCGGCGTACTTACTGTGAGCGAGTGACCGGCGCGTCGTTTGAATAGGATTTATTCGAGTCCGCGAGCAGGCTGGTCTCCGTCGCGGGCGCCGGAGCGTCGGGGCTCGAGCCTTTGCCTGCTCTCACAGCAGCGTCCTGCGGTCGGCGCAGAGTTATGACAGCGGCACCCCGAGCGGTGAGAATGGCCGCGCCTTTCGCGTCGAGACTGCCGCTCAAGTTAACCACGGCGCGTGCCGCATCACGGTCCCGCGGAGCCAGCCGCGCGGCAGACATGTAAGCATCAAGAGCCGCCGCGGGACTGCCATCCTGCAAGAGCAGCCCGCGCCGCTTGAACATGGCGACCTCGTCGGGCGCACCGGGCAGCCATGCCGACTCGCAGGCACGTATTCCAAAGTCGCCCGCCTGCGTCATGCAGGTCCTGACCAGGGTCTGCCGTTGCAATTGCGCAGCGATGATTTTCTGTTTGACCAGATCCTCGTGAGCGCCGGCACGCTGGGCGTTGCGGTACACTCCGATGGCCTCGCCTGGTCGTTTCAATTGCACCAACACATCGGCCTCGGCGATAAGCAAGTCCGCATCGTTTGGCTTCATGCTGAGCGCAGCATCGCACGACACCAGTTCCGATAACTGAGTGCAACGCTGGATCGCCACCGCTAAAGTCTCGGCAACACGAGTGTCGGCCGCAGTCGCCGCCGCCGCCCCATCCCACAACAGGCAGAGCAGAAAGATAGGACCCCACCACGTTTTCAATGGTGCGCAAATTCTCATTGTCCGACTACTCGCACCAAGCGGATCCCCACGCTGCTGCTGCGATAGTCATGAGCAAAGCGATTGCGATACGAGGCAGTGACGTAGCGCGGCGCGCTGAACCAGGAACCGCCGCGCATTTCGTGTTCCGCGCACCCGGAAGTCACCATCGCCAACCCATCGGTGGGCGCATTCTCGTAGTCGTCGGACCAACAGTCTTCGACCCATTCGAACACGTTGCCGAATAAATCATGCAGGCCGAAGGCGTTCGCTCTGAACGAGCCCACGGGCGCGGTAGTCACATAGTGATCCGAGCAGGAGAACACGTTCCAACCCGGGAAGCGCTCCGCGGCGCTCTGGTCGGCCACGTTGGCATCGAGACAGGCTTGGGATCCGTCGGCGCTCCACGGCGAGGGATTCTCGCCGCCCGCCCGAGCGGCATATTCCCACTCGGATGCGCTGGGTAAGCGATACTGATGACCCGTGCGCTGCGACAGCCATGCTGCATACGCTACCGCGTCGTCCCACGACACGCAGGTTACGGGATGAGTGGGGCTCTGCTCGAACCCGGGTGCCAGCCAATTCGCCTCGGGATGAGCCTGCCATTGGCCGTCGTAAGTGGTGCAGCCCGACATGTCGCGCGGTACCGCGGTGATGAACTCCTGAAATTCCGCCACGGTGACTTCATCCGTGCTCATGCCGAAAGGTCTGCCGATCACAACGGCGTGCTGCGGCAGCTCGAATGCTGACGCGCCCGTCGAACCACCCTGCTGGAAGTGCCCCGCCGGCAATATGGTCATCAACGGGCAGGTGGGACAATCGCGGAGCACGGTGCCCGGCGCGGCAACCGCGGCACCGGCCGCGACATCCTTGGATGCGTGGTGCGCGCCGAGCAGCGCATAGAGACAGGCAACCAGCAGGAGAGCCGCCGCTGCCGCCCATATCCAGCGCCTCACCAAGGTACGACGGTGGGTCGCCAATAACTCGTCTAGAAATTGCCGAATGCTGCGCGTTCGATGCTGACGATCGTACGTCAAGGCCCGCGCCAGCGCCGTGTACTGATGCACGGGTATTCGCGGCGGCCGGCGCAATGGCGTCTGCACCCCTCCAACCCGCTGAATACCCTCGGTGCCGAACGGATGTGTGCCGCTCAAGGCTTCGTACGCGATGCAGGCCAGCGCGTACACATCGTCGGCCGGCTCTGGGTCGTATCCCGCCGCCAGTTGCGGGCTGGCGTAGCGCGGGGTGATCGCCTTGGGACGCGCCTCGCCGACGCTCCCCACCTCTACCACCGCATCGGCTCGAGCAATGAATTGCGCCATCCCAAAATCAATGACCTTGACGCCGCCATCGTCGGTCACAATGACATTGCCGGGCTTCAAGTCACCATGCACGATGTGATTTTGATGCGCGGACTCCAGCGCCTCGCCAATGGCTACGATGAGTTTCAAGGCGGCGGGGGCGTCCATGGGACGATCGGCGTTGGCCCGCAGGATTTTCTGCAGCGACCGGCCCGCGAGATACTCCATGGTCATGAAGACCGTTTGCTCGTCCCGGTCGCAGTCGAACACTCGCACAATATTGGGGTGAGTCAGGCTCTGCAGCTTGTGCGCCTCGCGCTGCAAAGCCGCCATCGAACCGAAATACTCATCGAAAGGCTCGGTGAGTACCTTTACAGCGACGAAGGGAACATCGGCTCCGGCCTCGGCTCGGCGTAGGTCAATTGCCTTGAAGACACGGCTCATGCCGCCCTCGCCTATCATGGCGACCAGGCTGAATCGGCCTTGTAGGATGTCGCCAACGCCGACGCTATCGTCCGCAGCGCGCGGACGCGCTCCGGTCACCACGGTGGGATCCTGCGGCCAGTCGGCGATATGCCGCGAAATGGCCTCGTGTGCGTCCCGCGGCAGAGGACGCACCGCCTGCTGGACCTTCAGCACCTCGAGCAATGCGTCGGTCGAGGTCCGCTCCACTCTCAGCTGTCTATCGATCTCCGAGGATAAGTCATCGAAGGCCAGCTGACCCGACTGGAAAGCACGCAATGCATTGAAAAACGCGGATATCGGCAATGGTTGTTCATCTCATGTATGGGATGCATGGCAGACTCCGTGTCGCTCAGCACCCCCTATAATACCTAATACAACGCCAATACGTAGTACACCCCCTCGGTGGGGACCGCTAGAATGCGCCCCATGGAAGATCTTACAATTCGCGCGCTGAAGCGCACCTTCGGTTTCGACGCGTTCCGCCCCGGGCAACAGGCCATCGTTCATGACGTTTTAGCGGGACGCGATGTCCTCGCCCTCATGCCCACCGGCGGCGGCAAGTCCCTGTGTTATCAGCTGCCCGCACTGCTACAGCCGGGTGTCAGCCTTGTAGTCTCACCGTTGATCGCGCTGATGCAAGACCAAGTGCGGCAACTGCAAGACAACAATATCCCAGCCACATTCATTAATTCGAGCATCGAGCCTGCGGAGATGTCACGCCGCATTGCGGGATTGCTGCGCGGCCAGTACAAACTGGTTTATCTCGCCCCGGAACGGCTGATGCTCACGGAATTTCTCGAGGGACCCTTGAGCCGGGTGGCCGCCGCACCCGGCATCAATGCCTTCGTGATCGACGAAGCGCACTGCGTGTCCGAGTGGGGGCATGATTTCCGTCCCGAATACCGGCAACTGTCGACGCTGCGCCGACGGCATCCCTTGGTTCCCATTCTGGCCTTTACCGCCACGGCCACTCCGCGCGTCCGCACCGACATCATCAGCCAGTTGTCTTTGCGCGACCCTTCAGTTCACCTATCGAGTTTCAATCGTCCCAATCTATTCTACAGCGTGCTGCCCAAGGGAAAACGCAGCTACGAGGAACTGCTGACCCAGGCCCGCGCCGGCGGCGCCGGCATCGTGTACTGCCTGTCACGCCGTCGCGTCGATGAACTGACTGCCCAGCTGAGCGCCGACGGCATCCGGGCCCTCCCCTACCATGCCGGACTCGACGCGCAGACCCGTCGAGACAACCAGGAGGCGTTCATTCGCGACGACGCTCAAGTGATCGTCGCCACCATTGCCTTCGGCATGGGCATCAACAAGCCCGACGTCCGCTGGGTCATTCACTACGATTTGCCCAAGAGTCTCGAGAGCTACTATCAGGAGTCCGGCCGCGCAGGTCGCGACGGCGACGCCGCCCGCTGCACCCTGTACTTCGGTGCCCAGGACATCCGCACGGCTGAATTTCTCATTCAGCAGAAGCTCGACCCGAACACCGGCGAACCGCTGGAGAACGAACAACGCATCGGCCGTCAGCAATTGCGCCAGGTTCTGAATTATGCGGAATCCGGCGATTGCCGCCGCGCCATTCAACTCAATTACTTTGACGAGGTATTTACGGGCCCTTGTGGCGGGTGCGATAACTGCTGCGAGCCGAAAGTCACCCAGGACTCGACGGACCAGGCACGCCAATTTCTCTCCTGCATTGCGCGCCTAGGCCAACGCGGCGAGCGCTATGGAGCCGCCTATGTCATCGAGATCCTGCGCGGCGCGCGAACCCAAAGGCTCATCGACCGCGGCCACGATAATTTGAGCGTGTACGGCATCGGTAAGTCCCGCCCCGTCGATGAATGGCGCATCCTGGCGCGCTCTCTGCTGCACCAACGTCTCATCGATCAAACCCATGACGGGTTTTCGGTATTATCCCTCAATGAATTGAGTTGGCAGATCCTGCGGGGTGAACGCTCGGTGGTCATGGCGAGAACCGCAGCGCCGCCTCGGGGTCGAACGCGCGGAGCGGTGCCCGTCGCTGATTCTGAGAGCAGGGCCCTCACCGGCAATGGCGCCCAGCCAGGCGGCGAAGCGTTGTTCGAACGCCTAAGAAGCCTGCGAAAGCAGCTGGCGGATGCGCAGGGCCTGCCGCCCTACGTCATTTTCCACGACGCTACCTTACGGGAAATGGTGGCACAACGACCGCAGACCTTGAGCGAGTTCGCGGGCATCCGCGGTGTTGGAGAAGGCAAGCTCTCCCGCTACGGGCAGCAATTCATTGCCGCCCTGCGGGAGTAATCCAGCCTATTGCGCCTTCGGGGCGATTAGCCCGCGATACTTCATCATAGCGTCGATGGTCGGCGGTTTGCCGCGCCACGCCAGGTACAGGGCGCCCAGTTCCTCGGTATTGCCGCGGGACAGGACCATGCGCCGGAAGCGATCACCGTTGGCGCGAGTCAGGCCGCCGTTGTCGTCGAACCATTGATAGGCATCGTCATCCAGCATCTGGGTCCAGAGATACGCGTAGTAACCCGCCGAATAGCCGCTGGCCCAAATGTGGCTGAAGTAACTCGACCGATAGCGTGGAGGCACGGCCGGAATATCGAGATGCGCTTTGGCCAACGCGTCTTTCTCGAAGATGTCCGGATCCTGCAGCGGGGCACTGGCCGGCAGCATATGCCACCGCATATCGAGTTCCGCGGCCGAGACTACCTCGGTGAGAGCATATCCCTCGTTGAAATTCTCCGCCTTTTTGATCTTCTCCACTAAATCGGCGGGCATCAGCGCGCCTGTCTTGTAGTGCTTTGCATAGTGATTGAACACCGTCGGATAAATCGCCCAATGCTCATTGAACTGCGACGGGAATTCGACGAAGTCGCGGGCCGTTGCCGTACCGGACAAGGTGGGATATTCGACATCCGACAACATGCCATGCAGCGCGTGGCCGAACTCATGGAACATGGTCCTCACATCGCTGAAGCTGATGAGAGCAGGCTCGCCTCCGGCGGGCTTCTGAAAATTGGCGACGTTATAAATCACCGGTAAAGTGCCCATCAACTTCGATTGATCGACGTACGAGGACATCCACGCCCCGCCGTTCTTGTTGTCACGCTTGAAGTAGTCGCAATAGAACAGCGCCAAGGGTTTGCCATCGGCGTCGTGTACTTCGAATACCCGCACGTCAGGCTGATAGACCGGAATGTCCTTGCGCTCCGTGAAAGTCAGACCGTAGAGCTGATTGGCCGCGTAGAACACGCCATTCACCAATACATTGCCCAGCTCGAAATACGGCTTCACCTCGGCCTCGTCGAGTTGGTACTTCGCCTTGCGAACCTGCTCGCCGTAGAACTCCCAATCCCAGGGCGCCAGCGTAAATCCGCCGTGTTGGGCATCGATCAGCGCCTGGATGTCGGCGCTTTCCGCCGCCGCCTTGGCGCTCGCAACGGGTACCAACGCGTTCATGAAGCCAAGGGCAGCCTCGGGGGTCTTCGCCATTTGATCGGCCAACTTCCACGCCGCGTGATTCGCGAAACCCAACAACGCCGCGTGCTGCGCACGCAGCAGCGCCAGACGTGCGATGGTTGCCCGCGTGTCGCTGTCATCTCCTTTCTCGGCTCGGCTCCAGGAAGCCTCGAAAACGGCTTGTCGGGTCGCCCGATCGGTCAGCGACACCAGAATCGGCTGCTGAGTCGTGTTCTGCAATGCCAGCACATAGCCATTGAGGTGCCGCTCCTTGGCCGACTCCACGGCCGCGGCCAGCTGCGCGTCGGTCAAACCCGCGAGCGCTTCACGCGAGTTGGTATGAAAAGCGGCATCCTTGGTCGCTGCGAGTATCTTCGACGAAAAGGCATCCGACAATGTGGACATCTCTTCATTGAGCTTGCGCAATTTGGCCTTGTCGGCATCCGATAGATTGGCACCCGAGTGAATGAACTGCTCGTAGGTAACCTCGATCAGGCGCCGGGACTCTGGATCGACACCGGGCGCATCGCGCAGCTTATAAATCGCGGACACACGTGCAAACAACTTCGGATTTAGGAAAATGGCGTCGTTATGCGCGGCCAGCTTCGGCGCCAACGCGGCCTTTGCCCCCTGCAGCACACCGTTGGTATTCGCTTCCGACACCGACGAGAACGCGGCCTGCGCGCGGCCTAGCAATTGGCCGCTCTTTTCCATGGGTATGAAGGTGTTCTTGAAAGTCGGCTTCGCCGGATTAGCCGTGATCGCGCGAATTTCCTTCAGCTGCAGCGCCATGCCGGCTTCGATTGCCGGCTGATAGTCCTGGTCCTTGATGCGATCGAAGGGCGGCGCATGGAACGGCAGAGCGCTGGGAGAATAAAAAGGGTTGGAGGGCCCAAAAGCTGGGGTAGCTGCAAGAGAATATGAAACGGATCCACAAACCAATAGGGTCGCGGCAGTCCATGCACGAGTAGATATAAACATGAGATCCTCGGGAGGTCGATGGGCAATGATAACCCTACGCCCCCCCTCGCGCACGGGAGTCGCCATGCGCTAACGAACACCCTTGTTGGGGATTCTCGTTGGGTCGGTTAGTCTCGCCAACCGTGCACAAGTTCCCGCGATCTATCCGGACGCCGCGTCCCGGTCGGCGCCGAGAAAGTGTTCGAGGCGGCTCTGCAGGCGCTGACGATCCAGCGGCTTGGTCAGATGATCGTCCATGCCTGCCTCTTTGCACTTGATGTCATCGCCCTTCATGGCATGCGCCGTGAGAGCGACAATAGGAATATGCTTAAGGCCGCGCTCGCGGTCTCGAATTTCTCGAGTCGCCTCATAGCCATCGAGTTCCGGCATTTGGCAATCCATTAAAATCAACGCATAGAAGCCGCTTTCCCACGCCG
>Ga0302311_10002131_pt1 | contig 22637 bp, 18 predicted proteins | sample III_Palsa_N1_3_FD_200449 | JGI IMG/M metagenome (GOLD analysis project Ga0302311, IMG submission 200449) | Peat permafrost microbial communities from Stordalen Mire near Abisko, Sweden - III_Palsa_N1_3 | ecosystem: Environmental > Terrestrial > Soil > Palsa > Peat permafrost | place: Sweden... | reverse complement strand
TATTCCAAAACAGCGTGCCGGAGCTGCACGCCAAACAGTTCTCGCCGCGCGTGGCCCTGCAGCTTTTACCGTTTGACTCGGAAACGCAGTTCTACGCTTCCTGGGCACGCGGCTACAAGACGCCGACCTACAACACGGTCAACCTGCTAGGCGAGCTCTTCGGGCCGATCAAGCCGGTGCTGCAGCAGAAGAACGACGCCTACGAAGTGGGCATGAAAACAGAACTGTTCGACCAGACCCTGCGCCTGAACACGGCCGTGTTCTACACCAAGGAGAAGGACCTGCTGGAAGGCTTTGTCTCGGTGCTGACCGGTGGTGTGGTCAGCTACGACAACGTGCCTGGGGCGCGCATCAAGGGTGCCGAGGGCGACGCGCTGTGGGTGCCGCTGCCCGAGTCGGACTCCGGCTTGGTGTTCACCGCCGCCGTGTCCTACCTCAACGCCAAGTACACCGACTACCCCAACGGCCGCGGCTTCGACGACGCCACCGGCCTGGCCTTCGGCAACGGCTTCCCCCTGCCTCTGCTGCCGGCCCGCAACCTGTCCGGCAACTGGGTGACGCGCACGCCGAACCTGACCTACAACGCCACCGTCACGCAGACCGTGCCGCTGGGCGACGGTTCGGTGGAAATGGCGGTGGACGGCAACTACAACAGCGGCTACTTCTTCCTGCCGCAGGATTCCCCGCTCTACCGCTGCAATGCTTACTACCTGCTCAACGGTCACGTCACCTACACCTACGACCGCTGGCACACGCAAGTCACCGGCTGGGTCAAGAACATCACCAACCAGACTTACAACGCCAGCGAACTCACTGACGACTTCGGCACCATGGTAGTGGTCAACGACCCACGCACCTTCGGTGTGCGGGTGAAATGGAGCTTTTGAGTGCACCCGGCCGCTGTCTCACGGCGGCCGCGCAGGAGTCCGTGTCTTATTTCCTTTTACATTCATCGGTGAACCGGATATGAACTCAGCTGCCCCTGCCCCAGACGGCATCGCCGCCGCCTCCCTGACGGGATTCGACCAGAGCCTGGTCCGTTCCTGCCTGCTCAACGTGGTCGAGGCCATCAATGGCGTGCTGGTGCCGGAACTGAACGGCAGCGCACGGGCGCGGGCGGGGGAGTGCGTTACCATCCTGCTGCGCGCGGTGCAGGCGCTGGGCGCGGCGGACGCGGATGCCGCGCAGCTGGCCCGTTTGCTCGCCGAGCCGGGTCCCGTCGCGCCGGCGTCGTGGCGGGCCACTGCCGATGCCGAGGGCGCCATCCTCGATCGCGCGGAAGCCGCCGCCGATGCGGCGGGTCAGCCTGCGGCGGGAACGGCAACCGGCGGCCGCAGCTTTGATCCGGAACGGTTCCAGACTTTCCTGCGGCAGCACGAGCTCGGCGGCGCGGCGACGCGCGTGACCGGTAGCAGGCAACTGGCCGGAGGCCGCTCCAAGCAGACCATCATGGTCACTCTCGAAGGCGCCAGTGGCTTGCCGACTACGGTGGTGGTGCGGCAGGACTGGTCGAGCGCGGTGACCGGCACCTCGGTGGTGGCGGAATACGCCCTGCTCAGGCGCGTATTCGATGCCGGACTACGTGTGCCGCAGCCGCTGCTACTGGAAAAATCGCCGGATGCGCTGGGTGGCCCTTTCCTCGTCGTCACGCCGATGCCGGGCGGGGCGCAGGGCGACATCTTCAATCCGCCGCGCTCGGAGCGCCTGGCGCTTCAGGTGGCGGCGCAGCTGGCGCAGCTGCACCAGCTTGCGCCTGAGGAATTTTCCGCGCTGGGGGTGCCGACCGAGGCGTATTCGCAGGCGCAGCTGCGCGAGGGCCTGCAGGGCTTCCGCGCCCTCAACGGCAAGCTCGGCGTGCCGTGTCGCACCATTGAAATCGCTACCGACTGGCTCGAGCGCAATATCGAGGGTGTCAAGGGCGGCACGGCCATGCTGCACAACGATCTGGGTTGCCACAACTTCCTGATCGAGGGTGAGGAATTGACCGCGATCCTCGACTGGGAACTGGCCCATATCGGCAACCCCGCAGCGGACCTGGGCTACGTGCGCGACTGGATTGGCCAGATGACGCCGTGGCCGCGCTTCATGCAAGCCTACCGCGCCGCCGGCGGCCCAGCCGTGGACCAGGCGACGCTGGACTTCTACACCCTGTGGTGCGGCGTCCGGCTGTATTGCCTGCTGCTGCAGGCGCGCGCTGGCGTGGCCATGGGCATGGTCAAGGACACGGAAATCACCTATGCCGTCGCCCAGTTCATGCCCAAGCTGCTGCATCGCATCTCGCGCGAGCTGCGCGCCATCCTGAACCAGAGCGGCGAGCAAGCACGCTCAACCCTGAAATTGCAATGACTGGAGAAAGCGTGATGAAAGTCGTGGGCGGAGGCGAGATCCATGTGTATGACCAGGTCGACGAAGGACCGCACCAGGCCGGGCCGCAGGAACTGTGGCAGGAGAGCGTAGTCCTGTTGTGGTGGGACCTGAAACAGTCCATCGGCGGTTTCTATCGCATCGGCCACGAGCTCAATCACAAGGACGGTCCAATGATCGCTCTGTGGAGCTGCACCGTCTCCCGCGAAGGGATTTTCAAGAAAACCACCTATTTGCCGCTGCGACCGCAGGACCGTATCGCCCGGGGTTTCGGCAGCGGCGACGGCAGCCTGCGCTTCGAGCATGACGGCGACTGCGTGTGGACCCTGGAAGACCAGGACATCTCGGCCACGCTGCGCATTCACGATTTCCACCCGGGCATCGACTGTTATCCGAAGAAGGGCGCCATTTCCGAATTCGCCCCGCATCACACGGAAGTCGCGGGACGGGTCAGCGGCAGTCTCAAGGTCAAGGGTCGGCAGTACGAGGTCAATGCCCTTGGCTTCCGCGATCACGGTTGGGGCGTACGCGATTGGGCCAGCCTGCTGTCGCATCGCTGGTTGGCCGGCGTGTTCGGCGAGGACCTGTCGTTCTGCGCCCTGTCCTGGCATACGGTAGATGACAGCATGGCTCAGTTCGGCTGGGTGGTGAAGCACGATACGGTGATTTTTGCCAAGAAGCTCGATATCGTCGCCTACGTCGAATGCGATGCCATGACCACGCGCGGCGGCCGCCTGCGCATGACGCTGACCACGGACGAGGTGATCGAGGTCGAGTTCGAGGCCCTGGCGCCCAGCATGATGTCCTTTCACCACGGCATCGCCTGCATCGATACCCTGTGCAGGATCAGCAGCGGTGGCCGTGTCGGTATCGCCGACTTCGAGACCACGGCCAACGGACAGCAGGGACGACGCCAGCCGAAGAATCTTGCGCGCAACGGCATCAGCGCCAACGGCTGGCATCCGGGAATCGTCGCTTGATGCCTCCACCACCCGGCGATTCGTCGGAAGGGACGACAGACATGCGGAGTCCCGCCCATAGCTTATGGACATCGAGCGTGCTCCCGCCGGGAACGACGCTCACCCTGGTCCTTGAAGAGCATAACGCCGGATGATCGAGAATTACCGCCCGCACTGGATGACGGAGGAGCTGGATTCTCTGCGCGATCTGGCACGCCGCTTCGTCGCCGAGGAAGTCACGCCCAACCAGAAGCGCTGGTGCGAGGAAGGCGCCACCGACCGGGAGGTGTGGCGCAAGGCGGGCGATCTGGGCATCCTGCTGCCCGATGTGTCCGCCGACTACGGCGGCTCCGGAGCCAGCTTCGCCCACGAGGCGATCATCGCGCACGAGCTGTGTGCGGCGGGCGATACCAGTTGGCGCGTCGGCAAGCAGATCCATGTTATTGCCGCCCATTACATCGAGCGCTATGGCACCGAGGCGCAGAAGCACCGATGGCTGCCGCGCCTGGCCAGCGGCGAGACCATCGCCGGCATGGGCATGACCGAGCCCGGGGGCGGTACCGATCTGCAAAACATCCGGACGCGGGCCGAGCGGGCTGGTGATGGTTATCGCATCCACGGCGCCAAGACCTTCATCACCAACGGCTCCATCGGCGACCTGCTGGTACTGGCGGTGAAGACCGATCCGGCCGAGCGGGCCAAGGGCGTCTCGCTGTTCCTGTTCGAGACCAGCACCCCGGGCTTCCGCGTCGGGCGCCGGCTGGAGAAGATCGGCCTGCACGGCTCCGATACCTGTGAACTGTTCTTCGACGGCTGCGAGGTGCCGGCCGCGTCTCTGCTCGGCGAAGTCGAGGGGCGCGGCTTCTACCAGATGATGCAGGACCTGACCTACGAACGCGCCCTGGTGAGTGTCAACTGCGCAGCCGTGATGGAGTACGCCTTCAAGGTCACGCGCGATTACGTGCGCGAGCGCAAGCTGTTCGGCAAGGCGCTGCTGGAACAGCAGAACACCCGCTTCCAGCTGGCCGAGGTCAAGACCATCGCCACGCTGGCCCGCGTGTTCGCCGACTTCACGGTGGAGCGGATGCTCGAGGGTACACTCGATACCTCGCTCGCCTCGATGGGCAAGTGGTGGGTCAGCGAACAGCAGTGCGCGGTGGTGGATCGCTGCCTGCAGCTGTTCGGCGGCCACGGCTATATGCTGGAATACCCCATCGCCCGCATGTATATCGACGCGCGTATCGAGCCGATCTACGCCGGTTCCAATGAGACCATGAAAGACCTGATCGGCCGCTCGTTGTAGACGTCCCGGGGAAGCGCGGCAAGCGGTACACTCGTGCGTACCGGACGGCGGAACGGTCCGGACAATTAGAAGCATCAGTGGAGGAGAGTCTGGACCGCACAGACGGCTTCAGGCGACAGGCATGACAGGCGAACAGGGCGAAAAGCGGTCCGAGCCATATTTCTCGCGCACCAAGGTGACGCCGCCGGTGAGCTCGCGCTTCGAGGTGCCGCGCCAGGCCATTCTGGAGCAGGTGTACGCCTCGAGTGCGCGAATCGTGCTGGTGCACGCGCCGGCCGGGTTTGGCAAAACCACCCTCATGACGCAGCTGCGCGCCGCCTACAGCGCGCAGGGCGTGGTGGCCGTCTGGCTGGCTCTCGACGAGGGCGACAACGACGTTTCGCGCTTCCTTGCCGGATTCGCCGCCGCGCTGGAAAGCATCCAGGGCCCCTCCGCCGCGCCGCGTGGGCGGCCGGTGCAGAACGCTGACGTCGCACTGTGGATCATGGACCGCATCGCGGCCGTGGACGGCCCGGTCATGATCTTCTTTGACGATATGGAAGCGCTGCACAATCCGGTCGTCACCGCCCTGGTCGGTCGGGGGCTGGAGTCGGTTCCGTCCAATGTGCGCATCATTATCGGTAGTCGCATCCGGCCGGATATCGGTCTTGCGCGCCTGCGCGGCAAGGGTGTCCTGGTCGAGGTGGATGTCAATGCGCTGCGCTTCTCGGAACACGAGGCGCAGGACTTTCTCACTCAGCGTCGCGGCATGGCGCTGAGTCCCGAGCAGGTGGGCCGCCTGCTGGGTCGCACCGAAGGCTGGGCCGCGGCGCTCTGGCTGGCCTCGCTGGCCATGGAAAGGCGCCAGGACCCGGCGACCTTCCTGGCGGAATTCTCGGGATCGAACGCCGCCATCGCCGCCTATCTGGCCGAAGACGTGTTGGCCGCACTGCCCGCGAACCTGCACGACTTCGTCCTGCGTTGCAGCGTTCTCGACGAATTGAGCCCGGCGCTATGCGATGCCGTTTGTGGCATCGGCAACAGTCGAGAGTTGCTGCACCAGCTGGAGCGCCGCAACCTGTTCATCCAGCCGGTGGATGGGCAGCGCAACCTGTTCCGCTTCCACGGCCTGTTTCGTGATTTCCTCGGCACTCAGCTGGCGCAGCAGTCTGCGGCCGCGGTGCCGGCATTGCATGTCGCCGCCTGTCGCGCTTATCTCTCGGCGGGCCGCCCCATTCCCGCGATCCAGCATGCCCTGCGCGGCGGCGCCATGGAGATCGCGCTGCAGCTGCTGTACGAACACGTCGATGCACTGCTGGGGCAGGGACGCCTGCGGCTGGTGGGCGAGTGGCTGCGCGACTTGCCGGAGGCGGAACTCGCGCGCCACCCGCGGCTCAAGCTGATCTATGCCTGGTGCGTGACCTTCACGCGCGGTCCTGAAGAAGCGCTGCGGCTGATCGCCGGGCTTGATGTCGCTTCACTGCCGGAGGAGTCCGCCACGTCCCTGTCGGCTCTGCGTCCCATGCTGCTGGCCATGACCGACCGCATTGAGGAGGCGCATCGTCTCGGCCTGGAAAACCTGGTCCGGATATCACCGGCGGCGCGCTTCGCGCGCGCCATGCTGTGTCAGGCCCTGGCGCAGACCAGCATCATCCTGGGGGCGCACGAGGACGCGCGGCGCTTCATCGATGAAGCGCGCGAGGTACAGCGCGACGCCGGCAATACCTTCGGCATCGCCCTGGCCGAATCGGCGAAGGCCTGGCTGGACTTGATGAGCGGCCGCCTCAAGCAGGCGGCGGCGTGCATGATCGCGGTGACTGCCGGTGATCGCGTGGCTACCGGGGCCGAACGCATCAGCAACGCCGTCGCGGCGATCCAGCTGGCCGAGATCCTGTATGAAAGCAATCAGTGTGAAGCGGCGCAACGCCTGTTGTTCGCCAATGCGCCGCTGATCCAGGAAGTGAGCCTGCCGGATGCCCTGATCACGGCGCACGTCATCCAATCGCGCATCGCCGACGACAGGGGCGATTATGATCGCGCCCTGGAGTCGCTGAACGAACTGGAAGGCAACGGTTACCGCCTGGGCGTGGCGCGTGCGGTGGCCAGCGCACGCCTGGAACGCACCAAGCTCTACCTTGCACACGGCGATGCGGCTGAGGCGCTGGCGCAGCTGACGCTGGCCGAGCGCGCGCTGTCCTGGGCGAAGCTGGCTTCGCGCTGGTTCATCGCCAACGATACGCTGACGCCGGACATCGCGCGGTTCCGCTGGATGATCCGCACCGGCGAGGCCGAGCGGGCGCTGCCCCTGCTGCGCGACGGGCTGGCGGACGCCGAGGTGCAGCATCGGGCCCGGCGGGCGCTGAAGCTGCGCATCCTGTTGGCTGAAGCCCTGCACGTGAGCGGCGAGCGCAAGCTGGGCCTGCGTACCCTGGCGCGGGCGCAGCATATCGCCCATCCGGAAGGATTCATGCGGACGTTCCTGGAGGAAGGGCCGGTGGTCCAGGCCATGCTGCGCGAGATCGGCCTGCGGCGGCACGAGGACCCGGCGGAAATGGCGCCGCGCAGCATTGGCGCCGAGGCATCGGGGCGGCGTGAAGGCATGCCGACGGACGGGGCGGAAGCGATGCTGGACGATCCCCTGACGCACAAGGAGTTGCAGGTGCTGAGCATGGTGGCGCAGGGCTGCCGCAACACCACCATGGCGGAGCGCCTGTTCATCTCGGAGTCGACGGTGCGTACCCACCTGCGCAACATCAACCTGAAGCTGCACGCGGCCAACCGCACGGAAGCGACGGTCATCGCACGCCGCCTCGGCCTGATCAACTGAGCCGCCGCCGGGCCCGGTCAGCTCCTGTTGCTGCGTGGTATTCCCGTGTTCGTCGCTTCCGACGATTCGTCAGTCGCCGCGGCGGGTGATCTTGAGCGCTTGCAAGCGACATCACCGGCCCGCACCAGGGCAGCATGAGGATGAGAAAAATGTCCGCGACGGCTTCCGCGTTGCTCCCGCCAGCTTCGGCCGCAAATCCAGTGGCCAGCGTGCAGGACGAAATCCAGCGCATCTTCGACCTGCACCGCGCCACCGCGCTGCGGCTGCGCACGTCGACCGTGGCGCAGCGCATCGCCAGGCTCAAGCGCCTGCGCACGGTGCTGCTGGAGCACCGGCAGGCTGTAGTCGAAGCCGGCATGAAGGACTTCCGGCGCCCCGCCACCGAGGTGGAGATGACCGAGCTGATGCCGGTCCTGATGGACATCAGCGATGCCTGCCGCAACCTGAAGAAATGGCTCAAGCCGCGCAAGGTGCGTCCCACCGGCATGATGCTGGGCACCAGTGCCTGGACCCGCTACGAGCCGCGCGGCAGATGCCTGATCATCGCGCCGTGGAACTACCCGGTAACGCTGACGCTTGGTCCGCTGGTACCCGCCATCGCCTGCGGCAACACGGTGATGGTCAAGACCTCGGAAGTGGCGCCGCATTTCTCCACCGTGCTGGCGCAGATCATCCGCAAGGCGTTTCCCGAGGAGGAAGTCGCCGTGTTCGAGGGCGATGCCGCGGTGGCCACGGCACTGCTGGCCCTGCCGTTCGACCACTGCTTCTTCACCGGTGCGCCGGCCATCGGCAAGGTGGTGATGCGGGCCGCATCGGAGCATCTGACCAGCGTCACCCTGGAACTAGGAGGCAAGTCGCCTACCATCATCGACCAGACGGCGGACCTCGACACCGCGGTCCAGACCATCGCCTGGGGCAAGTTCATCAACAGCGGACAGACCTGCATTGCTCCCGATCACATCTACGTGCATCAATCGGTCAAGGAGCAGGTGTGTGAGCTGTTTCGTCGATACCTCACGAAATGGTATGGCGAGGGCCCGGCCGCCAAGGATGCCGAACTGGCCCGGGTGATCAATGTGCGTCACACCCGCCGCGTCGCCGGCCTGCTGGACGATGCCAGGCAGCGCGGCGCCAGGGTGGTGCTGGGCGGGGCGGTGGACATCGAGGCGCATTTCGTCTCCCCGACCCTGATTACCGACGTTCCAGCCGACGCAGCGATCATGCACGAGGAGATTTTCGGTCCGCTGTTGCCGATCATCCCCTTCGACTCGATCGGCGAGGTCATCGACCGCATCAACGCCGCGCCCAAGCCGCTGGCGCTCTACGTCTGGACGCGCAACGACGCCACCGCCAACCAGGTGATCGAGAACACCAGCGCCGGGGCGACCTGCATCAACCACGTCGGTGTGCATTTCCTGCACCACCACCTGCCGTTCGGCGGAGTCAATCATTCGGGCATCGGCAGCTACCACGGCGAATGGGGTATCCGCGCCTTCTCGCATGAGCGCTCAATCCTGAAGACGCGCATCCTGCTGGCCCGGATGTTCTTTCCGCCTTATACCCCGCGTCTGCGCAGGTTGGTCGATCTGGCGCTGAAGTACATGTGATATCCGAAGAGATCGCGGTGATCGTCGGCGCGGGCCAGGCCGGCGCCGAACTGGCCGCCGGCCTGGGGTGTATCTGCGGTTGCGCCGTACCTTAGGTGCGGGCGCGGAAAGCATTCGTCGTCGCTTCCGACGATTGTGGCTGTCCCACGAGCCTCTAAAGTCATGCCATCACCAGCCGCGCGTGCCTATGCAGGCGGCTGGACAGCCAAGAGCAGGGCGCCCCGGAGGGCGTCCATTCATGCCGGAGGAAAGTCGTCGTGACGAGCAATGCAGCATTACGCCATCCCGGGACGCATGCAGCGCTATACGGGGCCAAGCCGGCGGTAGTGATGGCCGAGTCCGGCGAGAGCATGAGTTATGCGGAGCTGGATGCCTTCGCCAATCGCCTGGCGCGGCTGTTCCGCTCGCTGGGCCTGCAGCCGGGCGCGCACGTTGCCTTTTGCGTTGAGAACCGCCTGGAGTGTCCTGCCCTGCAGTGGGGCGCGCACTATGCCGGGCTCTACTACACCTTCATCAGCACCCGCCTTACTCCGGGCGAGGCGTTGTACATCGTGCAGGATTGCGATGCGGCGGCGCTGGTGCTGAGCGACGCTTCCACAGGCACATTGGCTGCGTCGCTGGACCAGTTGGAGCGCCCGGTTGCAGTGTTCACCCTGGACCGGCCGCAGCCGGGCCTGGCCTCACTGCAGGAAGCCACGGGCAAATTTGATAACGCGGTCCTGCCCGACGCCGTGGAAGGCAGCGAGATGCTGTACTCGTCCGGAACCACTGGCCGCCCGAAGGGCGTCAAGCCGATGCTCACCGGCAAGCCCCTGGGAACCACCGCCATTGTGGCGGATCTGATGCAGCGCGCATTCGGCGTTGGCCCGGAATCCCTGTACCTGTCGCCCGCTCCCTACTACCACGCAGCGCCGATGAAATGGGCACAGGGGGTGACGGCGCTCGGCGGCACCGTGGTGCTGATGGAGAAATTCGAGGCCGAGGGCGCGCTCAAGGCGATCGAGCGCTACAAGGTTACGCACACGCAATGGGTGCCGACCATGTTCCACCGCCTGCTGGGCCTGCCGGAAGAAGTCCGGCGCCGTTACGACACCTCCAGCCAGAAGGTGGCGGTGCATGCGGCGGCGCCATGCCCGGTGCAGACCAAGGAGGCGATGATCCAGTGGTGGGGCCCGGTGATCTTCGAGTACTACTCCTGCACCGAAGGCATCGGCATGACCTTCACGGATAGCGCCGCCTGGGCCAAGCGGCCCGGCACGGTCGGGCGCGCACTCTACGGTACTCTTCACATCGTCGGCGAAGACGGCGGTGAACTGCCGGTCGGCGCCGAAGGCCTGGTCTATTTTTCCGGCACCCTGCCGTTCAGCTACCACAAGGATCCGGACAAGACGCGCGAAGCCTATATGGCGGGCGGCTGGGCCACGGTGGGTGACATCGGCAAGGTCGACGAGGATGGCTTCCTCTACCTCACCGACCGCAAGAGCAACATGATCATTTCCGGCGGCGTCAACGTGTATCCGCAGGAAGCCGAGAATGTGCTGATCAGTCATCCCAAGGTGTTCGACGTGGCCGTCATCGGCACGCCGCATCACGATCTGGGCGAGGAAGTACGGGCGGTGGTGCAGCTCGAGCCGGGCATCCAGCCCGGCGACAAGCTGGTGGAGGAGCTGATCGCGTACTGCCGCCAGCAACTGTCGCCGATCAAGTGCCCGCGCAAGGTGGATTTCCGCGATGCGCTGCCGCGCGAGCCGAACGGCAAGCTGCTCAAGCGATTGTTGCGGGATGAATACAGGGCGAAGATGGGGGCGTAGGAAGGCTCCTGACTCGGTTGAGGGCGCCGCTCGGTTCCCCGCGCCTCATCGTCATTCCGCCGAAAGCCGGAATCCAGGCTTCGGTGAACCCCGGTGCCGGATGAACTTGCCTTGGATGCCGAACGATCCAATAAACGTCGGATGCGCTGAGTCCCTCGGCTGCGCCCGGGATAAACGTAGCGAAGCGCATCAATCGCGGCCGTCCTGCTTCAGCGCTCCGAAACCTTGGCGTACGCGCTTGCGCGCGGCTCCTTGATCGCGCGGCCTGAAACCTCGGTTCCGCCCTGATGGTGGTTACTTTTGGCACGCATGGCACGCATGACTCGGCGCTCAGCGCTTCTCGATGAAGTGATCGCTCCACCACATGAAGCCGGGAAACCAGCGCCGCATGCGCCACGACATGGCGGTGAACGGTCCGGTGAAGACCCAGAAGCCGCGGCCGGCGAGGGTGCGGTCGATGTGGTCGAGCACCTGTTCGGACTTGATCGGGGGAAATACGTCGAGCAGCTTGGGCCAGACGGTGTCCTTGGCCTGCTTCAGCAGGGGCGTAGCGACGGTCGGCGGGCAGACGCAGATGATGCGTACGCCGCTGTCGCGGTTCTCGTGGTGCAGCACCTCGGTGAAGGCAACCACCGCATGCTTTGCGGCGTTGTAGGCCCCCATGTACATCACCGGCCACAGGCCGGCCATCGAGGCGAAGCTGACGAATTCGCCGCGGCCGCGGCGCAGCATGCCGGGCAGGGCGGCCTTGGTGACGTTGACCAGGCCGCCGTAGTTGATGGCCATGATCTTCTGGATCATCTCGCGCGGCTGCTCCATCAGCAGGCCGAGCGGCATGATGGCGGCGGCATTCACCAGCCGGTCGATCGTGCCCAGCTCGCTTTCGGCGCGCCGCACCGCCTGCTCCACCGCGGCGTAGTCGGTGACGTCCGCCACCAGCTTGAGCAGCCGCGGTGAGTTGCCCAACTGGTCGAGGCCGGCCTGCTGCACATCTACGGCGGCGACACGCCAGCCGCCATCCAGCGCGCGCTGCGCGGCGAGCAGGCCCATGCCGCTGCCGGCCCCGGTGATGAACAGCACTTTGTCGGTCATTGGAATAGGTGCCTAGGGAGCGAACGAGCCGTAGAATTTGCCGTTGCGCGCGGCCAGGTCTTGCAGGCCCCGGCTGGCGGCGTAGAGGCCGCCCAGCGCACGATAGCGCTCGCAGCGCTGCAGCAGCATGGTGGCGCCGACCGCATCGGCGTACCACAGCGGGCCGCCGTGATGGACCGGGAAGCCGGTGCCGAGGCGCATGCCGGCATCGATTTCCAGCGCGCTGTCCGCCACCTGCTCGTCGAGGCAGCGGCCGGCTTCGAGAATCATGGCCAGCATCATGCGGTCGAGGATTTCCTCGTCGTCGATGGCGCGCCGGCCTTGCGGCTGCACCGTGGCAAGCAACTCGTAAGTCTGCGGATCGCCGGATCGACGAGGCCTGCCCTTGGCGTCGGGCTCGTAGCGGAAGAAGCCGGCGCCGGTCTTCTGGCCGTAGCGCATTTGCCCGGCGAGTTTCTGGATGGCGGTCTCGAAATCGGTGCCCATCACTTCGGGATAGGCCTTGCCCAGTATCACTAGGGCCTTGTCCAGGGTGTCGAGGCCGGCGACGTCGAGCAGGTAGGACGGGCCCATCGGCCAGCCCCAGCTTTCCATCACGCGGTCGATCTCGACGAAGTCGGCGCCATCGCGGATCAGCAGGAGGAAAGCGGTGAAATAGGCGCCGAGCAGGCGGTTGATCAGGAAGCCGGCGCAGTCCTTCACCACCAGGGGCGTCTTGCCCATGGCAATGGCATAGGAGACCGCCGTGGCGACCGCTTCCTCGCGGGTCTTTTCGCCGCGCACGATCTCCACCAGCGGCATCAATGGCACCGGGTTGAAGAAATGCATGCCGACCACGTCTTCCGGCCGCTGCACCTTGGCGGCGATATCGCGAATCAACAGGGAGGAGGTATTGGAGGCGAGCACCGTGCCGGGCAGGACTTGCGCCTCCAGTTCGGCGAATACCGCCTGTTTGACGCGCAGGTCTTCCACCACGGCTTCCACGACTACGTCGACGGTCTCGAAGGATTTGAAATCGAGCTGCGGCGAGATCGAGGCCAGGATGGCCTCGGCGCGCTGCGCTTGCAGGCGGCCGCTGTCGATCTGTTTGCCGAGCAGCTTGCGGGCCTCGCCGGTGCCGAGTTCGAGCGCCTTCTGTGCCACGTCCTTGAGCAGTACCGGCATGCCCTTCACCGCGCTGGCGTAGGCGATGCCGCCGCCCATGATGCCGGCACCGAGCACGCCGACGCGCTGCACCCGGCGCGAAGATGCGGCCTGATTCCTGTTCTTCTTTTTCAGCTGCTGGCCGGCGAGGAAGGTGCCGACCAGGGCGCGGGCCGCCGGTGTCTGGATCAGCCAGGCAAAGACCTGTGCCTCCTGGGCTAAGGCGGCGTCGCGCGACAGCGGGGCGCAGTCCTGCAGCAGGTCGACCACTGCCAGTGCGGCCGGCTGGTTGCGGGAAGCCTTGCGGGCCTGTTCGCGTGCGGCAGTGAAAGCGGCTTCGTCAACCGTGAAGCCGGATTTGCGCTGCTCGCGCACGCCCTTCCAGTCGTGCTCGCCGGCGATGGCGCAGCCGAGCCAGTCCAGCGCCAGGGAGCGGAGTTGCGGGGGCTCGCCCACCGCGTCGACCATCCCTGCCTTGAGGGCTGCGGCAGCCTTGTAGGTACGGGCGCCGGTGATCCATTCCAGTGCGATGGTGTCGCCGGCGAGGCGTGGCGTGCGTACGGTGCCCCCCGCGCCGGGCAGGATGCCCAGGCCGACTTCGGGAAAGCCGACCAGTCCGTCCTCGGCCAGCACGCGGTAGTCAGCGCATAGTGCCACTTCCAGGCCGCCGCCCAGGGCGTAGCCGTTGATCATGCAGGCGACCGGCACCGGTAGTTCGCCGATGGCGGTGAGCGAGCGCTGCATGCCGCCGCAGAATTCCAGCAATTGCTGCCGCGGCCATTCCAGCATGGACCAGAGCACGGCGATATCGGCACCGGCGAGGAAGGCGTCCTTGGCAGAAGCGAGCAATACGCCGCGCAGGTCGGGATGGGCGCGCAGCTGTTCCAACACCAGGTCCAGTTCTCGCAGCAGACGCGCGTCGAGCTTGTTGACTGGTTCGTTTTTGCGGTCGAGCCGAATTTCGACGATGCCGTGTTCGAGCGCGAGCGCCTGCAGGCAATCGCCGCTGTAGAGGTTTGTGGTCATGGCGGCTTCGGGTTTCAGGCCGCGGCCGACAGCGGCGGGTGAAAGGTCTCGCCCCTGCGTGCCTTGGCCCTGAGCCAGTCGGAAGGCTGGAAGCGCGGTCCGTACTGTACGGCGAGCCGTTCGCATTCGACCACGAAAGGCGGCAGGCCCAGGGTGTCGATGAAGGACAGAGTGCCGCCGGTCCAGGCGGGGAAGCCGATGCCGAGGATAGCGCCGAGGTCGGCGTCCGCCGGCTCCATCACCACGCCGGCTTCGACGCAGCGCGCCGTCTCCAGCGCCTGGATGTAGAGCAGGCGCTTCTTCGCTTCCTCCACATCCGGCTGCTGCGCCGCCAGGGGGAAATGCTGCGACAGCGCCGGCCACAGGATCTTGCCCTCGGCCGGGTAATCGTAGAAGCCGCCGCCGCCGCGCCGGCCGCTGCGCTTGAGGTCGCGCACCATGGTCCTCAGCACCTGGAGGATGCGTGGCAGCTGCGCCGTCGGCGCCTGGCCGTCCGCCAGGTTCTGTTCGATCACCTTCAGCTGCAGTTCCAGGGTCACTTCATCGCTGACCGCGAGCGGTCCGATCGGCATGCCGGCCATGCGCGCGGCGTTTTCCACCAATGCCGGCGCAACGCCCTCCTCCAGCATCAGGATGCCTTCCTGGAAGTAGGTAGCGAAGACGCGGCTGGTGTAGAAACCGGGGCTGTCATTGACCACGATGGGCGTCTTGCGGATCTGCGCCACGTAGTCCATGGCCCTGGCCAGCGTCGCTGGGCCGGTGTCGCGGCCCATGATCACTTCCACCAATGGCATCTTGTCCACCGGCGAGAAGAAATGCAGGCCGATGAAGTCGGCCGGGCGGGAGAACGTCGCGGCCAGGCTGGTGATCGGCAGGGTTGAGGTGTTGCTGGCAAAGATCGCGGTCTTCGGAATCACCGCATCGGCTCGTTGCGTGACCTCGGCCTTGACCGAGCGGGATTCGAACACCGCTTCGATCACCAGGTCGCAGCCCGCCAGATCGGCGTAGTCGATCGTCGGCCAGATGCGCTCCAGCTGCGTATCGACCTTGGCCTGCGTGGTCTTGCCGCGCTCCAGCGCCTTCTGCAGCAGCGTGACCGACAGTTGCTTGCCCTTCTCCGCCATCTCCTGCGTGCTGTCGAGCAGCACCACTTCGATGCCGGCAGCCGCCGAAACGTGGGCGATGCCCGCGCCCATCATGCCGGCGCCGAGGATGCCGAGCTTCTTCACCTTGCTGGCGGGTACGCCGTCCGGGCGCCGCGCCAGCTTGTCGGCGGCATTCTTGTTGATGAACATCGTGCGCATCAGGTTGCGCGCCACCGGGCCCGACAGGAGCTGGCCGAAATATTTCGACTCCACCTTGAGTGCGGTATCGATCGGCAGCAAAGTGCCCTCGTACAGGCAGGACAGGATGGCCAGCGGCGCGGGGAGGTTGCGTTGCGTGCTCTTCGCCGTCACCGCCGTGCCCATGGTGAAGCTGATGGCGGCGTGGCTGGCCGCCGGGCCGGCGCCGCCGGGAATGCGATAGCCCTTCTCGTCCCAGGGCTGCACGGCCTTGGGTGTTTCGAGCAGCCACTTGCGGGCCAGGCCGTGGAGTTCGGCTGCGGGCGCCACCGCGTGCGCCACGCCGAGCTTCAGCGCATCCGCCGCCTTCAGCGGCTGGCCGCCGAGTAGGATCGGCCCGGCTTTCTCGATGCCGATCAGGCGCGGCAGGCGCTGCGTCCCGCCGGCGCCCGGCAGCAGGCCGATGTTCACTTCGGGCAGGCCGACGCTGGCGTCCTGCGCCAGCACACGGTAGTGGCAGGCCAGCGCCACTTCGAAGCCCCCGCCCAGGGCCACGCCGTTGATAGCGCAGGCCACCGGCTTGCCGCAGGTCTCCAGGCGGCGCAGCAGGCGGCTCAACTTCTGGCTCAGCTCGGCGCCCTGTTTCGCGCTGATGCCGGCGGCGAAGCTGTTCACCATGTCCTTGATGTCGGCGCCGGCGATGAAGGCGCCGGGCTTGCCCGAGGTGATGATGGCGCCCTTGACGGCGGCATCGCCGGCCAGGGATTCCACCGCAGCGGCGAGGTCGTTCTGGAGCTCCGGGGTGATCACGTTCATCGGCCGGCCGGGAACGTCGATGGCGATGGTGGCGATGCCGTCCGCATCCACCGTGTAGGTCAGGGTCTTCATGCTGGGGAGGTCAGACACGCTCGATGATGGTGGCGGTGGCCATGCCGATGGCGGCGCACAGGGTGATCAATGCGGTGTTGAGGTTGCGGCGTTCCAGTTCGTCCAGGACGGTGCCGACCAGCATGGCGCCGGTGGCGGACAGCGGATGGCCCATGGCGATGGCGCCGCCGTTGACGTTGACGATTTCCGGGGAGAGATCCAGGTCGCGCTGGAAGCGCAGCACCACCGAGGCGAAGGCTTCGTTGATCTCCCACAGGTCGATGTCTTCGCGCCGCATGCCGGCGCGCTTCAGCGCCTTCTCCGCTGCGGCGGCGGGGCCGGTGAGCATGATGGTCGGCTCGCTGCCGATCGAAGCGTAGGCGCGCACGCGCGCGCGCGGCTTGAGGCCGGCGGAGCGGCCGAAGCCGGCGTTGCCCACCAGCACCGCGGCGGAGCCGTCGACGATGCCGCTGGAATTGCCGCCGGTATGGACGTGATTGATCCGCTCGACCTGCGGATAGCGCTGGATCGCGACGGCGTTGAAGCCGCCCTTCTCGCCCATCTGGCTGAAGGAGGGCTTGAGCGCGCCCAGCGTCTCCACCGTGGTGCCGCGGCGCAGGTGTTCGTCGCGATCCAGCAGCACTTCGCCGATGACATCGCGCACGCCGAACACGGACTTGCCGAAGTAGCCCTGGTCCCAGGCCGCCGCGGCGCGCTCCTGGCTCTGCACCGCGTAGGCATCGACATCGCCGCGGCTGTAGCCGTCGAGCGTGGCGATGAGGTCGGCTGAGATGCCTTGCGGGGCGTAGTAGCTTTTCCAGCTTACCTGCGGATCGGCGACCCAGGGGCCGTCGATGACCATCGGCAGGCGCGACATGGATTCGACACCGCCGGCGATGGCGGCGTCGATGAAGCCACCCGCCGCCTGCGACGCCGCGAGGTTGACCGCTTCCAGGCCGGAGGCGCAGAAGCGGTTGAGCTGCAGGCCGGGCACTTCCTGGGCGTAGTCGGCATTCACCGCTGCGGTACGGCCGAGGTTGGAACCCTGCTCGCCGAAAGGCATGGCGGTGCCGAAGATGACGTCGTCGATCAGGCGCGTGTCGAGCTGGTTGCGGTCGCGGATTTCCGCAAGGGTCTGGGTTGCCAGCTGGATCGGGGTGATTTCGTGCAGGGCGCCGTCCGGACGTCCCTTGCCGCGGGGCGTACGCACGTGATCGTAGATAAAGGCATCGGCCATCGGGCATTCCTGGAATGGCGGGAGAGGAAACCGCCGCGGCCCTGTCGCGGGCCGGATTGCGGACTGCCGATGAATCTAGAATCTAATGCTTGCGTCTCAATCGTCGGAAGCGACGAAACTGCGACAGCTACTCTTCGACCAGCTCGTAATCGCTCTTCGCGGCGCCGCATTCCGGGCACTGCCAGTCGTCCGGAATGTCCTCGAAGCGGGTTCCCGGGGCGATGCCGCTGTCGGGGTCGCCCAGCCTTTCATCGTACACGTGCGAGCAGTAGCGGCATTGGTAGCGGCGCATGCGCGGTGAATCTCCTCGTATGGCGGGTTGGGGCCGGATCTCAGGCGTCGCGCGCGGGATATACCACCGGCACGATGCGGAAATCATGCTGGATGGCGAGGTCGCGCTTGCGCAGTTCCGGCTCGATCAGCTGCCACACCTTGTAGTTGTTGTAGAACGGCGTCATCGGAAACAGGTGATGGATCAGGTGGTAGTTCTGGTATTGCAGCACCGGGCCCAGCAGCCATTCATAGCCCTGGCGCACGGTGGTGGCGCGGGTGAAGTTCTGTTCCTGCTCGGTGTCGTGCGGCACGTGCGGCAGCCAGAAGAAGCTGAATCCGAGCACCAGGAGGATCAGGCGCGACGGCAAGAACCACAGCATCAGCACCTGCAGGCCGTAGCCCTTGGCGATCAGCGCCGCCACCACGACCGCCACCACGGCGGCCATCATCAGGGCGGTCCGCAGGTAGGGTTTCGATACCTTGTCGCCGTGGCGCAGGGCATAGACGAAATAGATCGCATCGATCGCCATCCAGCGGAAGGGCAGGGTCCACCAGGCGCCGTGCAGCACTTTGTCCGGGTCGCGCTCGCCGCTGGCGAAGCGGTGGTGCAGGATGTGCGCCCAGCGGAACAGGCGGACGTCGACATAGGGCAGCACCATCAGCATGCCCAACTGGCCGATGCCGTCGTTGACCCGAGTATTGGACGAGATGGCGCGGTGGATCGAGTCGTGGATGACGCTGAAGGAGACATAACCGACCAGCGAGTTGAGCAGGGTGCCGACCCACAACGGCACCTGCCCGGTGCCGCAGTAATAGTAGGTGCCGAGGAAGGTGATGGTCAGCAGCACCCAGGAGATCGCCGTGGGCCAGGAAATCGCCGGGGCGCTGGTCAGTTGCTTGAAGCGCGCTCGCTGTTCCAGGGTCAGCGCGTCGAGGGGTACGATTGCCTTGCTCATGGGGGACATTCTCCTGACGATGCCGGAATTCTAGGTTTGCCGTCCAATACGGAAGTCGTCGAAAACGACGATTAAAGGCCTTGCCTGCGTGCGCTTTGCGCGCGCGGCGCGGCTTGCGCCCTGGGCCGTGCCCCGCGGTTCTGCGCACTCGCCGGACCGAGGCCGGACATGCGCTCGATGATCGGCCACACCAGTTCATCTAGCGTGTAGCCATGTACCAGCTGGTTGGCCACGTGCAGGCTCATCAGGCCGTGCAGGGCCACCCAGAAGCCGTGCGTGACCTGGCGCGCTTCGCCTTCCATCAGGCCCGCGTCGATGCAGGCCTTCACCGCTTCGACCAGGTGATCGAACAGGTGGCGGCGCGCGGCCAGCAGGTCGGGATAGCGGTCAGGCGGCGGCTGGTGCGTCGAGAAGATCAGCAGGTAGTCGCTGGGGCGTTCCTTGACGAAGTCCACCACGCCGGTGATGAGCGTATAGAGGCGTTGTTGCGGCAACTCGCCCGCGACTTCGCGATCGCGCAGAAAGGTGTCGAAGCGGCTCAGCGCGTCCTGGCGCATCCGCGCCAGCAGGGCTTCCTTGTTCTCGAAATAGAGATAGGGAAGGGTGTGGCTGAGGTTCACCATGTCGGCCAGCTTGCGGAAGCTCACCGCTTCCAGGCCCTGGTCCTGGTAGATCTCGTTGGCGGCGGCGGACAGGCGTCGCCGCATGTCTTCGCGTTCGTCGATGCTGAGTAGTGCCTTGGCCATGACTGGACATTAACACTGTATATTTACGGTGTAAAGTAATGGTGAAGTTGGCGCATCAGTGTTGCGACAGAAGCAACACGATGAGCGCCGATGCATTGCGTAGGCTTCCATGGGTTGCCGCTCCAAGCCGTTGTATAAGCGGAGATTCCGCTTCCGTCCCGGCAAGATCGTCGAAAGCGACGATGAAGTGGTGTTGTTCTCAAAGCACCATGCGTCCAGCATCGACGGGAGCGGAGCATGGTGACGGCGAGTGAAATGGTGCGGACGGACAGCGTACATGGCGCGCTGTATTCGGACGAGGCGATATTCCAGGCGGAGCTGGAGAAGATCTGGTACCGCACCTGGGTCTATGTCGGGCACGTCAGCGAGGTGCCCAAGCCGAACGATTTCGTGATGAAGGTCCTCGGCCCGCAGCAGGTGCTGATGACCCGCGACCGCAACGGCGAGATCAATCTGCTGCTCAACCGCTGTGCCCACCGCGGCAACCAGTTGTGCATGGAACAGAAGGGCAACCGCAGTTCCTTTACCTGCCCCTATCACGGCTGGACCTTCAGCAACACCGGCCAGCTGCGCGGCTTCCCTTTCGCCAGCGGCTATGACGGCGCGGACCGGTCCAAGCTGGGACTGGGCCATGTGCCGCGCGTGGCGCAGTACCGCGGCTTCGTCTTCGGCTCCTTCGCCGCCGAAGGCCCGAGCCTGGAAGAGCATCTCGGCGCGGCGCGTGATGCGCTCGACCGGCTGTGCGAAACGTCTCCCTCGGGCGAGGTCGAAATCACTGCCGGCTTCCTGCAACACCGGGCCAAGTCCAACTGGAAGTTCCTGGTGGAGAACGAGACCGACGGCTATCACCCGCAGTTCGTTCACGCCTCCATCTTCAGTGTCGCCAAGAGCGGCATCGGCGAGCTGTACGGGCCGCAGTCCACCGCCGTGGCGCGCGACCTTGGCGACGGACATACCGAAAACGACCTGCGGCCGGAGTTCCGGCGCATCGGCAAGCCGATGAACTGGTTCGGCACCAATGCGGAGCGCCTGCCCGAGTACGTCGCCAGCATGAAGGCGGCTTACGGCGAGGAGAGGGCGACGCAGATCATGATCGACGGCACGCCGCACGTCATGATTTTTCCCAACCTGTTCATCGCCGAGATCCAGATTTTCGTGATCCAGCCGCTGGCGGCAAACGAAACGGTGCAGCACGTCACCGCACTGCAGTTCAAGGATGCGCCGGACCTCAACCGGCGCCTGCGCCAGCAGACTATGGGTTCGGTCGGGCCGGCGGGTTTCCTGCTGGCGGACGACGCCGAGATGTACGAGCGCACCCAACGCGGCGTGACGGGAGCGAGCAAGCCGGAGTGGAACTACCTCGGCCGCGGCCTGCATCGCGAGCGGCGCGACGAGAATGGTTTCCTGGTCGGCGACGCCACCGACGAGGTGACCTCGCGCGGCATCTGGCGCCATTACCGGTCCTTGATGGAGGCCGGCTGATGATCGAGGCACAGGATTTGTTGCTGTTCAAGGAAATCGAGCAGTTCGTCTATCGCGAGGCGCGCTTGCAGGACAGCCACGAGTACGACGCCTGGGAAGCGCTGTGGACCGACGATGGCATGTACTGGATCCCGGCCAACGGCGACGACATCGATCCCGAGTCGCAGATGTCCATCATCTACGACAACCGTTCGCGCATCGCGTTGCGCATCAAGCAGTTCCACACCGGCAAGCGCCATACGCAGACGCCGCGCTCGCGCTTGTGCCGCGTGCTGTCCAACGTCGAACTGCTGGAGAGCACGGGCAACGAGTATCGCGTCACCGCCAACAGCATGATCTTCGAGTCCAATGCGCGCGGCGATACGATCTGGGGCGCGAGGACCGAGTACCTGCTGCGCCGCGAGAGCGACGCGCTGAAGATGGCGAAGAAGAAGGTGATGCTGTCGAATAACGATAAGCCCTTGTACACCTTGTCCTTCCTGGTCTGAGGGTACAGCCTTGGAATACGCACTGCCGGCCGAAGCCGAAGCCCTGGTTGCCGAGGGTCCGGCGCTGCTGCACTTGGTCGGCCGCGTCGGCCTGGTGCGGATGAACCGGCCGAAGGCTTCCAATGGTCTGGACATGGAGATGCTGGAAGCGTTGCGCGCGGTACTGCGGCATTGCATGGGCGAGCCACGCATCGGCGTGGTGCTGCTCAGCGGCCGCGGGCCCAATTTCTGCGCTGGTGGGGACGTGCATGCCTTCGCCGCTAAAGGCGAGCAGCTGCCGTACTACATCCGCCGGGCCACGTCGCTGCTGCAGGAGGTGATCGGCGCCTTGATCCACCTCGATGCGCCGGTGGTTGCCGCGGTGCAGGGCTATACCGCGGGCGGCGGCGGCATGGGTCTGCTCTGCGCCAGCGACCTGGTGCTCGCCGCCGATAACGCGAAATTCCTGGCCGGTGCCACGCGCGTGGGCATGGCGCCCGATGCGGGGCTGTCGGTCACCCTGCCGCGCCTGATCGGCGTGCGTCGCGCCACCGAGATGCTGCTGACCAACGACACGATGGACGCGGCGGAAGCGTTGTCGCTGGGCCTGGTCAATCGCGTGGTGACGGAAGCCGATCTTGCCGCGGCCTCGCTGGACTACGCCGCGAAGCTCGCCGCGGGGGCACCGCTGGCGCTGGCGGCGACCAAGCGCCTGCTGTGGTCCGGTGTGGGCCTGGGTGTCGATGCCGCTATGCCGGAGGAGAGCCGCACCGTGGCGGACTTGTGCCATACCGCGGATGTACACGAGGGCCTGGCTGCCGTCATCGGCAAGCGCGCTCCCCGCTTCAGCGGGAAGTAGGCATGGCCGACCACCTGAACCTGCGAGGCCGGCGCGCCTTCGTCACCGGCGGCTCCAAGGGCATCGGCGCGGCCATCGTGCGGCGCTTGTGCATGCAGGGTGCGGAGGTGGTGTTGAGCGCACAGGACATACCGCTGGCGGAACGGCTGGCGGCCGAAACCGGCGCCCGCGCGGTCCGCCTGGACCTCACCGATCTGCGCGCCGCGCAGCAGGTCGTCGCCGAACAGGGACCGTTCGACATCCTGGTCAACAACGCCGGCCAGGATCAGCACGCCTACTTCACCAAAACGACCATCGAGGATTGGCGTTACCTGCTGGCGGTGAACCTGGAAGCCGTGCTGGCGACCACGCATGCG
>Ga0302311_10002130_pt1 | contig 22639 bp, 18 predicted proteins | sample III_Palsa_N1_3_FD_200449 | JGI IMG/M metagenome (GOLD analysis project Ga0302311, IMG submission 200449) | Peat permafrost microbial communities from Stordalen Mire near Abisko, Sweden - III_Palsa_N1_3 | ecosystem: Environmental > Terrestrial > Soil > Palsa > Peat permafrost | place: Sweden... | reverse complement strand
CGGCACGCTGCGGCTGCGCGACGTTCTCGAGCCCGCCATTGCCTATGCCCGCGACGGCTACCCGCTGGTGGAACGCGCCTGCGCGACGATTGCCACCGTCGAACAGATGTTCAGGAAGTACTGGACAGCGTCGGCCGCGATCTATCTGCCGAACAATGAGGTGCCAAAACCCGGCACGCTCTTTACCAACAAGACGTTGTCGGAAACCTATGCCCGCATCCTGACCGAGGCGGAAAGCGCCGGCGCCGACCGCGTTGCGCAGATCGAACGCGCGCGCAAGGCCTGGTCGCATGGCTTCGTCGCCGAAGCGATCGGCAATTTCTGTCGCACCCAGGATATCATGGACGTCAGCGGCTCACCGCATCGCGGCGTGCTGACCGCCGACGACATGGCGCGCTGGCAACCCAGCATCGAAGCGCCGCTGACCTACGATTATGGCCGCTACACCGTCTGCAAGCCCGGCGTCTGGAGCCAGGGCCCGGTCATGCTGCAGCAGCTCGCGCTCCTGAAGGGCTTCGAACTCGATGGGCTCGATCCCGCCGGCCCGGAATTCATCCATCTGCAGACCGAATGCGCCAAGCTCGCCTTTGCCGATCGCGAGAAATTCTATGGCGATCCGAAATTCACCGAAATCCCGATCGCGACGCTGTTGTCCGACGCCTATAATGACGAACGCCGCAAGCTGATCTCGGACAAGGCCTCGCTCGATTTCCTCCCCGGCTCGGTCGAGGGTTTTGGGTCCGTGGTCAAACTGCGCCGCCAGGAAGGTCACCGCGAGGCGGTTGGCGCCATGGGCGCCGGCGAACCCACCGTCGGCCGCTTCGGCGAGGTGCGCGGCGACACCGTGCATTTCGACATCATCGACCAGGCCGGCAACATGATTTCGGCGACACCCTCCGGCGGTTGGCTGCAGTCCTCGCCGGTGATACCGGAACTCGGCTTCTGCCTCGGCAGCCGGGCGCAGATGTTCTGGCTTGAGGAAGATCACCCCGCCGCGCTGGCGCCGGGCAAACGCCCGCGCACCACGCTGAGCCCGACCATGGCGCTGCGGGACGGCGAACCATATCTGGCCTGGGGCTCGCCCGGCGGCGATCAGCAGGACCAATGGACCACGCAATTCTTTTTGCGGCACGTCCATGCCAAGCTCAACCTGCAGGAAGCGATCGACGCACCGGCATGGCATTCGGAACATTTCCCGATCTCGTTCTGGCCGCGCACCGCGCGCCCCGGCGTGCTCGTGGTCGAGAACCGCGTGCCGAAGGCGACCGTCGATACGCTGAAAAGCCGCGGTCATATCGTCGAAATCGGCCCTGATTGGTCGGAGGGCCGCCTGACCGCGGCCTCGAAGATCGGCCGCCGCCGCCGCGCCGCCGCCAATCCCCGCGGCATGCAAGGCTACGCGGCGGGGCGTTAAGCTAAGATGACTTGAAAGAACTCAGATGACCTGGTCGATCATCGCCCGCGACACTGCTACCGGTGAATTCGGTATCGCGGTCGCGACGCGGTTTTTCGCGGTGGGCGCGCGGGTGCCCTATATCGCCGCCGGGATCGGCGGCATCGCGACCCAGGCGCTGGTCAATCCCTATTACGGCATTGACGGTCTGAAGCTGCTGCGCGCAGGCCGCGCGCCATGCGATATCGTCGAAACCCTGATTGCCGCCGATGCCGGACACCAAAGCCGGCAACTGCATATCCTGGATGCCGGCGGCCGGGTCGCGGCCTTTACCGGTGACCAGTGCGTCGACTGGTGCGGACATATCAAGGGCGATGGTTTCTCGATCGCCGGCAATATGCTTGCCGGTGGCCGGGTGCTGGACGACACCGCGAACGCCTACATCGCCCATGCAAATCTGCCTTTCGCGCAACGCCTGATCGCGGCGATGCGGGCCGGCGAGGCCGCGGGCGGCGACAAGCGCGGCAGGCAATCGGCGGCAGTTCTGATTCACGGCGACGAGGAATGGTCGGCGCTCGATCTGCGTGTCGACGATCACCCCGATCCGCTGACCGAACTCGAACGCCTCGAACAAGTGAGCCGCGAGCGCTGGGTGCATTTCCGGAAATATCTGCCGACCCGCGGCGATCCGGCCGGCATTACCGATCGCGAGGCCATCGACGCTGGGATTGAAGCGAATATCGACGCGAGCATCAAAGCCGCGAGTGCGGACCGGAAATGACCGACGTCCCGCTGATCGACATCCGGGACCTGCAAATCACCTTTCATGGCGATGACGGTCGCACCACCCATGCGGTCGACCGCGTCGATCTCAGCGTGGCCAGGGGCGCCACGCTCGGCCTGGTCGGCGAATCCGGCTGCGGCAAGAGCGTGACCTCGCTCGCCATCATGGGCCTGCTGTCGAAGCAATCCTCTGAAGTCACGGGATCGATCCGCTTCGACGGCTTCGACCTGCTTGACGTGCCCGACCAGACCCTGCGCGACCTGCGCGGCAACCGACTGGCGATGATCTTCCAGGAGCCGATGACCTCGCTCAACCCGAGCTTCACCATCGGCGACCAGATCATCGAGACCATCCTGCGGCATCGCGGCGGATCGCGGCGCAGCGCGCGCGAGCGCACGATCGAACTGTTGCGGCGCGTCCACATCCCCTCGCCGGAGCGGCGCATCGACGAATATCCGCACAAGCTCTCGGGCGGCATGCGCCAGCGCGTCATGATCGCGATGGCGCTGGCCTGCGATCCGATGCTGCTGATCGCGGACGAGCCCACCACCGCGCTCGACGTCACCTTGCAGGCCCAGATCCTCGATTTGATGCGCGAGCTGAAGGCGGCGAGCGGGGCCGCGATCATCCTCATCACCCACGATCTCGGCGTGGTCGCCGAGGTCTGCGACGAGGTTGCGGTGATGTATGCCGGCGAGATCGTCGAACGCGCCAGCGTCGACGAGTTGTTCGCGCGTCCCCAGCATCCCTACACCGTGGGCTTGCTCGGCTCGATCCCGCGGCTCGACCGCCGCAGCTCGCATCTGGCCACCATCGAGGGCATGGTGCCGAACATGGCGAACCCGCCGCCCGGCTGCCGTTTCGCCGCGCGCTGTCCGTTCGGCGATCAATCCTGCGTCGCCACCCACCCGCCGCTGGCAAATCTAAGCCCCGGTCACTGGTCGCGCTGCATCAAGGCGCCGCTGGAAAGGCTGGTGTCGTGATGGCGTTGCTCGAGGTCAAAAATCTGGTCAAACATTTCGTCGCGGAGCGTTCGCTGTTCGGGCGGCCGACGGCGTTCATCAAGGCCGTCGATGGCGTCAGCTTTCACGTCGACGCCGGCGAGACGCTGGCGCTGGTCGGCGAATCCGGCTGCGGCAAATCCACCGTGAGCCGGCTGGTGTTGCGGCTGATCGAGCCTGACGCCGGCAGCGTTCATTTCGAGGGCCGCGATCTGCTCGCATTGAACACGAACCAGTTGCGCGCCTTCCGCCGCGATGCGCAGATCATCTTCCAGGATCCTTATGCGTCATTGAATCCGCGCATGACCGTCAGCCAGATCCTGACCGAGCCCCTGGCGCTGCATGACCTGGTACCGCCGGCGCGCCGGCGCGAACGGGTCGAGGAATTGCTGCGGCTGGTCGGACTGGAGCCGCGCTTCGCGCGCCGTTACCCGCATGAATTTTCCGGCGGCCAGCGCCAGCGCATCGCGATTGCGCGGGCGCTCGCGGTCGAGCCGAAACTCATCATCTGCGACGAACCGGTATCGGCGCTGGATGTTTCGATCCGTTCGCAAATCCTGAACCTGCTGCGCGACCTGCAGGACCGGCTCGGTCTCGCCTATGTCTTCGTCTCGCATGATCTGGCTGTGGTGAAGCACATCGCCGACCGGGTCGCGGTGATGAATCTCGGCTGCATCGTCGAGACCGCGGAGGCAGCGGCGCTGTTCGCCTCGCCGCGCCATCCCTACAGCCGCGCGCTGCTATCCGCGATCCCGGTGCCCAATCCACGGGCAAAGCGCAGCCGCATTCTGCTGCAGGGGGAGATGCCAAGTGCGCTCAATCCGCCGCCAGGCTGCCGCTTTCATACGCGCTGTCCCTATGCGACCGACCGCTGCCACGTTGAGCCGCCGCCATTGCTCGCGGATTCGGCTGGACATGCCACCGCATGTCACCGCACGGCGGAACTGCCGCCGCCTGATGCACTCGTCGCAACCGATACTGCCGTGTCGTCGACCCTGGAGCGATTGGTCGCGGCTTTCAGCGAAGTTGCGGAAGTACCGGCTTTGGCCGGGGTTGATATAGTCAAGACCATGCCTTCGGCCGACGTTTGAAGATGAGGACCAGTCCCATGAAAGTCTTGCCATGAAAGTTTTGCGATGAAAGTTTTGCGATGAAAGTCTTGCGCCTCACAGCTCTCGCGGCGGCGGCGTTGCTCTCGCTCGCAGCAGGGGCTCACGCCCAGACCACGCTGCGCATCGGCCTCGCCGAGGATCCCGACATGCTCGATCCCTCGCTCGGACGCACCTATGTCGGACGCATCGTGTTTGCGGCGTTTTGCGACAAGCTGTTCGATATCGACGACAAGCTCAATATCGTGCCACAGCTGGCGCTGTCCCATGAGACGTCCGCCGACGGCAAGGAGATGACGATCAGGCTGCGGCCGGGCGTGAAATTCCACGACGGCGAACCGCTCGACGCCGAGGCTGCGAAATTCTCGCTGGAACGCCATCTCACGCTGCCGACCTCGTTCCGCAAACCGGAACTGGCCGCGCTCGACCATGTCGAGGTCGTCGATCCCCTCACGATCAAGCTGGTATTGAAGACACCCTATTCGCCGCTGATCGCCCAGCTCACCGATCGCGCCGGCATGATGGTCTCGCCCAAGGCGGTGAAGGAAGCAGGCGACAAATTCGGACTGCATCCGGTGTGCGCCGGGCCCTACAAATTCGTCGAACGGGTGCAGCAGGACCGCATGGTGTTCGAGCGATTTGCCGATTACTGGAACAAGGATAACGTCTTCATCGACCGTGTGGTATTCCTGCCCATCGTCGACGCCACCGTACGGCTCGCCAATCTCAAATCCGGCGGGCTTGACCTGATCGAGCGGGTGCTGGCGACCGATATCAACGACGTGCGCGCCGATCCCAGGCTGGTGCTGTCGACCATGCCCGAGCTCGGTTACCTCGGCCTCACCATCAACATCGACAACGACAAGAAAAAGGGTGCGCTCAGCCAATCGGAAAAGGTCCGTCAGGCGCTCGATCTGTCGATCGACCGCGACGCTCTCAACCAGGTCGTGTTCAACGGTGAATTCACGGTCGGCAATCAGTGGGTCAGCCCCAGCCATCCTTATTATCAAACGGCGTTTCCGGTTCGCGGCCGCGATCTCGCGAAAGCCAGGGCGCTATTGAAGGAAGCCGGCGTCGCCCCGCCGGTCAGCGTCGACTACATGGTGCCGAAGGGGACGGAATACGAAGCCGTGGCCCAAGTGGTGCAGTCGATGGCCGCCGAGGCCGGTTTTGACCTGAAACTCCGCGTTGTCGAATTCGCGACCACCTTCAAGCAGGCCCAGGCCGGTGAATTCCAGGTGTTCCAGATCAACTGGAGCGGTCGCATCGATCCCGACGGCAATTCCTATGTCTTCCTGCACACCAAGGCGCCGCAGAACGACGGCGGCTACTCCAACCCGGAGGCCGACAAGGCGTTCGAAGACGCCCGCCTCACCTCCGACCCGGCACAGCGCAAGGCGATCTACGAAAAGCTGACCAAAACCGTGCTCAACGACGAGCCGATCATCTATCTCTTCCATCGCAAGATTCTGATCGCGCATACCAAAAAGCTGCAAGGCTATCAGCCGATGCCGGACGGGTTGGTGCGTGTCGTCGGGTTGAAGCTGCAGTAAGCATGACACGGCGACACCTCGCTACACCCGGGAAAAGCACCTGATCATGCTGAGCTTCCTCGCCAAACGCATCCTGCAGCTGATCCCGACGCTGTTCTTTGTATCGGTATTGATCTTTTCGCTGCTGCAATTGCTGCCCGGCGATCCCGCCCTGGTGATGGCCGGCGAGGAGCGCGACCCCAACGTGATCGCGCAGATCCGCGCGCAATACCGGCTCGACCAGCCGCTGCCGGTGCAATATTTCTACTGGATCAAGGGCGTGCTGGCCGGCGACTTCGGCGAGTCGCTCCGCATCAAGGTGCCGGTGCGCGACCTGATCGCGCAAAAGCTGCCGGTGACGATGCAGCTGGCCTCGATGGCGATCGTGATCGCCTTCCTGATCGGGATTCCCGCCGGCATCGTCTCCGCGGTCAAGAAAGGCACGTTGTGGGACTATGGTGCGAATCTGTTTGCGCTGTGGGGTATTTCGACGCCGAATTTCTGGCTCGGCATCATGCTGATCTTTCTGTTCTCGATCGAACTCGGCTGGCTGCCGGCCTCGGGCTACGTTCCGCTCTCCGAGAACTGGCGCGCCAGCCTCGCATCCACCATCATGCCCGCCTTCGTGCTCGGCAACGCCATCGCGGCGATCCTGATGCGACATACCAGAAGCGCGATGCTGCAGGTGCTGGAAAGCGATTATGTCCGCACCGCCCGCGCCAAGGGCCTGTCCGAACGCTCTGTCATCCTCAAGCACGCGATGCGCAACGCGCTGACCCCGATCATCACGCTCGGCGCGCTTGAACTCGGCACGCTGTTGTCGGGCGCGGTGCTGACCGAGCAGATTTTCTCGATTCCGGGGTTCGGCAAGCTGATCGTCGACGCCGTGTTCAACCGCGATTATGCGGTGGTGCAGGGCGTCGTGCTGGTGACGGCGACCATCTACATCACGCTGAACCTGATCGCCGATATCGCCTATATCCTGGTCAATCCGCGGCTGAGAGCCTGAGCCGCATGACCGACGCCGCACTCGCCGCCTTATCCGTCGACGACTCCGGCGAGCTGGAAAGCCCGGCGCGGCGCGCGCTGCGCCGGCTGTTCCAGCGCAAGGGTGCGGTGGCGGGACTGGTCGTGATCGCGACCTTCGTCGTGCTCGCGGTATTTGCGCCCCTGATCGTGCCCTATGATCCGATCGCGACCAGCTGGACGCTGGTGCGCAAGCCGCCGTCGGCGCTGCACTGGTTCGGCACCGACGACCTCGGCCGCGATATCCTGAGCCGCGTGGTCTACGGCGCCCGCGCCTCGCTGACCGCCGGTGCGATCTCGGTCGGGATTGCGCTCGGGGTGGGCGTGCCGTTCGGGCTGCTGTCCGGCTACAGCGGCGGCTTCCTCGACGCCCTGATCAGCCGGATCACCGACGCCATGCTGGCCTGCCCGTTCCTGATCCTCGCGATTGCGCTGGCGGCGTTTCTGGGTCCGAGTCTCGGCAATGCCATGATCGCGATCGGCATCAGCGCCACGCCCATTTTCGTGCGGCTGACCCGCGGCCAGACCATGAGCGTCAAGGTCGAGGACTATGTCGAGGCCGCGCGCGCCATGGGCAATCCGCGCTGGCGGATCGCGCTGTTTCATATCCTGCCGAACATCATGCCGGCCCTGCTGGTGCAGGCGACGCTGTCGATCGCAGCCGCGATCATTGCCGAAGCGGCATTGTCGTTCCTGGGACTGGGACAGCAGCCGCCCGCACCATCCTGGGGCAGCATGCTCAATGCAGCGCAGCGCTTCCTGACCAACGCACCATGGATGGCGCTGTGGCCGGGGCTTGCGATCTTTCTGGTGGTGCTGTCGTTCAACCTGGTCGGCGACGGCCTGCGCGACGCGCTTGATCCAAGAGAGCGGTGAGCAAACATCTCAGCGGGCTCTGCTGCTTCACCTCTCCCATCGGGAGAGGTCGGATCGCCCTCGGCGATGCGAAGCATCGTCCGGCGCGATCCGGGTCAGGGGTTAAGTTCCAACGATAGATCGTACCCCCCTCTCCCCATCGGAGAGGGGGCGCATATCGCTTGTGACACACAGTGGACGGTCAGATCACCGTCTCACGTGTGACCCGGCGGCAATCCATCTCGTATTCGAGGTCGATCACCGGCGGGCGCGCGAAATGCCAGGTCAAGCCGGAACGCATGGCGCCGCGGCGGACCAGTTCCTCTGCCATCGCCGGGTGGAAATCGTGGACGGTGTAGGCCTGCACGCCGGTGGTATCGTTCCAGCCGAACCCGAACGCCTCAAGACGGCTTTCCATTTCGCGGACGGTAAATCCGACCTTCTCTTTCAACCCATCCGCGCTGAGGTCGCGGTAGCGCACGATCCGCTCGGGATAGCTGCCGCTGCCGCCACGCGCCTCCGCTCCTCCGGCGATGACGAAGGTTGGTGCGACGGCTGTTCCGGTTTGCCGGCTCGGGCGCGTGAAAGAGAAGGCGTAAAACGAAGGCTCGGCCGGAGGATCGATCTCGGGACAGACATTGCTGCGCGCCACCGGATTGACGGATCCATCGAACAGACCCCATTGCGCAAGCGTCTTGACGTAATGCTGGTTGAAGGCCAGAAACCCGGCCTCCGTGAACGCCGCCGGCGAACGCAGCTCGCAGGCACAGAACGACGTCAGCGGCCGTCCCGCGCCGCGGATATATTCCGCGGCCAGCGCAAAGCCCTCGGCCAGCGGCAGCCAGCGATCGAAACGCACGCGCTCGATCTCAAAGCCAGCAGCGGCCGCCACACCGCTCGAATACTGAAACACCGCCGGGATGAACCGATAATTGCCGGCCGGAAAATCTCGCGTCATCTCTGGCTTCCCCAAAAGAAAGTCATTGTAGAGCGTTTTCGAACGAGGTGGATACCGGTTCATGCAACGAAAACGCGTCCAACAAAAGACGAGAGCCCCGGTTCTGATTCAATCAGGACCGGGGCTCTCATGGCACGCGAACGTTCAGGCCGGCGCTTACGTCGGCTTGAGAACCTTGTCCGCAAGATCGAAGTCCGCGATCTCCTTGGCGCGCCGGGATTCGGCACCGGCGCGGTGATCGGTGGCGATCGACACATAGACAGCGGGCAGCACGAACAGTGTAAACAAAGTCCCGATGGTCATGCCGGAGACGACCACCAGCCCGATCGAGAACCGGCTCGCGGCGCCCGCCCCGGTCGCGGTGAGCAGCGGCAACAGGCCGGTGACCATCGCCGCGGTTGTCATCAGGATCGGACGCAGCCGGACCCGGGCCGCCATTTCGATCGCCGACCGGCGATCAAGTCCTTCATTGAGCTGCAGCTCGTTGGCGAACTCGACCATCAGAATGCCGTGCTTGCTGATCAGGCCGACCAGCGTCAGCAATCCGACCTGGGTATAGATATTCATCGTTGCCGCGCCGAAGAACAGCGGGATCAACGCGCCGACGATCGCCATCGGAACGCTGATCATGATCACCAGGGGATCGCGCAAGCTTTCGAACTGCGCCGCCAGCACCAGGAAGATGATGATGATGGCGAAAGCAAAGGTGACCGCTAGCTGATTGCCCTCCTGCACATATTGCCGGGAGTCGGCGAGATAGTCGTGACTGAAGCCGGCCGGGAGATTTTTGGCTTGACCCTCGAGGAAGTCTACCGCCTGCCCGACGGTAACGCCGGGCATCGGCACCGCCTGGAAGGTCGCGGAATTCAACTGGTTGTAGTGGGTCAACGCGTTGGGGTCGGTCGCCGTCTCGATCGAGACCACGGTCGAGAGCGGCACCTGCTGGCCGGTCGCGGTCGCGATATAATATCTGCCGAGCGCTTCCGGTGACAACCGGTCCTCGCGCGGCACCTGAGGAATGACCTGATACGAGCGGCCCTCGAGGTTGAACCGGTTGACGTAGTTGCCGCCGAGCAGCGTCGCCAGCGTATTGCCGACATTCGCCATGGTGATGCCGAGATCGCTGGCCTTGGAGCGGTCGACCTTGATCCGCACCACCGGCTGGTTGAAGTCGAGATCGCTGTCCGAGACGATGAACAACCCGCTCTTGCGCGCGGCGTCCTTCAGTTTGACCATCTGCTCATAGACCGCCTGAAAGCCGTTGGTCGAATTGATCACCATCTGGACCGGCAAGCCGCCGGGACCGCCGGGCAATGGCGGCAGGTTGAACGCGAAGGCATTGACGCCTTCGATCTTGCTCAGTTCCGCCTGCACCAGCGGCTTCAGCTTGATCGACGAACGCACCCGCTCGTCCCACGGCTTGAGCAGCATTCCCGCAATGCCGCTTTGCGGTCCGTTGATGCCGTTGAGGACGAAACGCAGATCGGTTTCGGGAAATTTGGCAAATGACCGGTCGAGTTTTTCGCCGTAGAAATCTGCATAGTCGATGTTGGCGTATTTGGGCGCCTTGGTCACCGCGAACACGATGCCCTGATCCTCTTCGGGCGCTAGTTCCTTGGCGGTGTGCAGATAAAGGAAGCCAACCAACCCCAGGATCGTCAAGGCGAACAGTCCCGTGATGGGGCGATAATCCAGCGAGCGGTCGAGCTGACGGCCGTACCAGCGGGTCATCGCGCCGAACACCCGGTTCACCAGTTTGGCGAAACGTCCTTCTTCGGCGTTCTTGAGGAACACCGAGCACATCATCGGCGACAGCGTCAGCGCGACCACGCCGGACACGATCACCGAGCCGGCCAGCGTGAAGGCAAATTCCCGGAACAATGAACCGGTTAATCCGCCCAGGAACCCGATCGGCGCGTACACCGCAGCCAGCGTAATGGTCATGGCGATGACAGGACCCACGATCTCGCGGGCGCCCTGCATGGCCGCCTGCACCGGGGGCTTGCCCTCCTCCAGATGCCGGTGGATGTTTTCAACCACCACGATGGCATCGTCGACCACCAGACCGATCGCCAGCACCATCGCCAGCAATGTCAGCAGGTTGAAACTGAATCCCGCTGCCAGCATCAGGCTGCAGACGCCGATCAGCGAGAGCGGAATGGTCACCACCGGGATCAGCACCGAACGGAACGATGCCAGGAACAGGAAGATCACGACGACCACGATGATAACAGCCTCGCCGAGCGTCTTTTCGACTTCGTCGATCGAGGATTGGATGAATTTGGTGGAATCATAGGCCACCTTCATCTTCATCGATGGCGGCAGATTGCGTTCCAGTTCCGGAAACAGCGCGCGCACGCCTTTGACGAGCGTCAGCGGATTGCCTTGCGGCGTCGCCTGCACGCCGATGAAGATCGCATGCTCGCCGTTGAAGGCGACACTGGCGTCGGTGCTCTGTGCCGCGAGTTCGACAGCGGCAACATCCTCGATCCGGACATAGCCGCCGTCCTTGGATTTGACGATCATGCGCTTGAACTGATCGATGTTCTGCAGATCGGTGTTGGCCGACACGTTGGAGACGATGAAAAAGCCCTTGGACTGGCCGGCGGCGGCCTGGAAGTTGTTGGCGGCAATCGCAGCGGAAACATCAGCCGGCGAAACATTGCGGCCGGCCATGCGGACCGGATCGAGCCACAGCCGCATCGCGAAAGTCTGGCCGCCCAGAATATCGGCGGAAGCGACCCCGTCGACGGTCGAAAGCACCGGCTGAACCACCCGCGTCAGATAATCCGATATCGCCGATCCCGACAACACCTGGCTGGAGAAGCCGAGATACATCACCGCGGTGGTCTGGCCGGTCGTCTTGGTCACGACCGGATCGTTGGATTCCTTCGGAATCAGATATTTGACCGAATTCACCTTGGCGAGGACCTCGGTCAGCGCCTGGTTCGGATCGAAGTTCAGCTTGATGTAGACCTGGATGGTGCTGGTTCCGAGCACCGACGAGGAGGTCATGTAGTCGACGCCTTCGGCGGACGCGACGGCCTGCTCGATCGGCGTGGTGATGAAGCCCTGAATCAGTTCGGGCGACGCGCCGGGATAAACCGTGGTGACGTTGACCACCGTATTCGACAGCTTGGGATATTGCCGAACCGGCAGGCTGGTCGCGGCCCGAAAGCCGATCAGAAGAATCAGCAGGCTGACGACCAGGGCCAACACCGGCCGCTTGATAAAAATATCGGTCCAGACCATCGCGATGCGCTCCGTTAGACCAGGATCCGACTAGATCAAGTCGGATCGTGATCTCATCCATTTGTTTGATCTCCGCGCAAACGCCTCCGGCGTTTGTCGCGAAGGATCATAATTCTTGTTTGAGCATGATCATTTCGGAAAACCGGTTCCCACTTTTCCGGATCATGCTTTAGTAACGCGGCGGGTTCGCCGGAATCGGCGGCGCGGGGTCGGCCGAGATCGACACCGCCGCTCCCGATTGCAGCTTGATCTGGCCGACCGAGACCACGCGATCGCCGGGCTTCACCCCGCTGAGAATTTCGACCCGTCCGTTGACCCGGTTGCCGGTCACCACGAAGGTCCGAACCACAACCAGGCCGGTCTTGCCGTCGTCCGTCTTCTTCTCGGTGATGAGGAAAACGGCGTCGCCGTAAAGCGTATAATCGACAGCGGTTTCGGGAACCGTGACGACCGGCGGCTTGTCGGGAAGCACCACCGTCGTGGTCGTGAACATGCCGGGCTTGAGAATATGGTCGGGATTATCGATCGTGGCCTGAACATGGATGTTGCGGGTATCGGTGGCGATCTGGGGCTCGATCGCGTTGATCTTGCCCTCAAAGTCCCGGCCGCGATAGGCATCTACCGTGATACGCACGGTCTGTCCGACCTTGAGCGCCGCGCTGTCCTTCTCCGTCACCGTGAAGTTGGCGTACAGTACCGACAGATCGGTCAACGATACGATCTGCGTGCCGGCGGTCAGATACTGACCGACCTCGACGTGGCGAACGCCGAGTTCGCCGTCGAACGGCGCGCGCACCAGTTTCTGCGAAATGATCGCCTCTGTCTTGGCGATACCCGCATTGGCCTGGTCATACGTCGCCTGCGCGGCGTCGGCCGTCGACTGCGGACCGAACTGGCGTGCCGCCAGTTGCTTGGCGCGGTCGAGCGCCAGCTGGGCGCCGATCGCCTGCGCCTTGAAACTCGCGAGGTCGCCCTGGTCGGGGGCGTCGAACAACTGCACCAGCGGGCTTCCGGCCTTCACCGAAGCGCCTGCGGTAAACATGATGTCGGTGATGCGCCCGCTGACATCGGGGGTGACATTCACCTGATGCACGGCCGCGAGATCGCCGACCGCCGTCAACAGGTTCGGAATCACTTCCGATTTGGCCTCGACGGCCGTAACTGGCGACGGCGGCGGCCTGTTGTTGGCGAAGAACTCCGCGATCTTCATGGCGCGGAACGAATTGAATCCGACGAGCAGAAACACCAGCAACGCCAGCAACGCTCCGACGATGATGAACCAGCGGATCATCCGAACCGGACGGGCGCGTGGCTTGTCGGCGAGCGGTTGGCCTGAGATATGGGCTTCGGTCACAATGTTCATGTCATGCACTTTCTGCAATTACCGGCTGTCCCAGACCCGGCGACAGGTCGCGATCCAAATAGGTGGCAATCGCGGTTTCGTGGAGTCCAATTCCGCGTAGAATGAATTCACAAGCTTGCCGCTCGAGATCGGCGGCGTTGGCATAAGACAGGCACGGAACGGACGGCAGCCGCGCCAATGCCGTCATCAGCACGGTGTGATGCGCAAACCAGAACAGGTTTAGCGGCTCGCGCCCGATCCGTGACGCGTCCCCAGCCGCCACCGCCCGCTCCAGCGACGCGGTGAACACCGTTCCGATCAGGTTTCCGACCTTCTCGTAAATCAGCCGCGCGAATTCCCCGTCGTCGAGATGGCTGGTGATCATCAGCCGCAGACGCTGGGCCTCCTGCTGATCGGGCACATCCCATACATGCAGGAAATGGCCGACCATGCCGCGGACCAGCACCACGAGAGTTTCGGTCGAGGGTTCCCGCCCCAGCAACTGGTGCAGTTCGGGATCCGCCTCGCAGGCTTCCGCGAGAATTTCCGCATACAGCGCCGATTTCGACGGGAAATGCTTGAACAGCAGGCCCTCCGAAATGGCGGCCGCCGCCGCGACACTCTTGGTCGTGGTTCCGGCAAAGCCGCTGCGGGCAAAGCAACGCTTGGCGGCACCCAAGATCAATTGCCGCCGCAAGTCACTGGTCATGCGCAGGGTGCTCATGGTCGTGAGTAAGCACTCACCTCCGTTCATTGTCAAGAAACTTGCTGCGATGCAATACGCCCGACCCGGCCTTAAATGGGGCCAAATCCGAGCGCGCCGCGGATGCGCGTGACGATGAAGCTGCCGTCGCGACTGGCGAGCACGCGTTCCAGATTGGCGCTGTCGATCTTGATGCTGACGAAACGCGGCCCGCCCGAGACGTCCTGTATCGCGGGCGCAAAGGCCTCGACATCGGCCATGGTCGCGATGGTGCGGGCGTCCGATATCCCGCAAGCCCGGGCGATGCCGACGAGGTCGGCGGTAGCCGCAGTATGGCTCGCCTGCCCGCCGGTTTCACCATAGACTTCATTGTCGAGCACAATGATGGTGAGATTGCCGGGTTTTTGCAGGCCGACGGTCGCGAGACTGCCCATCCCCATCAGCATCTCGCCATCACCCGTGATCACCACGACCGGCAGCTTGGGCTGCGCCAGCGCGACCCCCAATCCGATCATGACCGCGCCGCCCATGGCGCCCCACAGATAGAAATTGCGGTCATGATCGCCGGCCGCCGCGATATCGTAAGTCGAGGCGCCGAGCCCGCCGACCATGATCGCATCCTTGCGCTGCGCCAGCAGGTGAGAGACGACGCTGCGCCGCTCAAGAAGGTTTGCTTTGCTCATTTGGTGAAAACCTTGGCGCCGATCAGACGCTGCGACAATAAAACCGCTGTTGGCGTGCAGGCATTGTAGGCCTGCCCGGCCGCCGCCTCGACCACCTCGCGCACCTCCTCGGGATGGGAGGCCCGCAATACCTTGATACCGGACAATTCGAATACGCCTGCCGTGCTGGAGCCCATCGGGACCTGCCAGGGGTTGAATTCGCCCCATTCGCCGCGCATCGTCACCAGCGTCAGGAACGGAAAGCGCAAGATCTGGGTCAGCGACAGCATGTTCACGCAATTGCCGACGCCGCTCGACTGCATCAGCAGCACGCCGCGCTGGCCGCCGGCCCAGGCGCCGGCCAACAGCGCCACGCCCTCCTCCTCCGTCGTCAGGGGAATCGCACGCATCGACGGGGTGCCGAGCACGCGGTCGATCAGCTGCGAATGCCCGGCATCCGGCACGTAAGGCACCTGGCGGACATCGAAGCGCTGCAGAATCGCGAAAATATCCTCCGGCCAGCCGGCGACGGTTTCGGAAGGAGCGTCAGTACGGGCGTGCATTTTTAATTCCAGTGAATCGGCAAGACTTTATTGCGGTGCGGAACTGTAGAGAGCGCCGCGCTTTGCGAAAGAGCGAAAACAGCATATCGGTCTCCACCAAAGAGTATGACAGCATGAATGCGAACGCGCGAGAGCTGGCGGCCGGTTTCGACCTCGAGAAACTGACGGACGAATTCTATGCCGACCCCTACCCGACCTATCGTGCATTGCGGGAGTATGCGCCGGTCAAGCTATTGCCCAACGGCTCCTATTTCCTGACGCGCTATGGCGATCTGGTCGGCGCCTACAAGAACACCAGGGTTTTCAGTTCTGACAAGAAAAAGGAATTCGCGCCGAAATACGGCGCGTCGCTGCTCTACGAGCACCACACCACCAGTCTGGTCTTCAACGATCCGCCAGCGCATACCAGGGTGCGGCGGCTGATCATGGGCGCGCTGTCGCCGCGCGCAATTGCGCAGATGGAGCCTGACCTGATCGCGCTGGTGGACCGGCTGCTCGACGCCATCGCCGCGAAGGGCAAGTTCGAGCTGATCGAGGATTTTGCCTCCGCGATCCCGATTCAGGTGATCGGCAATCTGCTTGACGTGCCGATCGACGAACGCGAGCCGCTGCGCGACTGGTCGCTGGCGATTTTAGGCGCGCTCGAACCGGTGATATCGACGCAGGTGTTTGCCCGCGGCAACGCGGCGGTGAAGGATTTTCTCGGCTATCTGGAAATACTGGTCGAGCGGCGTCGCATCAAACCCGGCAACCCCGAACGCGACGTGCTGACGCGCCTGATCCAGGGCGAGGACAATGGCGAGCGGCTGACACCTAAGGAATTGCTGCATAATTGCATCTTCCTGCTCAATGCCGGCCATGAGACCACCACCAACCTGATCGGCAACGGGCTGGTGGCACTGTCGGCTCATCCGGCACAGAAACAACGCCTGCTTGACCATCCCGATCTGATCAAGCCGGCGGTCGAGGAAATGCTGAGGTTTGAGAGCTCGAACCAGCTCGGCAATCGCATGACGACGGAACGCGTCGAGCTCGGGGGGATACCAATGGCGGCCGGCACACCGGTGACGCTGTGCATCGGAGCGGCCAACCGCGATCCCGATCAATTCACCGATCCGGAAAATCTCGACATCGGCCGCACGCCGAACCGGCATCTCGCCTTCGGCACCGGCGCGCATCAATGCGCGGGAATGGCGCTGGCGCGTCTCGAAGGCGCGATCGCCATTTCAAGATTTTTGGCGCGGTTTCCGCGCTATGCGCTGAACGGCCCGCCGGTGCGGGGCGGACGGGTGCGATTTCGGGGATTCCTGCGCGTACCCTGTGTCGTTGGCTAGCGGGCAGCGCCCGAGGCGAAAGCCGCGATGATCGAGGACGGCGAATGCAGCTCATGGGATCCGAGGTTGCCGGCCACCACGATCAGGGTCGCCGCCAGCACCAGCCGCAGCGCCGGTTCCGGTACCCGGTGGGCCAGATAGCTGCCGATGATAATGCCGGGCAACGAGCCCACCAGCAGCACGCCCATCAGGTGCCAGTCGATCTCGCCGGTCACCCAATGTCCGATCCCGGCCACCAGCGTCAAGGGCACCGCGTGCGCGATATCGGAGGCGACGATGCGCGGCATCGGCAATTGCGGATAGAGGAACAGCAGCGCGGTAACGCCCACCGCGCCGGCCCCGACCGACGAAATCGAGACCAGTACGCCGAGGGCTACGCCAACCAGCACGGTCGCGCGGGCGGTGGTGACGGGATCAAGCTGTTCCGAAAGCCGCCGATAGCGCAGCATGATGGCCTTGCGGAATATCAGCGACGCCGCGGTCAGGAACAGCGCAAAACACAGCACCAGATTGACCAGGCTGCGCGAGGATTCACCGTTGAGATCAAGCTGCCACAAAACAAGGAGCGTCAGGATGCTGGCCGGGATGCTGCCGCTGGCGAGCCGGGTCACCGCCGGCCAATGGATGCTCTTCGCCCAACTGTGCGCCAGGCTCCCGACCGTCTTGGTGGTGGCGGCATAGAGAAGATCGGTGCCGACGGCCGTCGCCGGGTGGATGCCGAACAGCAGGATCAGCAACGGGGTCATCAGTGAGCCACCGCCCACGCCGGTCATGCCAACCAGAAGGCCGACCCCGAAACCGGAAGCCACATGGAGAGGATCGATCATAGGCGGTACAGATTCCGGTTCCCTTCGCCGACAGGTCGTGGCGATTCCGACTTAACCTCACGATGCGGCAGCCGGATCGCAAAACCGGGCCAAACGGCGCTCCGGCCGGGCCACGCAGATGTACACCGGCGCGGGCCGCCGGCAACCGTCCGGCCAAAAAAAAGAATGATTCATGCACGCATCCGGCATCGGCAGTGCGCTTTATCCAATTGGATGGCGTCCGGTGGAATCGACGCGCTCGGGCCTTCAGGTCCTTGGACGGGGGAATTCGCTCTATCGGGGCCCTTGGAGGCGTGAGTTCAATTACCTCGGCGGTAATTGCCACGCTGACCACGCGCAAATACCGTCACCGACGTCGCAGCGTTCGAAGTCGAAAGCCGTGACTCGAGCCGCGCGATCGACAGATGCGCGATGCGCAGCCAACGCGGGGACCCAGCGGATGCTCAAGCCTACCATTCTGGTTACCGGGGCAACTGGTAAAACCGGCGGCGCGACCATCGCCCAGCTGCTGCCGATGGGTTACCCGGTGCGCGCGCTGGTGCGCCAGGCGGATCACCGTAGCGAGCAGCTGCGCCAGGCCGGCGCGGAAATCGTCATTGGCTCGCTCGAGGATACCACCGATCTTCGCGCCGCCATGACTGGCGTCCAGCGCGCCTATTTCTGCTCGCCGCTGGAACCGGGAACGCTGCGACGCGCGGCGCTGTTTGCCGCAGCCGCGCAGGACAGCCGGCTGGAGGTTGTCGCGGCACTGAGCCAATGGGTCGCCAGCGACAACCATCCGGCCGCGCACGCCCGGGAAAAATGGCTCAGCGACAGGCTGTTTCATTTGGCGCCGGGCCTCGATGTCGTGACGATCAATCCCGGATTTTTCGCCGACAATTACATGGCGGCACTGGAACCGATCGCGCATTTCGGCCTGATGGGGATGCCGTTGGGTGACGGCCTGAATGCGCCGCCGTCGAACCAGGACATTGCCCGCGTCATCGTCGGCGCGCTGACCAATCCGGCTCCCCATATCGGCAAGAGCTACCGCCCGACCGGGCCGCGCCTGTTGGCGCCGCAGGAGATCGCCGACGCGATCGGCCGGGCGCTAGGCCGAAAGGTCAGCTATCGTGACGTGCCGATGAATCTGTTTCTCAAGGTCGCAAAGTCGCTCGGCATCAGTGAATTCGTGATCGAGGAGCTGTACTGGTTCCTGAAGGATTATCAGCGAAACGCCTTCGGCCTTGGCGCTCCGACGAAAGCTGTAATCGAGGTCGGCGGCGTGGCGCCGGAATCTTTCGAAGAGACCGCCCGGCGCTATGTCGCGGCGTCGGGATTCGCCAACCGCACCGTCCGGTCAAATCTGAGTGCGGTCTACAATCTTGTGGCCGGGCTTCTGACCTCCGCTCCGGTTCCTTCCTCGATCGCGCGCCGGCTGCAATTGCCCACCCTCAACCATCCGGTATTGGCTTCCGACAGTGTCCGTTGGCGCGCGTCGCATGTGGCGGAGGGCCCGACCTGACTGCGCATGGAAAACCCCGCCGGAAGCAGGCGCGCGTCGTCAGACGACAGGGCCTGCCTACACCACCGAGCGGTGCCGCGCGATGCAGGTCTGGATCACCTCGTCGATCGGCTTCTCCCACCACGCGTTGGAGAATATCTCGATCTCGGAATAGCCGTCAAAGCCCTGCGCCTCGACCGCCGAGCGTACCGATTTGATGTCGATGACGCCGTCGCCCATCATGCCGCGGTCGTTGAGAATGTCGGTGGTCGGCACCAGCCAGTCGCAGACGTGAAACGCCAGCAGGCGATCTTTGCCGGCGCGGGCGATCTGCGGCAGCAATTCCGGATCCCACCAGACGTGATAGACGTCGAGCGCCATGCCGAGCGCGCCAGAGCGTTGCGGGTCGAGCCGGTCGCAAATATCGAGCGCCTGTTTGATCGTGTTGACGCAGGCGCGGTCGGCGGCATAGGCCGGATGCAGCGGCTCGATCGCCAGCGGCATCTGCACGCTGCGCGCATAGTCCAGCATTTCGGCGATGGCGTCGTCGACCTGGGTCCGCGCCGCCGCGATGTCCTTTGAGGCGACGCTTCCCGGCCGCGAATATTGCGGCAGACCGCCGACCACCAGCACGACGCAGGGCGCGCCCAGCGCCCTGGCCTCATCGACGGCGCGGCGGTTGTCGTCACGCGCCTCGATGCGATGCGCGGCATCCGAGGTAAACATCCCGCCGCGGCAATAGCCCGACAGTTGCAGCCCGGCGTCGCGCACCGCACGGACCGCGCGATCAAGCCCGATCGCCGCGACCTGATCGCGCCAGGGATCGATGGCGCAGATGCCGTGCCGCGCGCAGGCCTCGATGATCGAGGTCAGATCGCCCTGCCTGCGGACCGTCGCGGTATTCAACGACAGCCAGCGATGATCCGCCGAAAAGTCCCGCATCACGCCTCGATACCGCGCAGCGCCAGCACCGCCTGCATCCGCCGGGTCGCGATCTCAGGATGGGCGAGCAGGCCCGCCCTGTCCGCAAGGCGAAACAGTTCGGCGAGATGCAGCGTCGAACGCGTGCTCTCCTGGCCGCCGACCATCGTGAAATGATCCTGATGGCCGTTGAGATACGCCATGAAGACGATGCCGGTCTTGTAGAACCGCGTCGGCGCCTTGAAGATATGGCGCGACAGCGCCACCGTCGGTCCCAGCACGTCGTGAAAGCCGGCCTCATCGCCCGCCGCAAGCCGCGACAGCGCGTAGGACGCCGCCGGCGCGATGGCATCGAAGATGCCGAGCAGCGCGTGAGAGAAGCCTTTGCTATCGCCGGCGATCAATTCGGCATAATTGAAATCGTCGCCGGTATACATCTTGATGCCCTTGCCGAGCCGGCGGCGCATATCGATCTCGCGCCGCTCGTCGAGCAGCGAGACCTTGACGCCATCGACCTTGGCGGCGTTGGCGTTGATGACCGCAACCGCGACATCCATCGCCGCATCGAGATCGGGCGTACCCCAGTAATTCGCCAGCGCCGGATCGAACATGTCGCCGAGCCAGTGGATGATCACGGGCTCACGGACCTGCGACAGCACGCGATGATACACCTTGGCGTAGTCGTCCGGATTGCGGCCGATCTTCGCCAGCGCCCGCGACGCCATCAGGATGATGCGACCGCCGGCCTTTTCCACCGCCGTGATCTGCTCCTCATAGGCGCGGATCACGTCGTCGAGGCTTTTGGCATCCTCCGGCGCCAGATGATCGGTGCCGGCGCCGGAAAACACCAGCGCATTGCCCCTCGCCTTCGCCGCCGCCACCGAGCGCCGGATCAATTCCAGCGAGGTCGGCCAGTCCATCCCCATGCCGCGCTGCGCGGTGTCCATCGCCTCGGCGACACCGAGGCCGAGATCCCAGACGTGTTCGCGAAAGGCAATGGTCCTGTCCCAGTCAACGGCCGCCGACAGCCAAGGATCGACATCGGCCAGCGGGTCGGCGACCACATGCGCCGCCGAGAATGCCACCCGGTTCAGCGTGCCTTCGAGCTTGGCGGGGAACGCGCGCGACGCCGTCAGGCGATAGGTCTCGATGCCGCGATTGGCGGTCGGCAGTTTCAGCGACAGCGAAGACATCGGTAACACCGGTCTGTTCATGATCCCTGCCCTCACACCTTGATCGGAGCGACGTCGATCCAGCGCCGTTCACGCCAGCTTTGCAGCGCGCATTCGGCCAATTGCACGCCCTTGGCGCCTTCCAGCAGCGTGTATTTGTAGGGCGCGTCCTCGCAGACGTGGCGAATGAACATTTCCCACTGCTCTTTAAAACCGTTGTCGTAGACATTGTTCTCCGGCAGCTTCTGCCAGTCGGCGTAGAAATCGTGGGTGCGCTTCTCATCGGGATTCCACACCGGCCGCGGCGTCGCCTGTCGCGCCTGAATCACGCAATCGGTGAGCCCGGCCACCGCCGAACCATGGGTGCCGTCGACCTGGAAGGTGACGAGATCGTCGCGATAGACCCGCGTCACCCAGGACATGTTGATATGCGCAATCACGCCGCCCTTGAGCTTGAAGGTGGCGTAGGCGGAATCGTCGGCGGTCGCCTTGTACTTCTTGTTCTTCTCGTCCCAGCGCTCGGGAATATCGGTGGTGCCGGTGCAGCTGACGCTTTCGACCTCGCCGAAGAGATTGTCGAGCACGTAGCGCCAGTGGCAGACCATGTCGAGAATGATGCCGCCGCCGTCTTCGCTGCGGTAATTCCACGATGGCCGCTGCGCCTCCTGCCAGCCGCCTTCGAAAACCCAGTAGCCGAATTCACCGCGCACCGAGAGCATGCGGCCGAAGAAACCGGAATCGCGCAGGAACGCCAGCTTCTTCAGTCCCGGCAGGAACAGCTTGTCCTGCACGGTGCCATGCTTGAGGCCCTTGGCGGCGGCCAATTTGAGCACCGCGACGGCTTCTTCAAGATTTGTCGCGATCGGCTTCTCACAATAGACGTGCTTGCCGGCGTTGATCGCGCGGGTCAGCAGCGACGGGCGCGCCTGCGTGGTCGCGGCATCGAAGAAGATGGTGTCGGTCCTGTCGGCCAGCGCCTGGTCGAGATCGGTGGTCCAGCGCGCGACGTTGAATTGCTTGGCGAGGCGCTCGACCTTGTCGGCGTCGCGGCCGACCAGGATCGGATCGGGCATCATGCGGTCGCCATTGCCGAGCAGCACGCCGCCGGAATCGCGGATCGCGATGATGGAGCGGATCAGATGCTGGTTGAGGCCCATGCGGCCGGTGACACCGTTCATGATCACGCCAAGGCGTTTGGTCGTCATATCGATTGCTCCTGCAGAATTTTTGTTTTTGGGTGTTGAAGCGGCGCCAGCGCCGCCCAGTCCGGATGCACGCCGGTGGCAAATCCCGGCGCCGTCAGCGATCCCGTCAGGAGATCGCCGTGATGGATCGACAGCCGGATGCTTTTTCCGTCGCCGACGCTGTTTCCGTCGTCGACATAGAGATCGGGATGCGCGGCGAGAAAGGCCCGCGCCTCGGCGGCGGGCGTCTCGGCGAACCCGTCGACATAATGATGACCGTTGCGCTCGGCATGGGTGACGCCGATCAGGGCGCCGAGCGCGAGATCCTGCTGCACGCCGAGGCCGGCCTGACAGGTCAGGTCCTCGCCGGAGATGAAGTGCCGCTGGTCTTCGTTGGTCCAGATCGCGGCACGGGTCGCATTGACGATCGACTTGTAGATGCCCTTGCAGGATTTGGACGAGATGCCGCGATAGCCGAGCTCGCGCGCGGCCGGGAAAGCGTCGTAGCAATCGTCGGCCTCATCGATGATGAAATCGC
>Ga0302311_10002127_pt1 | contig 22664 bp, 20 predicted proteins | sample III_Palsa_N1_3_FD_200449 | JGI IMG/M metagenome (GOLD analysis project Ga0302311, IMG submission 200449) | Peat permafrost microbial communities from Stordalen Mire near Abisko, Sweden - III_Palsa_N1_3 | ecosystem: Environmental > Terrestrial > Soil > Palsa > Peat permafrost | place: Sweden... | reverse complement strand
GATCGAGCTGTCGCTCCTGCTCGCGCTCCCGTCCGCCGCCGGCCTGATGATCGCCGCGCACCCGCTGATCCACGGGCTGATGCAGACCGGCCATTTCAACGCCGAGGACACCGCCGCGACGGCATCGGTGCTGACCGCGCTCGCGTGCGGGCTCCCGGCGTACATATTGATCAAGGTCTTCACCCCGGGTTTTTACGCACGCGGCGATACGCGGACGCCGGTGCGGATCGCGCTGATCGAGATGGCGTGCAACATGGCGCTCAACCTCACGCTCGTGTTCGGGACGAAGCTCGGCTACGTCGGGCTCGCGGTATCCGGGGCGGCGTGTGCATGGATCAACGTCGGGCTGCTCTATGCAGTGCTGCACCGCCGCCGGCTGTTCGCGATCGACGACCAGCTGCGCCGCCGCCTGCCCCGCCTGCTGCTCGCCAGCGCCGCGATGGCGGGCGTGCTGCTGCTGCTCAAGCCTTTGGTCGAGCCGCATCTCGACGGCGGACTTTTGACACGCGCGGCGGGTCTTGCGGTGTTGATCGCGCCTGCCGGCCTGGCCTATTTCGCCTGTGCCTTCCTGTTCGGCGCGTTCCAATGGTCCGAGCTCAAGCGCCTGCTCACCCGCCGCCGCGCTTGACCTGACGCGCCTGCTCGGCAAGAGCGCGCGCCATGACAAAACGCGTCGTCTCGGGCATCCAGCCCACCGGAAACCTTCACCTCGGCAATTATCTGGGCGCGATCCGCAACTGGGTGCGCCTGCAGGACGAGGTGGCGCGCGACGGCGGCGAATGCTTCTTCTTTCTCGCCGATCTCCACGCGATCACCGTCTATAACGAGCCCGCGGCGCTGCGCGCCAACGTGCGTTCGATGGCGGCCGCGCTGATCGCCTCGGGCGTCGATCCCGACAAGAGCGTGCTCTTCAACCAGGCGGCGGTCTCCGCGCATGCCGAGCTCGCCTGGCTGCTCAACTGCACTGCGCGGATCGGCTGGCTCAACCGCATGACGCAGTTCAAGGAGAAATCGGGCAAGGACCGCGAGGGCGCCTCGATCGGGCTGTTCGCCTATCCGGTGCTGCAGGCCGCCGACGTGCTGATCTACCGCGCCACGCACGTCCCCGTCGGCGACGACCAGAAACAGCATCTCGAATTGGCGCGCGACATCGCGACCAAGTTCAACACCGATTTCGAGACCGACCTGTTCGTGCTGCCCGAGCCGATGATTCCGCCCGCCGCCGCGCGGATCATGAGCCTGCGCGACGGCAGCGCGAAGATGTCCAAGTCCGACCCGTCCGACATGAGCCGGATCAACCTCACCGACGACGCCGACGCGATCGCCGCCAAGCTGCGCAAGGCCAAGACCGACGCCGAGCCGCTGCCCGACGATCCCGCGTTGCTCGCCGCACGTCCCGAAGCCAAGAACCTCGTCGGCATCTATGCGGCGCTTGCCGACGTGCCCGTAACCGACGTGCTGGCGCGCTTCGCCGGCCAGGGCTTCGGCGCGTTCAAGCCGGCGCTCGCGGACGTCGTCGTCGAGACGCTGCGACCGATCTCGGCGCGACTCGCCGGCCTCGAGGCCGATCCCGCAGAACTCGACCGCCTGCTCGCTGCCGGCGCCGCCAAGGCGCGTGCCGCCGCAGCGCCCATCGTCGAGGCGGCTTATTCCGCGCTTGGGCTGAACCGAGAAACCCGGTGACAAGCACATACGTTCAACGCATATTCAGCACGGTTGGCGGAGGAGTGGCCGTCACGTCCTGACATGCGGAATTCTCCGCCGAGAGGCACGTCCATGACTTTGAAACGCACTCTGCTTGCAGTCGCCGTCCCCCTCGCGCTTCTCGCCGTGGGTGGCTGTGCTACCGATTTCCACGCAAATGTCGCCCGATTCCAGCGCCTTCCGGCGCCGCAGGGCCAGACGTTCGCGATCCAGCCGACCAATCCGATGGATCGCGGCGGCCTCGAGTTCGCCACCTATGCGAGCGAAGTCAGCGCGCATCTCGCGCAGCTCGGCTATCGCCCGTCCGAGGGCGGGCCCGCCGACATGGTCGTCCAGCTCGGCTACGGCGTCGATCACGGCCAGCAGAAGGTGACGACGACGCCGGGCTTCGGCGGCGGCTACGGCTGGGGTGGCGGCTTCGGCTACGGCCGCTTCGGTGGGTTCGGCGGCTTCGGCGGTCGCGGCTGGGGCTATGGCTGGGGCGGCTACGGCGGCTGGGGCGATGGTTTCGGCGGCCCCGACGTCGAGAGCTACACCGTCTATTCGAGCATGCTCAACATGACGATCACGCGCGCCGACGGCGCCCGGTTGTTCGAGGGTCGCGCCCGTGCGCATTCGACCACCGACGACCTGACGCAGATCGTCCCCAATCTGATCGAGGCGATGTTCACCGGCTTCCCGGGCAATTCGGGACAGGACATCCGCATCACCGTGGCACCTCGACCGAAGCCGAAGGCCTGAGCGGGTCTAGGCCTGCCAAGGGCGTCGGACTTCGGTCCGGCGCCCTTTTGCTTGCGCGCGTCTCCGCATGAGGCGGCCGCGTTGGCTGCTTGCGGCCGCTGCTCTCGGCCTGCTGACGGTACATATGGTGCTGCTCGCCTCGGCGCCGCCCGTCGTCCGCCGGCTCGATCTGCATGTCCCGACCTGGCCGGCGGCCACGCCGCCGCTCAGGCTCGTACTCTTCTCCGATCTCCACGTCGCGCAGCCCGGCGACAGCATCGCGCACCTGCGGCGCGTCGTCGCGCAGGTCAACGCGCTGCACCCCGATCTGGTGCTGATCGCGGGCGACTTCATCTCGAACGGCGCGCTGCTGACGCGCCCGGCCAGCACCGCGGATGCGATCGCGCCGCTGGCGGGATTGCGCGCGCGGCTGGGCACTATCGGCGTGCTGGGCAATCACGACTATCTCGACCAGGACGCCGTCAGGAACGCGCTGGCCAGCAGCGGCGTGACGCTGCTCGACAATACCGCCGGCCGTCGCGGCGCGCTGACGATCCTCGGTATCTCCGACGCCGCGACGGGGCATGACCGCGTGCCGGCGACGGTCGCGCAGGCAAGGCCGCTGGGCGGCGTGACGGTCGCGCTGACGCACAGCCCGGATGCGTTCCTCAAGCTTCCGCCCGGAATCGATCTCGCGCTGGCGGGACATACGCATTGCGGCCAGATCGCGCTCCCGCTGGTCGGACCAGTAGTGCTGGGCCTGCGATCGGGGCGGCGCTATGCGTGCGGTATCGTCGACGACGGCGATCGCACCGCGGTGGTCACCGCGGGCCTTGGCACGAGCAACCTGCCGCTCCGCCTCGGCGCCGCGCCCGACCTGTGGCTGATCGAGCTGGGGCGCTAGGCCGCCCCGCTACGCTTCCAATTGCCGCAGCAGCAGCCGCACGTCGGCGTCGAGCTCGGCATCCGCCATGCGCAGCTTCTCGATCTGGCGCACCGCGTGGATCACCGTGGTGTGATCGCGACCGCCAAAGCGCCGCCCGATCTCGGGCAGCGAGCGCGGCGTGAGCTGCTTGGCGAGGTACATCGCGATCTGCCGCGGCCGTGCCACCTCGCGCGCGCGCCTGGCCGAGGTCATCTCGGACTGGCGGATGCGGTAGTGATCGGACACCTTGCGCTGGATCTCGTCGATCGTGACGCGGCGCTGGTGCGCGCGCAGCACGTCGGTCAGGGTCTCCTCGACGAAGGCGATGTCGATCGGACGGTTGGAGAGCATCGCATAGGCCACGACGCGGTTGAGCGCGCCCTCGAGCTCGCGGACGTTGGACGCGATCCGCTTGGCGAGGAACAGCTGCACATCGGGCGAGACATTGGCCTGCGGCATCGCATCGAGCTTGCGCGCGATGATCGCGAGCCGCAGCTCGAAATCGGCCGGATTGACGTCTGCGACCAGACCCCATGACAGCCGCGACAGGATGCGGCTTTCGATGCCTTCCAGATCCTGCGGGCTGCGATCGGCGGTGATCACCAGGCGTTTTCCCGCCGAGATGATCTCGTTCATCGTGTGGAAGAATTCTTCCTGCGTCGAATCCTTGCCCGCGATGAACTGGACGTCGTCGATCATCAGCACGTCGGCCGAGCGCAGCCGCTGCTTGAAGCCATGCGTGTCGCGCGCGCGCAGGGCGCCCACGAACTCGAACATGAACTTCTCCGCCGACATGTAGACAATCTTCGCCTTCGGCTGACGGCGGCGATATTCATGCCCGATCGCGTGCATCAGGTGCGTCTTGCCGAGCCCGGTGCCGCCGTGGAGGAACAGCGGGTTGAAGCTGACCGCCCCCCCTTCCGCGAGCGTGCGCGCGGCGTTGAACGCGACCTCGTTGGTCTTGCCGACGACGAAGCTCTCGAAGGTGTAGCGTGCCTCGAGCTGCAGGCCCTCGACGCCGCCGGTCTCCTCCGAAGCGGGCTCGTCGGCGACCGCGGCGGGCGCCTCGACCGAAAACAGCGCCGGCCGCGCGGTCTCGATCCCCGTCTCGATGCACACGCGGCGGACATGGGGCAGATGGACGCGCCACGCATGGAGCAGGCGTTCGGCATAATGCGTCTCGACCCACGTCGCCATGAAGGCGGAAGGCAGCGCGATGCGGATCGTGCCGTCGTCGTCGAGCGCGGCGAGCTGTGCTGGCTTGAGCCAATTGTCGAAGGTGCGCGCGCCGCAATCGCGACGCAGTCCGGCGCGGATCGACTCCCAGGCAAGATCGATCGGATCGTCGCCCGAATGCGGAATGGGACCGCCGGCGCCGCCCCCCGTCCCTATCATGTCGACCGCTCGATTCACGCAACCTCCCCAGCCGAAGGCACAAGCCCCCGGAACGTCGCAGACAAGTCTTCTCGAGCCGGAAGAGCCCCCGCCCCGCCGACCAACATACTCGAACACGCTATGGTCCGACGGTCTCGATCGAAGCGATTCGATGCCGCCGGTAGACGCTTTGTAGGAAGCTCCCGGGCTCGCGATCAAGAGCGGCGACGGTCACATCGCTGAAATATACCGGCTTGACAGCACGGAGTGGCAGATTCCCGCCAGAGTCTGTTTTTCCCGTTGTTTTTCAAACAGTTGACAAATTCTGTCGCTGGAGAACCGCGCGAATCGTGGATTGAGCTTGGGTTTGCGTTGTCATGCGGTCGACATTCCCATGTCATGTGCATGTCATGCAAAAAGCCCGTCGGTCTCGCAACCGACGGGCTTTGTCACCCAATTGATACAGATTAGGCGATCAGCCGAGCGCGGCGACGCGCTTGGTAAGGCGCGAGAATTTGCGCGCCACGGTGTTCTTGTGGAGAACACCCTTGGAAATGCCGCGTGCCATTTCGGGCTGCGCCGCCAGGAGCGCGGCTTCGGCCGCTGCCTTGTCGCCCGTCACGCAGGCCGCTTCGACCTTCTTGACGAAGGTGCGGATGCGGCTGGTGCGCGCACCGTTGATCTCGTTGCGGCGATCGTTGCGACGGATGCGCTTCTTGGCTTGCGGCGTGTTCGCCATGGATGTCCTCGAACCTTGCACAAAGGGGATAGCGGCGCAGGCGAACCCGCACCGGGAAGGCGAGCCCTTTACGGAACGGCGGGAGATTCGTCAACGTGTCACACAGTCAGCGCTGGCAGGCCGTGCAGTGGAAGGTCGAGCGCCCCGAATCGACGCGCCGGCGCACGATCCCGCCGCACGGACACGCCTCGCCCTCGCGGGCATAGACGCGGAACTGCTTGGAGAAATAGCCGAGCTCGCCGTCCGGCCTGGCATAGTCGCGCAACGTCGATCCGCCCGCCTCGATCGCGGAGAGCAGCACCTCGCGAATCGCCTCGACCAGCAGCACCAGCCGTGCCTTCGCTATCCGTCCGGCCGCACGCGTCGGCGCGATTCCCGCCATGTTGAGCGCCTCGCACACATAGATGTTGCCCAGCCCCGCGACGATGCGCTGGTCGAGCAGCATCGCCTTGATCGGCGCAACGCGACCAGACAGGGCCGCCGCGAGCCTGTCGGCGTCGAAGTTGGGGCCGAGCGGCTCGGGGCCGAGCGCCTTGAACTGCGGCCAATCGTCGATCGCCGCAGTCTCGACCAGATCGACCGACCCGAAGCGCCGCGGATCGGCGAGCGACAGCGCCCTGCCCGCGTCGGTCTCGAGCAGCAGATGGTCGTGCGGGCCCAGTTCTTCGGGGTCGACGCGCCAGCGGCCGGACATGCCGAGATGGAAGATCATCGTATCGCCGCGATCGGTATGGATCAGCCCATATTTCGCGCGCCGTCCCATCCCGGTCACCCGCGCGCCCGTCAGCCGCTGACGCAGGTCGATCGGAAACGCCCGGCGCAGATCGGCACGGCGCGTCTCGACGCGGGTCAGCCGGCGGCCATCGAGCACGCTCTCCAGACCGCGCACGGTCGTCTCGACTTCGGGAAGCTCGGGCATGATCGTCCGCCGAGCTAGGATCGAATCGCCTGGCCGGCAAGTCATCGGCGATGCGCGAAGAAAAGCCCGATTCACGGCTCGGCGGAAACGCTTCGCGCTTCCACCTTCGCCGATCAGGCTTTAAGCGCGGCAGCATGGACCAAGACACCGTTTCGTTCGGCTATGCCGACGTGCTCGCCCAGGACAAGACAAAGCTCGTCGGCGACGTCTTTGCGCGCGTTGCGCAGCGCTACGACATCATGAACGACGCGATGTCGGGCGGGATGCACCGGCTGTGGAAGGACCAGTTCGTGCGCCGCGTCAAACCGCGGCAGGGCGAGGCGGTGCTCGACATGGCGGGGGGCACCGGCGACATCGCCTTCCGCATGGCGAAACACGGCGCCGAGGTGACGGTCGCCGACATCAATCCCGCGATGCTCGGCGTCGGCGTCGAGCGCGCGAAGAAGAAGGGCATCGAGGGGCTGCTCTGGGCCGAAGAGAATGCCGAGACGCTGAGCTTCGCCGACAGGAGCTTCGACGCGTACACGATCGCCTTCGGCATCCGGAACGTCACCGACATTCCCAAGGCGCTGCGCGAGGCGCACCGCGTGCTCCGCCGCGGCGGACGCTTCTACTGCCTCGAATTTTCGACGACGACCTGGCCCGGCTTCAAGGAATTGTACGACGCCTATTCGCACCGCGTCGTGCCCAAGGTCGGCAAGCTGATCGCGCAGGACGAGGAAAGCTATCGCTATCTGATCGAATCGATCCGGCGCTTCCCCGACATGCCGACCTTCAAGGCGATGATCGCCGACGCGGGCTTCGTGAACGCCAAGGTCGAGCCGATCCTGGGCGGCCTGGTCGCGATCCACAGCGGCTGGAAGATTTGATGCGCAACCACATCCTCCCCTGCAAGGGGAGGGGGACCAGCCGCAGGCTGGTGGAGGGGTGGCTCCACACGCCGCGCCTGCAGCGACACCCCTCCACCACTCGCTTCGCGAGCGGTCCCCCTCCCCTTGCAGGGGAGGATTTTCTTCTATGACCTCCACCGCGACGCATCTCTTCCGCCTGCTCCGCTGGGGCCGCACGCTCGCCCGCCATGGCGCGCTAACGGGGATCGAGCGCGATCCGCTCACCCCGCCGCCGCTGCGCCGCCTCGTCCGGATTCTGCGGATCGGCGCGCGCGTCCCGGCGCAACCCCGCTACGCCGACGCCCTGGAAGCGATCGGCCCCGCCGCGATCAAATTCGGGCAGGCGCTCGCGACGCGCCCCGATCTGGTCGGCGAGGCGGCGGCGATCGATCTCTACCGGCTGCAGGACGCGCTGCCCCCCGTGCCCTATCCGCAGATCAAGGCGGCGATCGAGCAGGCGTTGGGCAAGCCCGTCGCGGCGTTGTTCGCGTCGATCGACGAGGTGCCCGTCGGCGCCGCGTCGATCGCGCAGGTCCACCGTGCGGTCACCACCGAAGGCCGCCACGTCGCGATCAAGGTGCTGCGCCCCGGCGTCGAGGACGAATTCGCCAGGGCGATGTCGACCTACGAATGGGCCGCCGCGCAAGCCGAAGGCATGGGCGGCGAGATCGCCCGCCTGAGGCCCCGTCACGTCGTCGCGATGTTCCGCCAGTGGACTGCGCGCGAGCTCGATCTGCGCCGCGAGGCGGCGTCGGCATCCGAACTCGCGGGCAACATGGTCGCCGAGCCCGGCTTCCATGTCCCCGCGATCGACTGGCAGCGCAGCGCGCGCCGCGTGCTGACGCTCGAGTGGCTCGACGGCGTCAAGCTCTCCAACCGCGACGCGCTGCTCGCCGCCGGCCACGATCCCGCAGCGCTCGCCGGCACGCTGGTCCGCGTCTTCCTGCGCCAGTCGATCGCGGAAGGATTCTTCCACGCCGATCTCCACCAGGGCAATCTGTTCGCGCTCGCCGACGGGCGGCTGGCGGCGATCGACTTCGGCATCATGGGGCGCGTCAACCGGCAGGCGCGGCTGTGGCTCGCCGAGATCCTCCACGGGTTGATCACGGGCAATTACGCGCGCGTCGCCGAGATTCATTTCGAGGCGGGCTACGTCCCCGCGCACCACAATCTCGCCGAGTTCGCGACGGCGCTGCGTGCGGTGGGCGAGCCGATCCGCGGATTGCCGGTGAAGGACATCTCGATCGGGCAGATGCTCGACGGCCTCTTCTCGATCACGCGTGACTTCGACATGCCCGTCCAGCCGCATCTGCTGCTGCTGCAGAAGACGATGGTGATGGTCGAGGGCGTCGCGACCGGGCTCGATCCCGACATCAACATGTGGGAGGTCGCCGCCCCCTTCGTGCGCGAGTGGCTGCGCGGCGAGCTTGGCCCCGAAGCCGCGATCGCCGAACATCTCCAGCGCCATCTCGGCCTGCTGCGCCGCCTGCCGGGGCTGATCGAGCGGATCGAGGCGGCGTTCCCCGTGCCGGGCGCGGCGCCTCCCCCGCCGCCGTTCGCGCAGGTCGAGGTGGTGCGGATCGGCAGCGGCTGGCGGACGGCTGCCGTGGCACTGGCGTCCGCGGTGGTGGGCGCGGCGCTGATGTGGTGGTTCTGACGCCGACCGGCGGCGATGACATGGCGTAACAGAACCCGGATCGCAAAGGCGGGATAGCGGGACCCCGAGAGCGGGGCATGGGGGCGCCGGATGGAAGCAGAGATCACAATCCGCGCAGAGCGGGCAGAGGACGGCCCGCTGATCGCCGACGTCGTGCGTCGCGCCTATCGCGACGTCGCGTACAGCGATCACCGCGAGCATCTGATGATCGAACGACTACGCGGGTCGGATGCCTTTATTCCGGCGCTGTCGCTGCTGGCGGAGACGCACGGCGAGGCGGTCGGCCACATCCTCTTGACGCGAGCCCACATCGGCAGCGGGCAATCGGCCATGCTGGCGCTTGCGCTGGCGCCCTTGTCGGTAGTGCCGGAGGCCCAGTCCCGCGGTGTCGGCAAGCGGCTGGTAGAAGCCGCCCATCGGCAAGCGACGGCGCTCGGCTTCGGAGCGATCGTGCTCGTTGGGATTCCATCCTATTATCCGCAATTCGGATATCAGCGACTGCGCCGCTACCCGATCACGCTGCCATTCGACGCGCCGGACGAGAACTGCATGATCCTACCCCTGAAGGCGCATTCGCTCGACGGCGTTACGGGAATGGTCCGCTATGCGGACGGATGGCTCGAGCACTAGGGGACGCCGACGACGTCCTTGGGTACGGCGGGGTAGGATTGGAGAAGCGCGCGGCTGAGGTCCGACGCGACGGTCTCGTCCGTTCCGGTCCGCGTGCCCGCGCCGCGGACGGTGACCGCGGCGCCATCCCATACGGCGACCGTCTCGCCCCGCCTGCGGATACGCAGTTCGATACGCGTGCGCTGCAGCCGGACCAGATCGGACGCGCCGGTCGAGAGCGGGACGGCGAGGCCCGTGCCGAAGGCCGACACCCCCTGCCCCGAGGCCTTGCCCAGGCCCGTTCCCACCCATTCGCGGCTCACCAGCAATTCGGCCACCGACGCCGCGTGCGCCGGATCGTCGAAAATGGTGAAGCCTTTCGCATTGAGCGCCTTTTCGGCGGCGTCCACGAACGACGGCAGCGCGGCGTCGTAGCTTCCATCGACGGTCCTGGCTTCGATCGCGACCGTCCCGCCGTTCGGGGGCGGGCTGGCGCACAGCGCGCCCCCCGCCATCGGAATCAATACCAGCGCGACCGCCGCGAAGAATCCCAAGCCTTTACTCATGGGCCTGCTGTACCCCTGTGGCGGGCGCCGCGCCACCGGCCGCTCGCCGAATGCGATGGGCCGAGATCTGCGCCGACCGGCACCAAAGTCCGCTGCGCTACCCCGCCACCCAGACGAACGGCAGCGGCGCCTCCCTGAACGCGAAGCGGTCGAGATGCTCGGCGAGCACCGTCTTCATCCGATCGAGCGTCTCGACATCGGGCGCGTCGAGATGCGCGACGAGCGCGGCGTCGCCCGCATCGAGCGAGGCCACGACGCCGCTCGGGAAGCGGATCGTCGCATGCGTCTCGTCGAACGTCACGTCGAGCTTGTGCGACCAATGCTTGGCGAGCTGCTGGAGATAGCGGCTGCCATGCGTGGTCGCGATCGTCGCGGTGGCGGCGGGCGTGGCGGCAAGCGTCGTGGTGGTGTCTTCGGTCATCGGGATGCTCCCTTCCTTGCCATAACGAACGCGCAGCAGATCCAGCCGCGTCATAGGCGTTCGATCTTGCGCGCCGCTTCGTCGATCAGCGCGACGATCTCGTGCAGCGTCTCAGGCGCGAGCTCGGCGCCGCCGAGCCGCTGGCCCATCAGCTTGTTGGCGAGCACCGCACGCAGATTGTGGATCGCGCGGCGCACCGACATGTTCTCGGTCCGCTCGCGCATCGCGCCGAGCCCGTCGAGCCGCGCCATCAGCGCCGCGATCTCGTCGGCCTTCTCGGTCAGCACGCGCGTGCCCTCGTCGGTGACTGCGAAGATCTTGCGATTGCCTTCGCTGGGCGTCTCCTCGATCTGGCCCATGTCGCCCAACATGGTGAGCGTCGGGTAGACCACGCCGGGGCTGGGCGCATAAGCGCCGCCGGTGCGCTCCTCGATCGCGCGGATCAGGTCGTAGCCGTGACGCGGCTGGTCGCCGATCAGGCGGAGCAGCACCAGACGCAACTCGCCGCCGTCGAACAGCCGCCGCCTGCCGCCGCGCTCGCCGCGGCCCTCGTCGTCCATGCCCCAGGCGCTGGCGCCGCCGAACCGACCGCCGCCGAAACCGCCACGCATGCCGTGGCGGCCATGTCCGTGATGCCCATGGCCATGATGATCGCCGCGCTCGTGCATGGGGTCGCCGCGGCCGTGAATGTGAAATCCGAATCGCATGATCGTCTCTCTTCTGTCTATGATGGTCTGCGATATATCTTAGATAGCGACAAAGACAAGTCCTGCGTGTCAACTTGGTGAAGCAATCGTTCCCCGGCGGTGATGACAAAGAGGAGGCTGCGCTGCCGCAGACGACCGCCTATATGGAGCGGATGGCCGACCTCTTCGCCGACACCGCCCCCGCCGCGCTCCCCGCCGAGGCCTCGCCGCTTGCCGACCGGCTGCGCCCTCGCGCGCTGGACGAGGTGGTCGGCCAGGCGCATCTCACCGGCGCCGACGGCGCGATCGGGCGGATGGTCGCGGCGGGCCGGCTGTCCTCGATGATCCTGTGGGGGCCGCCGGGCACGGGCAAGACGACCACCGCGCGGCTGCTGGCGGACGCGGTGGGGCTGCGCTTCGTGATGATCTCGGCGGTATTCTCCGGCGTCGCGGATCTCAAGAAGCTGTTCGCCGAGGCGCGCGACCATGCACGAACGGGAACGCGCACGCTGTTGTTCGTGGACGAGATCCACCGCTTCAACCGCGCGCAGCAGGACGGCTTCCTGCCCTATGTCGAGGACGGCACGGTCATCCTGGTGGGCGCGACCACCGAGAACCCGTCGTTCGAGCTCAATGCCGCGCTGCTCAGCCGTGCGCAGGTGCTGATCCTCAACCGGCTCGACGCCGCGGCGCTGGGCGAGCTGATCGAACGCGCCGAGGGCGTGGAGGAGCGCCCCCTCCCCGTCACCGCGGATGCGCGCGCCGCGCTGATCGCCTCGGCCGACGGCGATGGCCGCTTCCTGCTCAACCAGGTCGAGACGCTGTTCTCGGTCGCGCTTCCCGAGCCGCTCGATCCCGCCGGTCTCGCGGCACTGCTCCACCGCCGGATGCCGGTCTACGACAAGGACCGCGAGGGGCATTACAATCTGATCTCGGCGCTGCACAAGGCGGTGCGCGGCTCCGATCCGCAGGCCGCGCTCTACTATCTCGCGCGGATGCTGGCCGGCGGCGAGGAGCCGCTGTTCCTCGCCCGACGGCTGGTGCGGATGGCGATCGAGGATATCGGGCTCGCCGATCCGCAGGCGCTGGTCCAGTGCATCGCCGCCAAGGACTGCTACGACTTCCTGGGATCGCCCGAGGGCGAACTCGCGCTGGCGCAGGCGTGCCTCTATCTCGCCACCGCACCCAAATCCAACGCGGGCTACAAGGCGTTCGGCGCCGCGCAGCGTTCGGCGAAGGAGACCGGGTCGCTGATGCCGCCCAAGAACATCCTCAACGCACCCACCAAGCTGATGAAGCAGGTCGGCTACGGCCAGGGCTATACATACGACCACGATACCGACGCGGCCTTCTCGGGCGACGATTATTGGCCCCAGGAAATGACGCCGCAGACCTTCTATACTCCCTCCCCGCGCGGCTTCGAGGCGAAGATCGCCGAGCGGCTCGCCTATTGGGCGGGGCTGCGCACCGAGCGGCAGGGATGAGCGTCGCGGTACGCAGAGCCGGGTGACCCGCCGCTTCACGCGCTTCGCCTGTATCGACTGGTCCGGCGCGCGCGGCGCGTGGCAGCGCGGGATCGCGGTCGCGCACTGCGAGGCGGGCGACGCCGCCCCGGCGCTCGTCGCGCCGTCCGGCCGCCACTGGTCGCGACAGGCCGTCCTTGGCTGGCTGCGCGCGCAGGCCGATGCGGACGCCGATCTGCTGATCGGGCTCGACCTGTCCCCCGCGCTGCCCTTCGATCCGATCGAGGGCTATCTGCCCGGCGTCGCCGATGTCCCGCGCGATGCCAAGGGGTTGTGGCGTTATGTCGACGAGGCCTGCGCCGCCGATCCGGACCTCGCCGCGACCGGCTTCGTGCGCCGTCCGGAGATCGCCCGCCTGTTCCGTGTCGGCGCCGTCACCGGCGAGGGCTTCGCGCATCCCGTCGATCGCAACGGCCGGCTGCGCGTCGCCGAGCGTCACGCCGATTGCGGGCGACCGTCCTCCTGCTTCAATCTCGTCGGCGCGCGCCAGGTCGGCCTGTCTAGCCTGACGGGGATGCGCGTGCTGCACCGGCTGGACGGGCGCGTGCCCGTCTGGCCGTTCGACGCGGTGCCAGCCACGGGCCCGCTGATCGTCGAGGTCTACACCAGCATCGCCGCGATCGCCGCCGGACGTTCGCCGAGCGCCACCAAGATGCGCAGCGTCGCGACGCTCGACGCGGCGCTGACCAGCGCGGCGATCCGCAGCAGTCCGGTCGGCGGCGATGGCGCGATCGACGACCACCGCAGCGACGCACTGCTCACCGCCGCCTGGCTGCGCCGCGCCGTGGCGGACGACGCGCTATGGCATCCCGCAGCGCTTACGCCGACGCTGGCGGCAACCGAAGGCTGGACGTTCGGCCTTTCCTGACGCAAAGACGCGGGCGGGCCGGTTTAGCTCAGATGGTAGAGCAGCGGTTTTGTAAACCGAAGGTCGCGGGTTCGATTCCTGCAACCGGCACCAGCAGCCCGTCCTCCCATATCCGCGAACGCGTTACTGGCTTTCGAGCCTGATAGACGAGCTGCGCGGACGAGGAGCCGCGCCGTCGACCTCTATTCCGATCGCGAGGAGCTCTCCCTCCGGCTGAGCCACGCCCATGCGCCCCCCGCGCCAAGAAGGAACACACCCAATCCCGCTTTGCCGTCGCGGCGCAGGGCGGCCAGACCGAGCGTCGTCAGAAGCGCGGGCAATGGCCCCACGCGCTCAAGCCCGAAAACAGATGCGCCGCGACTGGTGACGAAGGCCGTCGCAAGATCGGATTGCAAGGAGGCGCCGGCATCCCGACGGCCGGAGAGCGCCAAAGGCTCAGGCTCGGCGACCGTGTCCGCGACGCTGGCACCGCGCTCGCCGATCGGCATCGCTGGCCCTTCGGTCGTGTCGCACGTCGTCTGCCGTTCGAGTTCGGCGTTGATCTCGGCGCCGAGCAGCAGGACGTAGGACGAAAGGTACAGCCACGTCAGGAAGACGATCACCGCGCCAAGGCTGCCGTAGGTCGCGTTGTAATTGCCGAAGTCCGCGACATAGAGACCGAAGCCGATGGTCAGCAGCAGCCAGAGTATCGCGGCGATCAGCGAGCCGGGCGTGATCCACACCCACTTCGCCTTCTTCCGTGCCGGGCCGTAGCGATACAGGGTGGCAGCACCGCCCGCGCCCACCAGCACGAGCACGAGATACGACACCAGCTTGCCGGCGACGATCACCAAGCGGGGAGCGTTCGCGAGCGCGTCGTCGAGGTGGCCGAGCGATGCCACCGCGATCATCGCGACGATTGCCACGAAGATACCGCCGACCGTTATCCCGAGCGAAAGCAGGATCAGCCTAACGAAGCTGCGATCTTCCTGCTCCTCATAGGCGATGTCGAGGCCCGTAATGATCGCGCTCGCGCCATTGCGTGCGCCGTAGAGCGCCACGACCAGCGCGACGATCAGCCCGAAACCCTTCTTCGTCGACGATGTGTGGACGACCGACAGCAACTGCTCCGCGATCAGCTTGGCGGCATCGATCGGCATCACCGACATCATCTTCTGCATGTCCTGGACGACTGTCGCAGGTGCCGCGATCAGGCCATAGCCTAGCACGAGCGCGGCGAGCATCGGGACCAGTGCGACGAATCCGTAGAAGGCGACGCCCGCCGCCGCGAGGCTGATGTTGTCGCGCCCGAGCGAGCTCCATGTCCGCATCAGCACCGACTTCCACGCCGCAAGCGGCATATGCCAGGGGCTGCTGGCAGCGCCCCCGGGAATGGCCGTACGCGCCCGATGCTCGATGCCAGCCATGTCGTCTGCCCCTGAAAATATCGTTCAACTTGCAGCCGTTAACGCGTCGGACGTTTGGGAGTTCGATCGGCGGCAACAGCATGGCCGATGGAGTATGCACAAGCCTTTGCGGCCGGCACGATCGGCCTTACCCGATCACGCCTCGATATTCGGGTCAAACCAGGGCGAGCTATTTCAGTCCCGCCGCTCGGCGTCACTTTTCACGCCATCGTGCCGTGAGCACGTGCCCGATGCCGATGGACGTCGTTCGGTCTGGAGACGATCAGCGTCGCCATGCCCTAGGAAGACGACCAGGATCCTCGATGGAGAGCGTGGCGACGAGCCCTCCCCCCGATCTGTTCGCCAGGTTGACCACACCGCCGAAGGTCGCGGCCTGCGCGCGTGCGATGGTAAGACCGATGCCGGTGCCGCCGGTCGTCCGCGATCGACTGGTCTCGCCGCGAACGAAAGGCTCGAACATGTCGTCGATCCTATCCTCCTCGATGCCCGGACCGTCGTCGTCGACTTCGATGACGAGCTTTCCGGTCTCGCGGCGGCAGCTCAACTCCGCGTTGCCGCCATATTTGACCGCATTATCGATCAAATTCGTCAGGCAGCGGACGAGCGCATTCGGTTTGACCCGCACGGTGAGCCCACACCCGCCGAGGAAGGACACGTTCGCGCCGAACTCGCTGGCGTCCTCCGCCACGCTGGCGACGAAGGAATCGATGTCGACGGTCGACCATTCCTCACGACTTTCGGTCGAGCGCGCGAGATCGAGGCCGTCGCGGACGAGCGTCTGCGTGGCAGCCAGATCGGCGATCAGTCGCTCGCGCAACGCCTCGTCCTCGACCTGTTCGAGACGCAGGCGGAGCCGGGTGAGCGGCGTCTGCAGATCGTGGCTGATCGCGGCCAATATCTGCGTGCGCTCGCGAAATCCCTCGCGCACGCGGCTCTGCATCAGATTGAACGTCCTGAGCGCGGTGCGCACTTCGGCGGGGCCATATTCGCGGATCGGCTCGGGATCGAGCGCGATCGAGAAGGTCTCTGCGGCGCGCGTCAGCCGGCGCAGCGGCGCGGTCGCGATCCGCGAGACGATCAGCGCCAGCGAGACGCCCGCGGCAAAGATGATCAGCAGGAACAGCGGGTCGAGCGTCGAGCTAGGCGGCGCGATCAGCCGAGGCAGGTCGACCGTGAGCGAGGTCGGCCGGCCGTCGGTATCGACATATTGGATCAGCCAGCAATCGACCTGCGGCGGATCGATCATGCCGGCGGCGCGGCGCGAGACATTGGCCAGGTCGCCGGCGAAGCAGTGCGCGAAGGGGACATATTGCCCGAGCGGCCGCGCCTGCGTGCCGAGCCGATCCTGGAGCAGACGCGTCAGCTTGGGATCGGGATCGGTGACGCGTGCGCCGGGCGTCGCGAAACGCGCGCCCCAGATCTGGTGGCCGATCAGCAAGTCGCGCGTCTCGGCGGGGTTGCGATGCAGGCGCGACGCGATGTCCGCGGCGCTGATCGCTGCACGATCCAGGCGCACGCGCTCGAAATCGCGTACCCGCGCCTGCTCGGCGGCGAAGAGCGATACGATCGCGGCGACCGTCATGCCCAGCGCGAGCAGCACCGCGATGCGTCCGGCCAGGGAGTCGAAGAAGGCGATGATGCGGGCCACCGCGCGCATCATGCGTAGGTCACGATGCTCGCTAGCACATAGCCTTCGTTGCGGACGGTGAGGATCAACTGGTCGCCGTCCTGCTCGGTCGCCAGCTTCTGCCGCAACCGGCTGATCTGCAGATCGATCGAGCGATCATAGGCGATCGTCGCCTTGCGTTCGGGGAGCAGCTCCTCGCGCGTCAACGTGCGATTGGGCGCCTCGAGAAATCGCACGAGCAGGCGATATTCGGCCGACGATACCATGACCAGCCGACCATCCGACGCGATCAGCCGGCGATGCATCAGATCGAGCCGCCATGGTCCGAAACTGGCGATGCGCGAGCCTGCGGGCCGATCCGCGCCGCCGGCCCAGGAACGGCGCAGCAGGTTGCGGACGCGGGCAAGCAATTCGCGCGGTTCGAACGGCTTGGTGAGATAGTCGTCGGCGCCGAGTTCGAGACCGAGCACGCGGTCGATCGCGCTGTCGCGCGCGGTGACCATGATGATCGCACCGGTGAACCCCTCGGCGCGCAAGTCCTTGCACAGCGCCAGCCCGTCGCCGTCGGGCAGGTTGAGATCGAGCACGACGACGTCGACCGGATGCGCCGTGAGCGCCTCTCTGATCTCGGCGACGCTGCCCGCCGCGGTGACGAGATAGGTCTCGCGCTCGAGCTGCGCGATGATCAATTCTCGAATGTCCGCATCGTCGTCCGCGACGAGAATGCGACCGATCGCCGGCTCCGGATGGGCGTTCATCCTTCGCGCATAGACAAAGCACCGCGCGAAGTCTTGCCGCCCGGCGGCGCGACACAAAGGGATACAATCGGATACGCTGCGATACCGGCCGCTACCAAAGTCGACATTGCCGGTACCAATCTTGTGTTCCCAATGCGCTCGCTTTTCGCCAAGCGATCCGCGCGGCGCGCATCGTGCTGCGATGCAGGAAGACAAGAATGCCCGTTGCGTCAGCTTTTCGTATTGCGTCATCGACGATCGTTCTCGCTGTCGCAGCGTGCTCGAGCAAGCCGGCGCCGGCCCCCAAGGGACCGCCCGAAGCAGGCTATGTCACGCTGGCGAGCGCGGCGGTGCCGGTTTCCACCGAGCTGACGGGCCGGACGACCGCGACGACCGCATCCGACGTCCGTCCGCAGGTCGACGGCATCATCCAAGCACGGCTGTTCAAGGAGGGGTCGCTCGTCCGCAAGGGCCAGCCGCTCTATCAGATCGACCCGAAACCCTATCGCGCGGCGCGCGACCAGGCCGCTGCCACGCTCGAAAGCGCGCGCGCGACCTATGTCGCCGCCCAGGCGCAGGCCGATCGCTATCGCTCGCTGAGCGACATCCAGGCGGTCAGCAAGCAGCAGATCGACAACACCATCGCCACCGCCCGCGAGGATCTTGCGCTGGTCCACCAGGACGAGGCCTCGCTGGAGACCGCCAACATCAATCTTGGCTACACCATCGTGCGCGCGCCGATTTCGGGCCGGATCAGCCGCTCTGCGGTAACCCCCGGCGCGCTGGTGACCGCGAGCCAGACGACCGCGCTCGCGACCATCCAGCAGCTCGATCCCATCTACGTCGACATCACGCAATCGAGTGACGCGCTCATTGCGCTGCGGCGTTCGCTCGCCAAGGGCAGCGTGCTCGCCTCGAGCGCGGCGGTGCATCTGAAGCTGCAGGACGGCTCCGACTATCCGCAGACGGGCACGTTCGAATTTGCCGAGGTGACGGTCGACCAGGACAGCGGCACGGTGACGCTGCGCGCACGCTTCCCCAATCCGGCCGGCGACCTGCTGCCGGGCATGTTCGTGCGCGTCGAGGCGCCGCAGGGGATCGTGCCCAACGGCATCCTCGCGCCGCAGCAGGGGATCGCGCGCGATCCCAAGGGCAACGCCACCGCGCTTCTGATCGGCGCGGACAACAAGGTCGCCCAGCGTCCGGTCACGATCGGCCAGTCGATCGGCACCAACTGGCTGGTCACCGGCGGGCTCAAGGCGGGCGATCGCCTGATCGTCGAGGGCACGCTCAACGCGCAGCCGGGCGCGACCGTGAAGCCCGTCGCCACCACGATCCGCACGGCCAGCTGAGACCATGCTGAGCAAGATATTCATCGCGCGGCCCATTTTCGCATGGGTGATCGCGATCGGCGTGATGCTGGCGGGGATCGCGGGCATCACCCAGCTTCCGATCGCGCAATATCCCGATATCGCGCCGCCCTCGGTCAACATCAGCGCGACCTATCCGGGCGCCAGCGCGGCGACGCTCGAATCCAGCGTGACGCAGGTAATCGAGCAGCAGCTCACCGGGCTCGACGGTCTGCTCTATTTCTCCTCGACGTCGAGCGCGTCGGGCCAGGTCACGATCACCGTCACCTTCGAAAAGGGCACCGATCCCGATACCGCGCAGGTGCAGGTCCAGAACAAGGTGACGCAGGCCAATTCGCGGCTGCCGAGCGAGGTCCAGCTCGAGGGCGTCACCGTCACCAAGTCGAACAGCGACTTTCTGCTGATCGTCGCGCTCTACGATCAGACCGACAAGGCGAGCAATTCGGACATCGCCGACTGGCTGGTCAACAATCTCCAGGATCCGCTGTCCCGGATCAACGGCGTCGGCTCGTCGCAGCTGTTCGGATCGGGCTATGCGATCCGGATCTGGCTCGATCCCTATAAGCTCGCTGCCGTCCATCTGATGCCGTCCGACGTGTCCACCGCGGTCGAGGCGCAGAATGCCGACGTCTCGGCAGGCCAGATCGGCCAGTTGCCCGCAGTGAAAGGCCAACAGCTCAACGCGATCGTCAACGCCAAGTCGCGACTCCAGACGCCCGAGCAGTTCCGCGACATCATCGTCAAGACAAAGACCGACGGCTCGGTGATCAAGCTGAGCGACGTCGCGCGCGTCGAGATGGGCGACGACAGCTACGCCTCCAACGCGCAGTTCAACGCGCATCCCGCCTCGGGTCTCGCGATCCAGTTGGCGCCCGGCGCCGACGCGCTCAAGACCGCGCAGCTGATCAAGTCGCGCGTCGCCGAACTCACCACCAATCTGCCGCATGGCTATGTCGTCGCCTATCCGCGCGACACCACGGACTTCATCAAGCTGTCGGTGAAGGAGGTGATCAAGACGCTGATCGAGGCGGTGATCCTCGTCGTCATCGTGATGTTCATCTTCCTCCAGGATTGGCGCGCCACGCTGGTGCCCGCGATCGCGGTGCCGGTGGTGCTGCTCGGCACCTTCGGGGTGCTCGCGCTGTTCGGCTACTCGATCAATACGCTGACGCTGTTCGGCATGGTGCTCGCGATCGGGCTGCTCGTCGACGACGCGATCGTCGTCGTCGAGAATGTCGAGCGGATCATGGAAGAGGAGGACCTCTCGCCGCGTGAGGCGACCGCCAAGTCGATGGAGGAGATCGGCTCTGCGCTGGTCGGCATCGCACTGGTGTTGTCCGCGGTGCTGCTGCCGATGGCGTTCTTCGGCGGATCGACGGGCGTGATCTATCGGCAGTTCTCGATCACAATCGTGACCGCGATGGCGCTGTCGGTGATGGTCGCGCTGATCCTGACGCCCGCGCTGTGCGCGACGCTGCTGCGCAAGAAGACCAAGGCAAAGGACGAGGGCAACGGCATCGGTGCGCGCTTCAACCGCGGCTTCGATCGCGCCACCAACCGCTATGTGAACGGCGTCGGCAGCGTCATCGGGCATCGCTGGCTGCACCTGCTCGTCTATGCCGGCATCCTGGCGCTGCTCGCGCTGCTGTTCGTGCGCCTGCCGACCAGCTTCCTGCCGAGCGAGGATCAGGGTTCCGCGATCGTCCAGGTGACCTTGCCCTCCGGTGCTGCGCAGTCGCGCACCGACGCGGTCGAGCAGACCGTACAGGATTTCTATCTCAAGCAGGAGAAGGCGCTGGTCTCGGGGCTATTCACCATCTCGGGGTTCAGCTTCTCGGGCAGCGGGCAGAATGCCGGCATCGGCTTCGTCATCCTGGCGCCGTTCGATCAGCGCAAGGGCGCCAAGAACGGCGTTGATGCGATCAACGGCAAGGCGATGGGCGTCTTCTCCAAGATCCGCGACGCGCAGGTGATCGCGCTGACGCCGCCGCCGATCTCGGGTCTCGGCCAGTCCAACGGCTTCACCTTCGAGCTGCTCAATTCGGGCGGCCTGTCGCGCGATCAGTTCGCCGCGCTGCGCGACAAGCTGATCGCGGCGGCGAACAAGGACAAGCAGCTCTCCGCGGTGCGGCTCAACTCACTGCCCGACACGCCGCAGCTGCGGGTCAATATCGACGAGGCCAAGCTCGCGGTGCTCGGCCTGTCCGAAAGCGACGTGGATTCGACGCTAAGTTCGGCATGGGGCAGCACCTACATCAACGACTTCGTCGATCGTGGCCGCGTCAAGAAGGTCTATATGCAGGCCGACGCACCCTATCGAATGGTGCCGAGCGACATCAACAACTGGTTCGTGCGATCGAGCAGCACGACCAGCGGGACGACATCGACCAGCAGCGCCGCCTCCACGTCCACGACGGGCGCGACGATGGTGCCCTTCTCGGCGTTCGCAACGACGAGCTGGGAAGTCGGGCCCAGCGCGCTGACCCGCTTCAACGGGGTATCGTCCTACGAGATCCAGGGCAGCCCCGGCGCCGGCGTCAGTTCGGGGCAGGCGATGCTGCGGATGGTGGCGCTGCAGAAGCAGGTCGCTCCCAACGCCTCCTACGCGTGGAGCGGGCTCTCCTATCAGGAGAATATCTCGAGCGGTCAGGGGCCGTTGCTCTACGGCATCTCGATGCTCGTCGTGTTCCTGTGCCTCGCGGCGCTGTACGAGAGCTGGTCGATCCCGTTCGCGGTGCTGCTGGTGATCCCGCTCGGGCTGATCGGCGCGGTGCTTGCGGTCACCTTCCGCGGGCTGGAGAACAACATCTATTTCCAGGTCGGGCTGCTCACCACGATGGGGCTCGCTGCCAAGAACGCGATCCTGATCGTCGAGTTCGCCGAGATGCGCCACGGCCAGGGCAAGGATGCGCTCGAATCCGCGCTGGACGCCGCACGACTGCGGCTAAGGCCGATCCTGATGACCTCGATCGCGTTCATCGCCGGCGTTTTCCCGCTGGCGATCGCGACGGGGGCCGGTGCGCAGAGCCGGATCGCGATCGGCACCGCGGTGGTCGGCGGGATGCTGACCGCGACGTTGCTCGCGATCTTCTACGTGCCGATGTTCTTCGTGCTCGTCTCGAAGCTGTTCCACCGCGACAGGCCGACGTCGCACGACACCGAACCGACGGGAGAGACGGCATGATCCGCCGGTCCTATCTGGGGCTGTCGCTGGCGGCGCTCGCCACCGGTTGCAACCTCGCGCCGCACTATGTCCGGCCGGCCGCGCCGGTGCCGCAGCAATTCCCGCAAGGGGCCGCCTATGCGCCGGCCGTCGATCAGCCTGCGGGGCTGCCGTGGCGCACGCTGATCACAGACGCCAAGCTGCGCACGGTGATCGAGCAGGCGCTGGCAAACAATCGCGATCTGCGCGCGGCGGTCGCCAACATCGCGTCTGCGCGGGCGACCTATCATGTCGCGCGCTCGGCGCAGCTGCCGACGATCGGGGCCGATGCCGGCGCCACGATCCAGCGCGGCATCACCAGCTCGCGCAACTCGCTGAACAGCTATTCGGCCGATGTCGGGATCAGCAGCTTCGAGATCGATCTGTTCGGCCGGCTCAAGAACCTCACCAAGGCCGATTTCGAGCAATATCTGGCGACCGTCGCGGGTACGCGCTCGACGCGGATCACGCTGATCGGCGAGACCGCGACGGCCTATGTCACGCTGGCGTCCGATAAGGACCTGCTGAGGGTCTCGCAGCAGACGCTGGCGAGCGGCAACCGCTCGCTCGAACTCACCACCGCGCTCAACCGTTCGGGGCTGGCCAGTCAGGTCGACGTCCAGGAGGCGGTGACGATCGTCGCGCAGGCGCAGTCCGACATCCAGAGCTACACCACGATCGTCGCGCAGGATCGCAACGCGCTCGACCTGCTCGTCGGCGC
>Ga0302311_10002126_pt1 | contig 22691 bp, 13 predicted proteins | sample III_Palsa_N1_3_FD_200449 | JGI IMG/M metagenome (GOLD analysis project Ga0302311, IMG submission 200449) | Peat permafrost microbial communities from Stordalen Mire near Abisko, Sweden - III_Palsa_N1_3 | ecosystem: Environmental > Terrestrial > Soil > Palsa > Peat permafrost | place: Sweden... | reverse complement strand
GTTGCGCGCCACCACCCATTTGTGCACCTCGGTGGGGCCGTCGTAGATGCGCATGGTGCGCAGCTTGGCGCTCATCTGCTGCAGCGGCAGTTCCTTGGTCATGCCCATGGCGCCGAAGGTCTGCATCGCGCGGTCGACCACTTCGTAAGCCATCTCGGTGGCGAACCACTTGATCATCGAGATCTCGAGCCTGACGTCGCGCTGCTGGTCGAGCTTCCAGGCGCAGTCGTAGACCATCAGCCGGGTGGCGTGGATCTTGGTCGCCGCCTCGGCCACCCACCACTGGATCGCCTGGCGCTCGGAGAGCGGCACGCCGAAGGTGACCCGCTGCGGGGCGTATTCGACGATCATGTCCAGCGCCCGCTGCGCCATGCCCACCGACCAGGCGGCCATCTGGATGCGCCGGGTGCCGAGCCGCAGCTGCATCGGCGCGAAGCCGTTGCCTTCCGTGCCCAAGAGCTTCCAGCCCTCGACCCGGCAGTCCTCCAGCGCGATCTCGTAGGTGTAGGCGCCGCCGATCATCGGGATGCGGCGCAGCACGTTGAAGCCGGGCGTGCCCTTATCGACCAGGAAGGCGGAGATGCCGCCGCGCGATCGCTTCTCCTTGTCGGTGATCGCCATCAGGATGGTGAAGTCGGCGTCGGCCGCTCTGGAGATCCAGATCTTGCGGCCGTTGATCACCCAGTCCTCGCCGTCCCGCTCGGCCCTGGTGGTCATGCCGGCCGGATCGCCGCCGGCGCCGGGCTCGGAGATGCCGATGGCCGAGATCGTCTCGCCGCGCACGTAAGGTTCGAGATAGGCCGCCTTCTGGCGCTCGTTCACCGTCGCGCGCAGCATCCGCAGGTTCGGGCTGTCGGGCGGCAGGGTGTAGGGGGTGACGGTCCGGCCCAGCTCCTCCTCGACCCCGACCATGGCCAGCGCCGGCAGGTCGGCGCCGCCGATGTCCTCCGGCGCGTCGAGACCCCAGAGGCCGAGCTCGCGGGAAATCTTGTCCAGCCGCTGGTGCTCGTCCGCGCCCAGCCCCAGCCCGTGGCCGGCGGCCTCGCGCTCCAGCACCTTGCCCTCAAGCGGCAAAAGCTCGTCACGCACGAAGCGCGCGACCAGCTCCTTCAGCATCCGATGCTCTTCGGCGATCTCGAAGTCCAAGCGCGTTCTCCCACCACCCGTGGCGTTTCGCCATTCTTGCGGCCATTGTAGTCAGACATGGCCACGGGCGTCATGCCCGAAGAAGAGTCCCAACAACAGTCATGGGGGAGGAACGAGTGGCCAAGACGGGTGAGTTGGCGCGGGAGGCGACCGGGCCGCTGAAGGGCGTGCGCATCCTCGACATGACCAGCGTGGTGTTCGGCGCCTACGCCACCCAGATGCTGGGCGACCTCGGCGCGGACGTGATCAAGGTCGAGTTTCCGGGCGGGCGGCGGGGCGGCGGCGGCGACATCATGCGCTGGACCGGCGCCCTGCCGGAGGGTTGCCCGACCGATCTCGGGCCGATCTTCCTGACCATCAACCGCAACAAGCGCTCGGTGCTGCTCGACCTGCGCGAGGAGAAGGCCGGCCGCGCGCTGCGGCGGCTGATCAAGACCTGCGACGTCTTCGCCGCCTCGGTGCGCTACGAGGGCCTGAAGCGGCTGGGGCTCGACTACGAGAGTGTCAAGGCGATCAAGCCCGACATCATCTATTGCCACGGCGCCGGCTATGGCGCGGCCGGGCCCTACGCCGGCGAGCCGGCCTATGACGACTTGATCCAGGCCGGCTCCGGCCTCGCCGACCTGCTGCCACGCGTCGACGGCGATCCGGTGCCGCGCTACCTGCCAACGCTGGCGGCCGACAAGGTCTCGGGCCTCTTCATGGCCAATGCGATCACCGCCGCGCTCTTCCACAAGGCGCGCACCGGCGAGGGCCAATTCGTCGAGGTGCCGATGCTGGAATGCCTGGTCAGCTTCAACATGGTCGAGAACATGTTCGGCCACACCTTCGATCCGCCCACCGGCCAGTGGGGCTATACCCGCTCGGTCAATCCGAACCGCAAGCCGTTCCCGACCAAGGACGGCTACATCGGCCTGCTGCCCTACACCGACCAGCAGTGGGACCAGTTCTTCGAGGTCGCCGGCTGGGGCGACACCCTCTCGAAAGACCCGCGCTTCTCCGACTTCCGCACCAGAGCCGCCCACATCAGCGACCTCTACGCCAAGGTCGACGAGGTCACCCGCACCCGCACCACCGACGAGTGGCTGGCGCTGTTGAAGCCGCTCAACATCCCGGTGGTGCGGATGAACCGCTTCGATGACCTGTTCGACGACCCGCACCTGAACGCCGTCGGCTTCTTCGAGCGGCACGAGCATCCCGAGGCCGGCCCCTACATCGCCCTGCGGCCGCCGGTGAACTACTCCGCCACCCCCGCCAACATCCGCCGCCACCCGCCCCGGCTCGGCCAGCACACCGACGAGGTGCTGGCCGAGATCGAGGAGAGGGACGTCGCCGAATAGGAGCCGGACATGCGCCTGCGCCAGATCGCCTTCATCGCCCGCGAAGTGCAACCGGTCGCCGACCAGCTGGGCGCGGTGTTCGGGCTCCAGGTCGGATTTCGCGATCCGGGCGTCGAATATTTCGGGCTGAAGAACGTGGTGATGCCGGTCGGCGGCGAGTTCCTGGAGGTGCTGGAGCCGTTCCGCGACGACGCCTCGGGCGCCCGCTACCTCGCCCGCCGCGGCGGCGACGCCGGCTACATGGTGATCCTGCATGACGCCGACGCGCTCGCCCACCGCGCCCGGCTGGAGGCGATGGGCGTGCGGGTGATCGCCCGCAGCCGCGGCGATGACTACCAGTACACTCACTTCCACCCGGCGGACTGCGCCGGGGTGCTGATGTCGTTGGACAGCGTGCCGGGCGACGCAGCGTGGCGCGAGCCGAGGAGCGAATGGCCGCCCGCCGGTCCGACCTGGCGCGACCATCCGGCCGACCAGGCGCTCGGCATCGCCTCGGTCACTCTCCAGGCCCGCGACCCGCTGGCCGCATGCGAGCGCTGGTGCGCGCTGCTGGGCCAGCCGGCCGCCAGGCGCGGCGAGGCGCTGGAGATCGCGCTCGATCGCGGCTCGATCCGCTTCGTCGCGCCGGTCGACGAGGATGGAACCGGCGTCGTCGGTCTCGACATCGAAGTGAAGGACGCCGACGCGGCGCTGGGCCGCGCCCGCGCCGCCGGCCTGCTGGTGGCGGCGGGGGCGGTGCAGATCTGCGGTGTCGCCGTGCGGCCGGTGGCGGTTTGATGGATGCGAACCAACCCACCATTGTCATCCCGGCTGGAAGCTCGCGAAGCGAGCTGGAAGGCCGGGATCTCCTCAGCGCCAGCCTGCGCCAAGGAGATCCCGGACAAGCCGCTGCGCGGCTTTCCGGGATGACAGACCCTTTTTAATTCAACCAATTAGGTGAGGCCCATGTCCCTCTCGAACCAGCGCATCGTCATCATCGGCGGCAGCTCCGGCATCGGCTACGCCGTGGCCGAGGCCGCGCTGGCGGACGGCGCCGGGGTCGTGATCGGCTCCAGTCAGGCGGCGAATGTCGAGGCGGCGACCGGCAAGCTGGGAAACCGGGCCACTGGGCATACGATCGACGTCAAGGACGAGCCCAATGTCGCGGCGTTCTTCGAAAAGGTCGGCCCCTTCGACCATCTGGTGTTCACCGCCGGCGACTGGGGCGGCCGCAACCCGCGGCCCATCACCGAGACCGACCTCGACCGCGCCGCCGACCTGTTCGCCGTCCGCTACTGGGGCGCGCTGAGGGCGGTCAAGCACGGCGTGCCGCTGATCCGCGAGGGCGGGTCAATCGTGCTCACCAACGGCATGGTCGCCCATCGGCCGCGCAAGGGCGCGCCGATCTCCGTCGCCATGGCCGGCGGCCTCGAACACCTGACCCGCGGCCTCGCCGTCGATCTGGCGCCGCTTCGGGTCAACGCCGTCTGCCCGGGTCTCATCCGCACCGACGTCTGGAATTCGTTCCCCGCCGAGACCCGCGAAGCCACCTTCGCCCAGATGACCGCCCGCCAACCGCTCGCCCGCATCGGCGAGCCGGCGGAGGTGGCCGAGGCCTACCTCTACCTGCTGCGCGCCGGCTACACGACCGGCCAGGTGATGCACGTGGATGGCGGCGGCTCGATCGTCTGAGGCCCGTCAGCCCTGGTTACAGAGCTTTAAGTGTCGGGGCTTGGGCGGAACGGCTAGGCTCGTGTCTTCACTGGCGGCCGTGATGGGGACGCACGCATGCCTTCGCTGGTTATCGACAAGCTCACGCACGTCTATCCGAACGACGTGCGGGCGCTGGACGCGGTGTCGCTCAACATACCGAACGGACTCTACGGCCTCCTGGGCCCCAACGGCGCCGGCAAGTCGACGCTGATGCGCACCATCGCCACCTTGCAGGCGCCCACCTCGGGCTCGATCCGCTTCGACGACATCGACGTGATCGCCGAGCCGCAGAAGCTGCGCCGCACCCTGGGCTACCTGCCGCAGGATTTCGGCGTTTATCCGCGTGTCTCCGCCTACGACATGCTCGACCACATGGCGGTGCTGAAGGGCGTCGCCGCGCCCAAGGCCCGCCGCGAGACGGTCGAATACCTGCTGAACCAGACCAACCTCTGGAGCGTGCGCAAGAAGGCGCTGGCCAGCTTCTCCGGCGGCATGCGCCAACGCTTCGGCATCGCCCAGGCGCTGATCGGCGATCCCTCGCTGATCATCGTCGACGAGCCCACCGCCGGCCTCGATCCCGAGGAGCGCCTGCGCTTCCTCAACCTGCTGGCCGAGATCGGCGAGAACGTGGTGGTGATCCTGTCGACCCACATCGTCGAGGACGTCGCCGACCTCTGCCCGCGCATGGCGATCATCGCCGGCGGCCGCATCGTGCGCGAGGGCGGCCCGCTCGACCTGATCGCCGAGCTGAAGGGCCGCATCTGGACCAAGTCCATCGCCCGTGACGAGCTCGAGGCCTGCCGCGCCAACCACCAGGTGATCTCCACCCGCCTTTTCGCCGGCCGCACCGTCGTGCACATCCTTTCCGACGCCGATCCCGGCGAGGGTTTCGCGGCGGCGACCGGCGGTCTGGAGGACGTCTACTTCTCGACCCTCTCGGCCCAGCGCCAGGCCGCCTGAGCGGGCGCCGGGGGATGTTCTTCAAGGTCGCCGCCTTCGAGTTCCGCTACCAGCTGCGCCAGCCGATCTTCTGGATCGGGGCGTTCATATTCGCGCTGCTCTCCTTCGGGCTGATGGCGTCGAGCAACATCCAGATCGGCTCGACCGACAACATCCATAAGAATTCGCCGTTCGCGATCGGGCGCGCCACGCTGGTGTTCGCCGAGTTCTACATGTTCGTGGTGGCAGCCTTCGTCGCCAATGTGATCGTGCGCGACGACGAGACCGGGTTCGGCGGCATCGTCCGCGCCACCCGGATGCGCAAGTTCGACTATCTCTACGGCCGCTTCCTGGGCGCCTTCGCGGTCGCCGCGATCGGCTTCCTCGCCGTGCCGTTCGGCCTCTGGCTGGGCTCGATCGCGTTTTGGGTGGACCCCGAGACGATGGGGCCGTTCGTGGCCCGCGACTACCTCTATGCCTACTTCGTCCTCGGCCTGCCGGTGATCTTCCTCACCGCCTCGCTGTTCTTCGCCCTGACCACCGTCACCCGCTCGATGATGTGGACCTACGTCGGGGTGGTGGGGCTGTTCATCGGCGGCCAGATCCTCGGCGTCGTGCTGACCCGGCCGGGCATGGAGCACATCGCCGCGCTCTGGGAGCCGTTCGGCGCCGGCGCGTTCGGCGCGGCGACGCGCTACTGGACCGCCAGCGAGCGCAACACCCTGGTCCCGCCGATCACGGGCGACTTGCTATGGAACAAGGTGATCTGGATGAGCGCGGCGGTCGCGTTGCTGGCGCTCGCCCACGGGCTGTTCCGCTTCCAGGCAGGGACCGTCTCGAAGCGCGCGCGCAAGGCCGCCGCCTTGGCGGTGGCCGCGGCGCCGGCGGAGGCGTTCGCGTCCGTCGGTCCCCGCGCCGCGCCAGCCAAGCCGGTGTTCAACGCCGCCGCGACCTGGACCCAACTGATCGCGCGCACCCGGCTCGACGCCGGCCAGGTGTTCCGCAGCCCGGCCTATTTCGTGCTGCTGGGCCTCGCCGCGGCCGCCTCGGTCGGCAATCTCTGGTTCGCCACCGAAGTCAGCACCTACGGCGGCCGCGTCTTCCCGGTCTCGCGCATCATGATGCAGGCGGTGTCGGGTCTGTTCCCGTTCTTCTCGCTGATCATCGCCATCTACTACGCCGGCGAACTGGTCTGGCGGGAGAAGGAGCGCAAGACCCAGGAGATCATCGACGCCGCGCCGGTGCCCGACTGGATGTTCGTCGCGCCCAAGACCCTGGCGATCGCCCTGGTGCTGTTCTCGACCTTCGTGGTCGGGATCCTGGTCGCCATCGCGATGCAGGCGTCGCGCGGCTTCTTCGACTTCCGCATCGACGAATATGTGCTGTGGTGGCTGATCCCCCAGACGATCGACGCCGTGCTGATCGCCGCCCTGGCGATCCTCGTGCAGACGCTCAGCCCCAACAAGTTCGCCGGCTGGGCGATCATGGTGGTCTACCTGATCTCCACCCTTGTGCTGGGCAACCTCGGCTTCGAGGACAACCTCTATCAGTACAGCGGCGGACCCGCCGTGCCGCTGTCCGATATGAACGCCCAGGGCCACTACTGGATCGCCGCCTACTGGTTCCGGCTCTACTGGAGCGCCTTCGCCCTGGTGCTGCTGGTGCTGGCCTACGGCCTCTGGCGGCGCGGAACCGAGACCGGGCTGCGGCCCAGGCTGCGCCAGCTGCCGCGCCGCCTGAGCGGCTTGGCTGGCGTGATCATGGGGCTGGCGCTGGTGGTGTTCGCCGGCTCGGGCGCCTTCATCTTCTACAACACCCACGTCCTCAACCCGTACCGCACCGCGCTCGGCGACGAGAAATGGACGGCGGACTACGAGAAGAAGTTCCTGCGCTACGAGACCCTGCCGCAACCGAAGATCGCGCACGTGACGCTCGATCTGCAGATCTGGCCGCACCAGACCCGTGTCGTCGCGCATGGCGCCTACGTCATCCAGAACCGCACCAATGCGCCGATCGGGGTGCTCCACGTGCGGTTCATGCGCGACGTCATTGTCGGCGCCCTGAAGATCGACGGCGCGCATCTGCAGACTGAGTACCCGGACTTCAACTACCGCATCTACGCCTTCGACAAACCGATGCAGCCGGGCGAGACCCGCACCCTCAGCTTCGCCAGCACCTTCCAGCAGCTGGGCTTCCGGAACAGCGGCAACGTGGTGCGGATCATGGACAACGGCACCTTCATCAACGACCAGGAGCTGTCGCCGCAGATCGGCATGGACCGTCGCCTGCTACTGGTAGACCGCACCAAGCGGCGCAAATACGGTCTGACGCCGGAGCTGCGCCTGCCCGTGCTGGGCACGCCGGGCGCCGACCAGTTCGAGGGCCTGCGCCGCGACTCCGACTGGGTGAAGGCCGACATCACCGTCACCACCGACGCCGACCAGATCCCGATCGCGCCCGGCTACAAGGTCTCCGAGGCGGTCGCGAATGGCCGCCGCACCGCGCGCTTCGTCACCGACTCGCCGGTGCTGAACTTCTTCTCGGCCCAGTCGGCCCGCTACGCCGTCTCGACGGTGAACTACAAGGGCGTCGCCATCAGCGTCTATTACGATCCCCAGCACCCCTGGAACGTGGCGCGGATCCAGCGGGCGATGATTGCGAGCCTCGACTACTACCAGGCCAATTTCAGCCCCTATCAGTTTCATCAGGTCCGGGTGCTGGAGTTCCCGGCCCCGGACGGCTCGTTCGCCCAGTCGTTCACCAACACCATCCCCTGGTCCGAGGGCATCTTCTTCATCGCCGACAACAGCGACCCAGACCGGGTCGACATGGTCACCTACGTCGGCGCCCATGAGCTCGGCCACCAATGGTGGGCGCACCAGGTGATCGGCGCCGACGAGCAGGGCGAGGCGATGCTCTCCGAGACCATGGCCCAGTACTCGGCGGGCCAAGTGATGAAGCACATGTACGGGCCGTACATGATGCGGAGGTTCCTGAAGTTCGAGCTCGACAGCTATCTGCGCAACCGCGGCGGCAGCGTGCTGCCGGAGCAGCCGCTGGATCGGGTCGAGACCCAGGACTACGTCTATTACCGCAAGGGTTCGCTGGCGATGTACCGGCTGCAGGACCAGATCGGCGAGGACGCCGTCGACCGGGCGCTGCGCCACCTGCTGCACGACTTCGCCTTCAAGGGCCCGCCCTATCCGACCTCCGTCGACCTGATCAAGGATCTGCGCCAGGAGGCGCCGGCCGACAAGCAGCAGCTGATCACCGACCTCCTGCAGAAGATCACCCTCTATGACGTGAAGGCCGATCACGCGGTGGCGAAGAAGCGCCCCGACGGCCGCTACGACCTCACCTTCACCGTCGACGCCAAGAAGATCTACGCCGACGGCCTCGGCCACGAGACGCCGGCGCCGATGAACGAGACCCTCGACGTGGGCGCCTTCGACGTCGATCCGGGCGGCTCGGGCTTCAACGCGAGCAAGGTGATCGCCGTGCAGCGGGTGGCGATCCACAGCGGCGTCCAGACCGTGACCCTGACCGTGACCCGGCCACCGAAGTTCGCCGGCGTCGACCCCTTCAGCGAACTCATCGACCGCGACGCCGCGGCGACGATCACGAAAGTCGCAGGGCCCTAGGTGTGTGGTCCCGGAAAGCCGCGCAGCGGCTTGTCCGGGATCTCCTCGGCGCGAATCGAGACAGGATATCCCGGCTCTCCGCTTCGCTCCGGCCACGATGACAAATATCTATAATCGCTAGTGTTCGTGAGGTTCGTGGTTAAATCCTTCGACCCAGCCGATACCCCCTCATCCGACCGCTTCTAGAACAGCGTACAGGCCCCTTCGTCCGCCGGGCTGGCGATGGCTCTGGCCCAGCCGAAGAGTTCGCGGCCGAAGCCGGTGCTGGAATCGCGGGGCGAGGCCGGTTCGCGGGCCATCAGTTCGCGCTCGTCGACCTTGATCGTCAGCGACCCGGCGCGGGCGTCGAGGCGGATGATGTCGCCGTCGCGGACCCGGGCCAGCGGGCCGCCGGCGCCGGCTTCGGGGGTCAGGTGGATCGCGGCCGGCACCTTGCCCGAGGCGCCGGACATGCGCCCATCGGTGACCAGGGCCACCTTGCGGCCGCGGTCCTGCAGCACCGAGAGGGTCGGCGTCAGGCTGTGCAGCTCGGGCATGCCGTTGGCGCGCGGGCCCTGGAAGCGGACTACGGCGACGAAATCCCGGTCCAGCTCGCCGCGCTGGAAGGCCGCGATCAGGTCGGCCTGGTCGTCGAAGCACAGCGCCGGGGCTTCGATGACATGGTGCTCGTGCTTCACCGCCGAGCACTTGATCACCGCTCGGCCGAGCGGACCCTTCAGCATCCGGATGCCGCCCTCGGCGTCGAACGGATCGCCCACCGGCCGCAGGATGTCGCGCGCCAGGCTCTCAGGCGAGCCCTCGCGCCAGACCAGCGCCCCGTCGTCCAGGAACGGCTCGCGCTGGTAGAGACTGAGGCCGTGGCCAGCCACGGTAGTCACGTCCTCATGGGCGAGGCCGGCGGCGAGCAGCTGGCGGATCACGAAGGCCATGCCGCCGGCGGCGTGGAAGGCGTTCACGTCCTCCGTGCCGCTGGGATAGACCCGCGCGATCAGCGGCGTGACGCGCGAGAGGTCGTCGAAATCCTCCCAGCTCAAGCGGATGCCGACGGCGCGCGCCATGGCGACCAAATGCAGGGTGTGGTTGGTCGAGCCGCCGGTGGCCAGCAGGCCTGCGACGCCGTTGACGAAGCTCTTCTCGTCGGCGACCGCGGCCATTGGCGTGTAGGCGTTGGACTTGGCGCCGATCTCGACGACGCGCTTCGGCGCGGCGGCGGTGAGGGCGTCGCGCAGCGGCGTATTGGGATGCACGAAGGCGGCGCCCGGCAGGTGCAGGCCCATCATCTCCATGATCATCTGGTTGGAGTTGGCGGTGCCGAAGAAGGTGCAGGTGCCAGGGCCGTGGTAGGCTTTCATCTCGGCCTCGAGCAGTTCCTCGCGGCCGATCTTCCCCTCGACGTAGAGGGCGCGGATGCGGTTCTTCTCGACGTTGGAGATGCCCGAGGTCATCGGGCCGGCGGGGACGAAGATCGTCGGCAAATGGCCGAACAAGGCCGCGCCGATGAAGAGGCCGGGCACGATCTTGTCGCAGACGCCCAGCATCAGCGCGCCGTCGAAGGCGTCGTGGGTCAGGGCGACGGCGGTCGACATGGCGATAACGTCGCGGGAGAACAGCGACAGCTCCATGCCGGGCTGCTGCTGGGTGACACCATCGCACATGGCCGGCACCCCGCCGGCGTATTGCGCCGTGGCGCCGACCTCGCGCGCCGCCGCCTTGATGATCTCCGGGAAGCGCTCCAGCGGCTGATGGGCCGAGAGCATGTCGTTGTAGGACGACACGATGCCGATGTTGGGCGCGGCGGGGTTGCGCAGGCGGGCCTTGTCGTCGTCCGGCGCGGCGGCGAAGGCGTGGGCGAAATTGGCGCAATTGAGCTTGGCGCGGCCGGGGCCGGCGCGGCGCGCCGCCTCCATCCGATCCAGATAGTCGGCGCGGGCCTCGCGGCTGCGCTCCACGATCCGCTCGGTGACCTCGGCGGTGACGGGATGCACGGGCGCCTCCTTCAGGCGGCGGGCGACCATAGCACCCGCACGGGCGCCCTGGTCTGGCGGATCGCGGCCGAGATCGGCGGCGCGAAGTCCGGGTCTTTCTGTACGCGCTCGATCACGGCCCGCTTGGTCTCGCCGGAGATCAGCACCAGGATCAGCTTGGCGTCGAGCAGCACGCGGCCGGTGAGGCTGATACGCGGCACGAACGGCGCCACGCCCGCGACGTCGATCCCGACCACGGCCGCGGGGGTCGTCGGGCTAAGCAGCTCCATGACACGCGGCGTCGAGGGGAAGAGCGAGCCGATGTGGCCGTCGTCGCCCATGCCCAGCATCACGACATCGAACGGCGCCAGCGCCCGGACGGCGGGATCGGCGGCCCTGGCGTCGTCGGCCGGCGTCGGGCCGGCGCCCTTCAGCGGGACGAACCGCGCGGCGGCGGCGCGCGACTGCAGCAGCCGCTGGCGCACCAGCCGCTCGTTGCTCTCGTCCGAGGTCGGATCGACGAAGCGCTCGTCGCTGAGGGTGATGGTGACGCGCGACCAGTCGAGATCGGTGGCGGCGAGCAGATCGTAGGCGTGGCCGGGCGTGCGGCCGCCGGTCACCACGATGTGCTTGGGGCCGGGCGGCGCGAGCTGGCCGACGATCGCGGCGGCGGCGGCCTCGGCGGCGGCCTCGGGAGTGGGGAAGGTTTCGAGGGTCATCGCCCTTCGCCCCTTGCGAGCCTACTCATCCAGCCACGTCCGCCCCGTGCGTTCGAGCAGGGCGAAGGCGCCGGCGGGGCCCCAGCTGCCGGCGGCGTAGGGTTTCGGCGGCGCGCCGTGGTCGGCCCAGGTGTCGGCGACGGCGTCGATCCAGGCCCAGGCCATCTCCACCTCGTCGCGGCGCACGAACAGGGCCGGGTTGCCGGCCAGCACGTCGAGCACCAGCCGCTCGTAGGCGATGCGCCGGCGGCCGCCGTCGGCCAGCGACAGGCTGAGCGGCAGCGCTTGCAGCCGGTTGCCGGAGAGGCCCGGCCGGCGGTTCATCAGCAGCAGCGAGATGTCCTCGTCGGGCTGCAGGTCGATCACCAGGCGGTTGGCGGTCAGGTCGTCCCGCTCGCGCTCGCCGAAGATCAGGTGCGGCAGGGCCTTGAACTGGATGACGATCTGCGTGCGCCGCTCCGGCAGCCGCTTGCCGGTGCGCAGGTAGAACGGCACGCCGGCCCAGCGCCAATTGTCGATGTCGGCGCGCAGGGCGACGAAGGTCTCGGTGGTGCTGTCCGAGCCCTTCTCCTCGACATAGGACGGGACCTGACGGCCTTCGACCACGCCGGCCCGGTACTGGCCGCGCACGGAATAGTGGCTGGCCGTCGACCGGTCGAAGCGGTGCAGCGCCTTCAGCACCTTCACCTTCTCGTCGCGGATCGAGTCGGCGCCGGCGTCGGCGGGCGGCTCCATCGCGACCAGGCAGAGGAGCTGGAGCATGTGGTTCTGCACCATGTCCCGCAGTGCGCCGTACTCGTCGTAATAGTGCCAGCGCTCGCCGACGCCTTCGGTCTCGGCGATGGTGATCTGCACATGGTCGATCGCCAGGTTGTTCCACAGCGGCTCGAACAGGGTGTTGGCGAAGCGCAGGGCGATCAGGTTCTGAACCGTCTCCTTGCCCAGGTAGTGGTCGATGCGGAAAACCTGGCTCTCGTCGAACACCGCCGCCACCTCGGCGTTGATCGTCTTCGATGTCTCCAGGTCGTGGCCGAGCGGCTTTTCCAGCACGATGCGGCTGTCCGGCTTGGCCAGGCCGCTCTTGTGCAACGACGCGCACACCGCGCCATAGATGCTGGGTGAGAGCGCCAGGTAGAAGATGGTGGGCTTGCCGTCGATCAGCTCGGCGATGTCCTTCAGGTGCTCGCCCTTGGCGACGTCGGCCGGGCAGTAGGTCAGGCGCTTTCTGAATTTGGTCCAGGCGGCGGCGTCGACGCCTTCCGGACGCTTCTTCAGGATGTCGTGGACGTGCTCGGCGAACGCCTCACCGCTCATCTCCGAGCGCGCCGAGCCGATGATCTTCAGTTCGGGCGGCAAGAGGCCGTCGGCGTCGAGGAAATACAGCGACGGCAGCAGCATCCGCGCGGCGAGGTCGCCGGTGGCGCCGAAGATGACCAGGCGTTCGATCATGGGGGCGTCGGACATGCGCGGCAGATGGCGCCTTGCGGAGCGTTCGTCCAGCGCCGTGCGCGACCAGCGAATTTTTCAAACAAGCGTTTGCGATTGGTTGCGCCTGCCGTGGCGGCGCCCAATAATGCCGCCATCACAAGGTCAATAGAGAAGGTCCACCCGTTTGGGAGGCCCTCAGGGAGATACGGATGGCTTGGGATTTTGAAACGGACCCGGAATTTCAAAAGAAACTCGATTGGATCGAAGAGTTCATGGAGGAGAAGGTCGAACCCCTCTCCAACCTAGGGCGCGCGCTGATGGTTCCTGGCGCGCGGGAGAAGTTCATCAAGCCGCTGCAGGACGAAGTGAAGGCGCAGGGCCTGTGGGCCTGCCACCTCGGCCCCGAGCTCGGCGGCCAGGGCTTCGGCCAGCTGAAGCTGGGCCTGATGAACGAGAAGCTGGGCCGGGTCGGCCTCGCCCCCTCGGTGTTCGGCTGCCAGGCGCCCGACACCGGCAACGCCGAGATCATCGCCCACTACGGCACCCCCGAGCAGAAGGAAAAGTGGCTGTGGCCGCTGCTGAACGGCGACATCCGTTCGGCCTTCTCGATGAGCGAGCCGGCCGGCGGCTCCGACCCGACCACGTTCAAGACCCGCGCCGAACTGAAGAACGGCAAGTGGGTGATCAACGGCGAGAAGTACTTCTCCTCCGGCGGCTACGGCTCGACCATCCTGATCGTCTATGCGGTGACCGATCCCGACCATAAGGACATCCACCAGAAGACCTCGATCTTCATCGTCCCGACCAAGACCCCGGGCGTGGAGATCCTGCGCGGCATCGGCGTCGGCGCGGGCGAAGGCGGCGGCCACGCCTACATGCGCTACACCGACGTCGAGGTGGGCCCCGAAGCCCTGCTCGGCCCGCGCGGCGGCGCCTTCCTGGTGGCCCAGACCCGCCTCTCCGGCGGCCGCGTCCACCACGCCATGCGCACGGTCGGCGCCTGCCAGAAAGCCTTCGACCTGATGTGCCGCCGCGCGGTCTCGCGCCAGACCCGCGACGGGCGGCTGGCCGACCTCGCCGTGGTGCAGGAGCAGATCTGCGACAGCTGGATCGCGCTGCAGTCGTTCCGCCTGCTGGTGCTGCGCACCGCCTGGCTGATCGACAAGCACAAGGACTACAACCTGGTGCGCAAGGACATCGCCGCGATCAAGGTGGCGATGCCCAAGGTCTATCACGACATCGCCACCACCGCCGCGCACCTGCACGGCGCCATGGGCGTCTCCAACGAGATGCCGTTCATGGGCATGGTGACCTCGGCCCTGGTGATGGGCATCGCCGACGGCCCCACCGAGGTGCACAAGGTGACCGTCGCGAAGCAGGTGCTCAAGGACTACAAGCCCGATAACGACCTCTTCCCCAGCTACCATCTGCCGAAGCTGAAGGAAGCGGCGCTGGACAAGTATGGGTCGGCGATCGACGAGCTGAAGGCCGAGGCCGCGAAAATGCGGTCGACCGAGCCCGCCTAAATGCTTCCTTCAGGGTCTCCGGATCGCTAGTCGTGACCTGATACGCGGGCGCGGCCGGCGGTTTGGAGACCTCAAATGGCATTGGCGCCTGAGCAGACCCGACCGCTGATCGTCGGCATCGGCGGCACCGTGCGCACGCCGTCGTCCAGCGAGCGGGTGCTGGGGCTGGCGTTGGCCGCGGCGGAGGCGGCGGGCGCGCGCACTCAGCTGATCGGCGGCGAGGTGCTGTCGCGGCTGCCGATCTATAATCCCGCCGATCCCGGCGAGCCGCCCGAGCGCTCGGCCCTGATCGAGGCTGTGCGCGCGGCCGACGGTGTGATCGTGGCGACGCCCGGCTACCACGGCTCGCTCTCCGGCTTGATCAAGAACGCGCTCGACAGCCTGGAGCCGCTGCGCGAGGACGCCCGGCCCTATCTGGACGGACGCGCGGTAGGCTGCATCGTGGTCGCCGACGGCTGGCAGGCGTGCGGCTCGGCGCTCGCCCACCTGCGCTCGATCGTCCACGCCCTGCGCGGCTGGCCGACCCCGCTCGGCGCCACCATCAACAGCGCCCTGAAGCCCTTCGACGACGACGGCGCCCTGACCGACCCCCGCGACGCCTTCCAGGTGGAGACCGTGGCGCGCCAAGTGGTGGATTTCGCGAGGATGCGAGCAAGGTAGTTCCTTCTCCCCTTGCGGGTTTCGGAGCGGTCGCCGAAGGCGATCGAGGGCCGAAGGCCGTCGAAGCGAAGATGGGTGGCCCGCGAAGCGGGTCGGATGAGGGGTGTTTGCTCCGACTTTATGGTTGGCCAACCACCGACCCGCCGCGCTGACACCCCTCATCCGTCTCCTCCGGCGACACCTTCTCCCGCAAGGAGAGAAGGAAAACTACGCCTTCGCCTTGTCCAGCGCCTCGCGCCAGACGGCCCGGCGGGCATTGGCGGCGGGGACGGGCTGGCCGGCGGCGGCGGCCTGTTCAGCGACCTGGCGGCCGAGGGCGACGACCGGCGGAATCTCATCGTCGGCCAGCGGCTGCATCCACTGCTTGCGCTTGAACGCCGCCTCGACGAAGGGCGCGAGTTCCTCGGCCTTCTGCTTGACCCGTTCGGCCTCGCGTTCCTTGAACTCGCCCATCACCTCGCCGGCAAACAGCTCCAGCGCCTCGCAGATGTGCTCGTGCTTGTTGCGCCCGCTCTGCTGGATGAAGGCGACCTGGTCGACGCCGCAGGCGGCGAACTTGCGCAGGTGCTCGCGCAAGCCCTCGGGCGTCGCGATGCCGCCTTCCGCGGCGCCGGCGAGCGTGCCGGCCTCGGCCGCGGGCAGGTTCGCCTGCGCCGCCTGGAACAGCTCCCAGATGTTGGTGCGGCCGGGAATCTGCTCGCCGAACCCATAGTGCCAGCCGAGCGCGAACTGGAAGAAGCGGAAGCCCTCCTGGAAGCGCTGGCGCGCCACCTCGACGTCATGGTGCAGGCCGAACGACGAGACCATGGCGATGTTCGGGTTCACCGCGTGGCCGATCGGCACGCATTCCTCCTTGAAGATCCGGTAGTAGTCGTCGACCCACTGCTTGGCTTCGGCCGGATCGACGAAGGCGAAGGTGAGCGCGCCGACGCCGAGCCGCGCGGCCAGCTTGATGGTCTCGCGGTTGGAGCAGGCGACCCAGAGCGGCGGATGCGGCTTCTGCGCCGGCTTCGGCACCACATTGCGCGCCGGCATCGAGAAGAACTGGCCCTCGAAACCCGGATAGGGGTCCATGGCCATCATGTTAGCGCACTGCTCGACCGCCTCGCGCCAGGCGTTGCGCTTGTCAGCCACGGGCACGCCATAGCCACCCAGTTCCAGCAGCGCCGAGCTCTCGCCGGTGCCCCATTCGACCCGCCCGTTGGAGACCAGATCGAGGGTGGAGATGCGCTCGGCGACGCGGGCGGGGTGGTTGTAGCCCGGCGGCATCAGCACGATGCCGTGGCCGAGCCGAATCTGCTTGGTGCGCTGCGAGCAGGCGGCCAGGAACACCTCGGGCGCGGAGGAGTGGGAATATTCCTCCAGGAAATGGTGCTCGACCTCCCAGACGTTGTCGAAGCCCAACTTGTCGGCCAGCTCGACCTGATCGAGCGCGTCCTGGAACAGCTTCAATTCGAGCCCTTCGGTCCAGGGGCGAGGAAGCTGGTGCTCGTAGAAAATGCCGAATCTCATGCGGAAATTGCCTTTCGTGAGCCGAAACGGCGGCCCTTTGCGCGACGCGTGAATGGCGTCACGCTATCCGGCCCGCGGCGGAAGGCAAAACACATGTTTGAAGGCCACGCGGGAAGCCGGCGCTCGGTGGCTGCGACGACCCCGGTCTAGGACGCCAGGACTTCGTCGCCGACGCCCGGATCTGGCCCGGCCGCTTCCACCGCTGGCGGCGCCTGAGCGGAGTCGGCGGCGTCGGGGCCGGGCGGGGCGTGATGCAGCATCCGTACCTTCCGCCAGTTCCCATATCGGTAATAGAGCGCCGTCAGCACGCTGGAGGTGATGGTGCCGAGCGGGAAGCTCCACCAGATCGCGTCCATGCCGAACCGCGGTATCATGAAGAAGGCGAACGGCACCCGGATGACCAGCATCGAGACCGTCAGAATGATCAGCGGCGGCCACACCGCGCCGGTGGAGCGGACGATGCCGGAGAGGGCGAAGGTGGCGTTGAAGATCACGAAGGCCCACAGCACCGTGCGGTCGATGTGCAGGGCCAGCGGGATCGTGGGCGAGACCGCGCCCGTGGGCGTGGTGGCCGGCAGGAAGATGTAGAGCGGCAGCGGGCCCAGCAGATAGATGATGACGGCGATGCTGCCGGTGACCGCGACGCTGAGGCAAAGGCCGCTCACCGCGATCCGCTCGATCCGCGCCCACTGGCCGGCCCCGACATTCTGCCCCGCCATCGACGAGACCGAGGCGCCGACGGCCATGCCGGGCATCTGGATGTAGTTCCACACCTGCAGCGCGCCGACATAGGCCGCCGAGGTCACCGCCCCGAAACCGTTGACGAAGGTGATCATGATCATGCCGGCGGCCGACATGATGAACATCTGCAGGCTCATCGGAATGCCGCGGAACACCAGCGGCCGCAGGATCTCAAGGCTGGGCCACAGGTAGCGCAGCTCGCGCCCCTTCAGCATCAGCACGCTGTGACGGCGGTAGAGGGTGATCAGCAGCAGCACCAGGGAGACGCCCTGGGCGATGAACGTCGAGGTCGCGGAGCCCGCGACGCCCATGCCGGGGATGTGGATCGGGAATGGGATCTTCGGGAACGGGCCCCAGCCGCCGATCGTCGGGCCCGCCCCGGCGATCAGCAGAGGGTTGAGGATGATGTCGAGCACCACCGCCAAGCCCATGAAGTAGAACGGCGTGCGCGAGTCGCCCGCGCCACGCTGGGCCATCTGCAGGAACTGGAAGAAGTACATGAACGGCATCGCCGCGAAGACGACGCGCAGATAGACGATCGCCTCGGCCCGCGCCGCCGGCGGGGTGCGCATCGCCGCCAGGATGTGCGGGGCGAAGATCCCGCCGGTCAGCGACAAGGTGATCGAGATCACGAGGAAAAAGAACACCGCCGTGCCCATGATCCGTTTCACCAGCACGAGATCGCCGGCGCCGACCTGCTGGGCGATCAGGATGTTGGCGGCCATGGTGGCGCCGAAAATCGCGCCCATCATCAGCATCATGATGCTGTTGGCGTTGCCGATGGCGGTGATGTCGGTGGCGCCCAGCAGGTGCGCGACCCAGAACTGGTTGGCGGTGACGTTGAGCTGCTGAAGGATGTTGCCGCCCAGCATCGGCAGCGAGAACAGGATCAGGGTGCTGGTGATCGGGCCTTCGGTGAGGTTGCGGCCGCCGGGACCGCGCATGCCGCGAAAGCCGCCGGGCGGTCCCGCCGGGCGGAGCGCTTCGGCCGTCACGGCGCCGGGCGAGCCCGAGCCGAAGCCGGACCCTGACGAGCGAGCTTCCCCGTCCATCGCTTAAGCGCCGCGGCTAGGGAGCGCCGTCTCGCCCCTCGCCTTCAATCGGGCCGGCTCAAAACACTGATTCGAAATATCGAGCATGGTTCTATGGGACAGGCGATAGAGCATCGTTCGGCGGATGGAAAGCGGCGCCGGGGCCGCAGGGTCGGGGCGGACGGCTATCAAGTCGGCGGAACGAACGAGCCCGCCTCGCCGCCGATCGTCTCGCCGCCCGTGGACAGGGCCGTGGGTGGCGTGATGACGCTGGCGGCCAGCCGCAGCGCCTCCAGATTGGCTTCATGCGAGCTTTTGTCGATCCGGTAGAAGACCAGCACCGCGACGGAGAGCAGGTTCAGGATCGCGCCCGTCGGCAGTGAGACCAGCGCCAGGTTGCGCATGATCGCCGGATCGACCGGGGCGACGCCGCCCAGCGCGCCGGCTGGGAAATGCACGAACTCGAGCATCAGATTGCCGATCACCGCGCCGACGCCGCCGGTGATCTTGGGAATGAGGCCGTTGGCGGCGAAGAGCAGGCCCTCGGAGCGCACGCCCGTCTTGACGGCGCTGTCCTCGACCACGTCGGCGATCATCGAGCTGATGATGACGGCGCCGATCAGAGCCAGCGCGCCCCAGATGAAGAGGTCGGCCCCCAGGATGAGCGGGATCAACAGCGAGCCGTTCGGCGGCATCAGGCCCAGCAGACGCAGCGTGACCGGAACCACGCCGGCGAAGATCGAGATCAGGAAGACCGTGATCATGGTCCGCTTCTTGTCGAGCGCGCGCGCCAGCAATGGCGCGGCGACGACGCCGGCGATCGTCGCGAACGCCGCGGACGCCGTTATCCATGCCACCATCTGCGGCGTCAGGCCCCAGAAGTAGAAATTCATGAAGTTCTGCAGGCTGTTGTTGACGCCCATGGCAACGCCTGAGAGCAGGCCGGACCCCATCACCGCCAGCAGCGAGCGATTGGTCAGGATGGCGAAGACCTCGCGGACGCTCTGAGCCACCGTTTGCCGACGCACCGGCGGCGGCTTCAGGAAAGGGATGAAGCGGTGCGTCGCCATCGCCGAGGCCACGACGGACGCGAAACAGATCGCTGCCGCCAGCAGGCCGAAGTTCGCATAGCCGGCCGGGTCGTTCTGGCCGAGCGGATGGGCGGCGTCCTTCCGCAAGTAGACGGCGTACAGCACGACCGTCACGGCGAGCAGCCCGAAGATGCCGAAGAACCAGCGCCAGGCGAGCAAGCCGGTGCGCTCGTGATAGTCGGGCGCCAATTCCGGCGCGAGGGCGTCGTTGGGGATCTGAAAGACGCTCCCCGACACCCGGAGCACGACCAGCACGATCAGCACATAGGCCGCAAAGGCGACGCCGGTGAGGCCGGCGGGATTGCGCCACAGCAGGCAGGTGGCCAGGGCGATCGGGATCGCGGAGGCGTACATGAACGGGTGGCGCCGGCCCCAGCGGGAGCGGAAGGTGTCAGAGAAGCGCCCGATCGCCGGGTCGAGCACCGCGTCGATGATCAGGGAGAAGAGGATTATCCCGCCGACCAGCGCCGGCCGCAGCCCGACGACACTCACCAGGTAGTAGTTGATGATGGTGGTGGACAGCGCGACGGCGCCGACGCCCTGCGCCACCGAGCCCAGGCCGTAGGAGACCTTGGTGGCAAGGCCGAGGCGTGGCGCGGCGGCGGGATCGCCGACACTCGATCTCATACCCTGGCTGGCCCCCTGGAGCGGTCTTCTTCTTGTTTGAGCGGCATCTGGAACGAAAGCCGGCGTGCGCGCCAGCGGTTTTTCCGAGCGGCGAGCGTCAAGGAAAAAGGGGCGCGCCCCGCAGGACGCGCCCCTGATCGATCGGCCCTGAAGCGGCCGGACTAGAAGAACTTGTAACGGACTTCGACGCCGAAGGTGCGCGGCGGGTTAAGCTCGAAGTTGTTCACTTCGTTCTGGGCGCCGACAGGGCTCGCGACTGTCGAGGCGGTGCCCGCCAGGCCGTCGCCGGCCTCTGCGACGGTGTACTGGAGCGAGTTGAAGACGTTCTTCATGTAGCCGATCACTTCGTAGCGGTCGCCCGGGCTCTTCCAGAGCGCCCGCAGGTCCACGTCGTCCCAGCCTGGGGCATTGTCGTAGAAGCGGTTGAACACCGTACCGTCCTGCTCGCCGCGATAGACGTAGTCGCCGGAGAGCGTGAGCGAGCCGGGCTGGAAGTGCCAGGTGTAGGCGACGTCGACGGCCACCTTGTTCTCCGGCGCGTCCGGCAAGGGGCTGCCGTTGATGCCCTGGAATCTGGCGGCCGTCGTCTGGCCCGGGTAGGGCTTGGCGCCTGGCTCCACCGCGGCGGGATCGTTGGTGTCGAGCAGGCAGGTTGCGTTGGCGCTCGGGGTGAGGGAGGTGACCTTGCTTGCGCCAGCGCCAGTGGTGGCCAGCGTGCCGTAGCACTTGGTGCTGATGTCCGTATAATCGAAGGAGTAGCTGAGCGTGACCACCAGGTTGTTCACCGGCGTCCAATAGACTTCCGCCTCGACACCGGTCGAAAGCGACTTCGGAACGTTGATAAAATCTGTCGTGGTGAGGGCGCCGTCCGGGACCGTGACCGGCAACTGCAGGTTATCGTAGTCGTAGTAGAAGGCCGCCAGATCGACCAAGAGCGACTTGCCGAAGCTCTCCTTGTAGCCGACTTGGTAGGAATTGATGTACTCGGATTGGGTGGCCGGATTGGCCAGCACCAGGCCAGCGGTGAACGACGGCGACGCGTAGCCGCGGTCATAGCGGGCGTAGGTGAAGATGGAACTGGTCGGCGTCCATTCGAGACCCGCCCCGCCGGTGACCGCCGAAGAGGTGATGCCGAGGTCGCGGGTGGCGTAGCCGTCGGGCCCGATCACGCCCATGCTGGTGACGCCGCGACCCAGACCAAACGCCGAGGTATTGCAATGATTTTGATTGCCGCTGAGGCAGGTCTCGACCGGCGTGATGTCCAGGGACGGCGTGGCGGAGCCGTAGTACGTGGAATAGCCATCGATAACAGTATTATTGAAGTCTATATACCGGGACGCCTCGGATCCATACTTGTCATCATAGCTATATCTAATATCACCGGTGATTTTGAACTGGTCGTCTAGCTTATACGACACCTGGCCATAGCCGCCGTAGCTCTGCACATTGAAATTGTAGTCATAGTAGAAAATCTGATGCAGCGGGTTGGGCGCCGCTAGACCCGTCGCCGTGGCGTTAAGCGGGTTAGCCAACTGCGGCTGCGACGGGTCTGACACCTGATAGGGCTGGTTATAGTGCTGGTAGTACCCGAATGCGCCGGCCGTCCACTGGAGCGGACTGTCCGTCGTCGATTGGAAGGTAAGGTCGTGCGCCGTCCAATAATCGTCTTCCTCATAGGTCTGCTGGATCTGCGGATAGATCGTCAGCGCCGTAGCCCCAGCCGGTGTCACGCCAGGAATGTCTTCGAACGGCATGGTGAACGACTTGACGTTGGTGGAGGGTCCATAGGCCAGATGGTAGTCATAGCCCTGTACGCCGCCGGTATACTTAACGTCGAAGCCCGGCGCGTGATAGGTCGCGATATAGTTGAAGTCGTCGTAGTCGTTGATCTTCACCGTCGTCTGGGTGGGATCGGCGAAGAGTCTGGTATCCGCCGCCGACGGATTGTTGAGCACGTTGGGGCTATAGAGGCTGACCGACGTCGGAACGATCTCGCCCGCCGCGGTCGCGGCCTTGTTGGCGGCCGGGTTGCCGTTGGGCGCCGCCAAGCCGAAGTTCGGGTTCACGAAGAGGCCGGCGGCGACATAGGCGTTGCCGTCGGTGAGGTTGGTCTCGTCCCAGCTGCCGTTCGTGTAGCCGACCCGCGAGCCGGCGTCGCCGGAGCCATCCCAGCCTTCGGTGAAGGCGCGAGCCCAGAACTCGAACTTGTCGTTCGGCTTCCAGTCGACCTGGCCTTCGCCGTACCACTCGTGGATCTTGTTGCCCTCGTTCGGCTCACCGGGGATGGTGTTGGTGTAGTAGCCGTCGTTCTGGTTCTTATCGAAGCCGGCGATGCGCACGTCGAGGCCGGGCGCGATCTGGCCCGACGCGGCGGCTTCGATGTTCTCGGTGCCGTAGTTGCCGAGCGTGGCGCGAATTTCGGCGTAGGGCTGATCGGTCGGGCGCACCGAGATCATGTCGATCGAACCGCCCTCGGCGTTGCGGCCGCCGACGTTCTGCGGACCGCGCTCGATCTGCTCCTGGCTGAGGAACAGCGACGACTTGTCGAGGCCGTAGGGCGAATAGACGTAGAACTCGTCTTCGTAGTTGGCGACCCGCTGGTCGTTGGTGACGTTGACCGATTGGCGGCCGACG
>Ga0302311_10002124_pt1 | contig 22701 bp, 16 predicted proteins | sample III_Palsa_N1_3_FD_200449 | JGI IMG/M metagenome (GOLD analysis project Ga0302311, IMG submission 200449) | Peat permafrost microbial communities from Stordalen Mire near Abisko, Sweden - III_Palsa_N1_3 | ecosystem: Environmental > Terrestrial > Soil > Palsa > Peat permafrost | place: Sweden... | reverse complement strand
GGCCGTCGTCATCATGGTGCCGGAGCACGGCGCCAATCTGCGCGGCGACCGCATGCAGATTTCCGGCCTGCGCGAGATTCCCACGCCGGCGATCACCCTGATTCCGGTGGGCATCAAACTGATCGGCCTGTCCGCGCCGGCCAAGGACACGCCGCAGACCATTACCGCGCCGAGCAGCTTCCTGGCGATGAACCAGATCCTGGCCAACCTGATGGCGGACTCGCCGTATGCGCATCCGCAGTTCAACCTGGCCGACTACCTCAAGGACCTGCCGCAGACCCGCTACGAAGCCGAAAACGAAGGCACCATCATGCTGCGCCAGGGCTCGCACTACATGATGCGCTCGCCGGACGGCAGCTGGAGCGAGTATCCGGTGCAATAGGAAGACGCCACGCCCGGACCGCGTAGCGGCCGGCAGGGAGGTGCCTAGTACTGCGAGTACGGAATGATCGGCCGCGGCGGGAAGTCGATGGCCCAGTCGTGCGGCCGGAACTCATAGCGCAGGTACAGGGTGTAGTAGTTCGGCGAGTAGTAGGCCGAGCGATCGATCTCGAAGCGGCTGCCGAGGAACCAGCGGCGCGTCAGCTTGTACTCAAGGATACTGCGGACGTCGTAGCCGATGCCGGAGCCTGAGCTGCTGGCATAGATGGGCTGGCCGTAGCCGCTGGGCAGGGGGGAATTCAGCGCCTGCTGCTGTAATTCGGGGTTGTTGGGATAGAACGGCGTGGCATCCTCGCGGGTATTGGAGTGCGACACCGAGCTGCGCAATTGATAGGCGAGCCGGCCCCAGCGCCCTTCCAGGTTCACCGGCAGGCCCAGCGAGAGGTAGGACTGCGGGCTGTAGTAACCGCCCTGGCCAAAGGTGTAGTAGCGCAGGTTCTTGTCGTAGGCCCAGTAGGTCGCCGACAGGCCGGCCGACAGCTCCAGATTGTCGGTACCGTAGAGAACGCGGTAGCCGTAGGCGCGCGCCGACAGCTCCTTGTTGGATTCGACATTGCGGCCGTCCAGCAGCGAGTATCCAGCCGAGGCGTTGGCGCCCCACTTCGACGCATAGTGTCCGACGCCGACGGACAGCCCGGACTTGATCACCCCGCCCCACACCTCGCCGGTGACCGGATCGCGGGCGCCGCCGTAGGACAGGTAGCTGCTGTTGACCGGGCGCCGCGACAGGCCGGCAAACCAGTCGAGCGGCCCGATACTGTCATCGAATTCGGCGCTGCCGACCACGTTCTGCACCAGGAAGCCCAGCGGCGTGGAGCCCAGATCGAAGCGGTAGCGATCCGAATGGTAGCCGAGCGCCACCGACTCGCCGGTCTGGCTCTGCTCGGAACCGTTGGGGAAATCCGCCAGGGAATTGGGACCGTAGGCCTGCACCTTGCCGTACAGCGCCGCCGCATCATAGTTCGCCGGCAGGATGCCCGACTCGATATGCGCGGTGTCCAGATGCGCCCAGACATAACTCTTGCGATCCAGCGGCCAGCGCAATTCCACCGGCACCTCGAGGTCAGTGAAGTGCGACACGCCCGGGTCGCCCGGCTTCTCCTGCAGGTCGATCGAGGTGGCGACATAGGCCAGCCGGTCGCGCTGTTCCTCGATCCGCTCGCTCTGCGCAGAAGCCAGCAGACGCTCGATCTCGGCACGATCCGGATCGTTCGCCGGCGCGATATCGGCGGCGCGACGGTAGAACGCCAGCGCCTCGATGTTCTGCCCCTGGGCCTGCGCCACCTGGCCGGCCGCGCGCAATACGCGCGGGTCGTTCGGCGCCTGCCCCAGCAGCACGGCGCTGGCGCGCTCGGCGCGGGGCCAGTTGGCGGTATTGCGGCGCAGGCGCAGCGATTCGAGGCGGTGATCGAGGTCATCCGCTGGCGCCAGGGCATCGACCTGATTCAACACCACGTCGGTGCTGGCAGCATCGTCGCCGTGGTCGAGAAAGCGTGCATAGGCCAGCTGCAGGCCGAGATCGTCCGGATAGGCCGCGGCCAGATCGCTGTAGCGCTGGTGCGCGTCAATCCAGCGCCCGGCATCGGCCAACTCCTCGACTTCGGCGCGCTGCAGCTGCTGGCGCAGGCGCGCATCGAGCTCGCGCATGCCGTCGCTGCGCTGCGCCGGCGGAATGCCGTCGACCAGTTGTAATGCTTCCTGCGGCGCATCCAGTGAGGAAACGTAAAGGGCAAAGGCATAGCGCATCTGCGGATCTTGCGGCGCAACCGCCATGCCCTGCTCGAACAGCTCGCGGCCACGGCCGCTGTTGTCCTGTGCCAGCTCCAGCTTGGCCAGGTCATAGCGCAACCAGGGATCGGCGGGTGTGAGTGCGATGGCCGCGGCCAGATCGGCGCGCGCCGCATCGAGCTGGCCAGCGGCGGCCTCCGTATCACCGCGGTCGCGCAGCAGGCGCGCACGCGTGAAATTGGAGCCGTGGGCGCGCTGTGGATGGGCGCTGGCCTGCTTTGCCAGCTGATCCAGCGCTTCCTGCACCCGCCCCTGCTCGGCCAGGGTGCGCGCCAGTCCGTCCTCGGCGGAACTGTTGTCGGGTTCCAGCAGCAGGATCTTGCGGTACAGATCCTCCGCGGCCGGCCAGTGCTGCGCCGCGGCGGCGCCATCGGCGCGCTTCAGCAGTACGTTGGTGTCGCCGGTGTCCAGGCCGAGGGCCGCCAGGCGCTGCTGAGCGCGCTCGCGCGCGGCCAGGCGTTGCGCTACCTGGGTATCGTCCGGCGCCCGCGCCAGATATTCGCGCAGGCTGGCGCTTGAAGCCTGTGAGGAAGAACTGCGGCGGATGGCGCCGTGCCAGGCATCCATGAATTCCTGAGGCTTCAGATCCTCGCGATGCGACAGCGCGGCGTACAGGTTCAGCGCCTGGGCGCGCGTCTGGTCGCGACGCGACAGCAGGTCGGCCAGGGCCATCTGGTACTGCGGATCGTCCGGGTGCTCGCGCACCAGCCGTTCCATGCCGGCACGCGCCTCCGCCCAGTTCTGGCTGCGCCGGCCCAGGATGCCGTAGTACTCCATGCCCAATTCGCCCTGCGGCGGGCCATTGGGAAACAGTTCCTTGAGTCCGGCCACCGCCTCGTCGTCCTTGCCGATCTCGAGCAGCCGGCGCACTGAAGCCATGCGCATGCGGTCGGTGGTGGCGAGGCGATAGGCATCGGCCAGTTCCTGCGTGGCCAGCGACTGCGGATCGTCCTGCTTCAGCTGCTTGAGCCGGGCCGCCGCATCGGCGATGCGGCCGCTGCGCAGTTCCAGCAGGCCGATGCGCACGTAAACATCCGGATCGCCCGGACGCGCACGCAGCAGTTTTTCCAATGCCTCGTGCGCCAGGTCGTCACGCCCGCGCGCTTCCCACAGGCGGGCGCTGTCCGCCAGCGCCTGCTGTGCCGACGGCAGCGCGGCAGCCGCGGCACTGCCGCAGAGAACCGCCGCGATCAGCGCCTGGAGGCTGCGACGCATGCGGGATTCCAGCGGGTTTGCAGTTGGCCGCCGCGGTCAAAGCGTAGCCAGCCTTCCTGCCAGCCTCCGGCAAACAAACCCAGCACCCGGTCGTAGTAGCCCTGCTTGCGTTGCGGGTCGATGGCCTGCAGGCGCAGCGCCTGGTCGCGCGAGGCATCGGCGAATCCGCTGGCCTGCAGGAACGGGATCAGGGCGGCGGAGAAGGCGGCAGGACCGCTGCCTGCATAGGTGCCGGCCGCGGTATCGACCCTGGCCGGCGGCACGCCGTCGTGCGCCACTGCCTCGGCCATCGGGCGCAGGGCGTTGACCAGCCGCGCCCGCTGCGGCTCGTCGGCAGCCAACAGCGCCGCCCACAGGTAGACCCGCGCCGCGTCATAACTGCCGACGCCATGCGTATCCGGATCGGCACTGAAGCCGCTATCGCGTTGGTACAGAACCCAGTCCGGAGCAAAGCCGTGGGGAGCGGAACCGAGCACCAGCTTGACGCTGGATTCCGCCAGGGCCAGCCAGGTGCCGCCACCGGGCTCGGCGGCGAGACGCCGCATCGCCAGCAAGGGTGCGTAGCTGGGATTGAGGCGCCAGCGGTCCGGTCCGGGGATGTAGCCCTGTGGCGCCGGCAACAGGGTCGGCCCCAGACCGGGAAGATCGGCGGTTTCCTCGCGCTGGATGCGCGCCGCCAGCAGGCGGCCCAGCGCGGTGTAGCGCGGCGAGGACCACAGCCGCCCGGCTTCCAGCAGGTCGTAGGACATCCACAGATCGGCATCGCTGGCCGAATTCGGATCGAGCACGCCCCACTGCTCGTCGTCGCGCTTGCCCCACAGCCAGGACGGCAGGTGGGCGGTGAGATCGCCCTGGGCCAGGTTGTCCTGGGTCCAGTCGAGCAGGCGGTCGAAGCCGGCGCGGTCGTTCGCCGCCAGCGCGAACAGCATGGCATAGGCCTGCGCCTCGGACACGGTGCGCAGGCGTGTATCGTCATGATCGACGATGCGGCCGCCGTCGCTCATCCAGTGCCCGCTGAAATCCTGCCAGGACTGCCACACCGGCGGACAGGCCGGCGCCGCCTGGGCCGGTGCCAGGACGAGAACCGAGGCGAATAACACCGCCGCCAGCGGCGCCAGGTGACGATGCAGGCTTGCCGGAATTCCCAGGCTGGTCATGCCCACGCGCCGGGTGCCGCGTTTACTGGCTGATGCGGCGCGCAGCGGCGCGCTGCAGGTAGGCGTAGAGCCAGAACGCCAGCATGACACCGGCCAGCAAGGCGAGCAGCAGCACCAGGAACGGCACGTGCGACAGGTACAGCCACAGGCGTTTCCATACCGATAGCGTGCCGACGTAATAAACCGGCTCGCCCTGGAAGCTGTCGACTTCGCCATTGCGGATGACGACGGTGTCGCCACGCATGCGGCCGACCGAGGCACCGTTGTCGAATGCATCGACGACACCGCTTTCCTGTGCCGGCGAAGTGGATGCCACCGCCACCACGCTGCGCCCGGACTTGAGCGGCGACTCGAAACCCAGCAGCGCGGCCAGCGCCCCGCCGCTGCGCACCGACACCTGCCAGCGGTCGAATGCCAGCTGGCGCACCAGCAGCGGATCGTCCGCCAGGCCATGGACGCGGGTGATGGCCTTGAGCGAGCGCTTGTTGCCATCCAGCAGCAGCGCCAGCGACTTGTCCCAACCGCTCAGCACATCGCCTTCGCGACCGGCACCGATGACCAGCAGATCGGAGTCCGCCGCCTGGGCCACGTCGTGCATCGAGATGAGGCGGAAGCGCTGCGCCGGCAGGCCAGTGAAGCGCCCCATGCGACCGAGCAGATAAAGATAGGTTTCCACGTCCTGCGCCGCCGGCTGTTCGGGCAGCACGACGGAGGTTTCCGCCAGGTCGGCGTACTTGGTGAAGGGGAAGCCGGCATTGGCGAACAGCGCCAGGTTCGGCATGGCGGTGAAATGCGGGAAGCCGCTCAGGTCGATGGTGGTGTCAGGGTCGAGCGCCGAGCGCAGGTTATCCACCAGCGGGTCCTTGCACAGGCCTTGCCGCTGGTAATCGATGACGAACTGGAATTGCAGCTGGTTGTCCGAGCCGATCTGGAACGCCGGGATCGCGAACTCGTCCTGTTCCTGGGTCAGGCCGGCGCCGAGCAGGGGCACCAGCAGGCGCGAGGTGACGCGCTGATCCTCCGGCAGCAGGCGGTAGGCGCGCACAAACTGGTCGTTGATGCTGATGCTGAGCAGGGAGTTGTCGTGCTCGATCGGCTGCGTATAGCGGTATTTCAGATCGATCGGCACGCCGGCGTGGTTCCACACCAGCAGGTCGGGGGCGATGCGGATATTGATGCGCAACGGCGGCGGCGCATGGCCGTGCGCCTGCAGCTGCGAGGCGTCGTCGACCAGCTCGCCGAGCTTCACCGGGCGGTCGCTGCGCAGCCACTTCGGCGCATCGTAGGCCAGCCGCCGCGGGGCGGGATCGAGTTGCGTCACCACCGCCGAGGAGCCGCCCAGCACGATCTGGCCAAGCACCAGGGCCTCCGCCGCCTTCTCCAGATCGGCCGCATCGCGACCCTGGATCACCAGCAGTTTCACCGCCGGGTTCTGCGGATGGTCGATGATGGAAATGGTGGGAGCATCCACCTGCGGCAGCGCCAGTACATCGGGGCGCTCGCTGTTGGTGGCGAAGACCAGGGCGTGTTTCTGCGGCAAGGTGTTGAACAGGGTCGGGAAACGCGCCCCGCGGTAATCCGCCTGCTCGCCGAACCAGGAGGCAACCACGCCCGCCGCGTGCAGGGTGGCAAGCGAGGGCTTGGCCGCCAGCAGCACCGGCAATTCCACCGGCGCGCCGCTGCGGCGATCGAAGAACGGTGCCGGCAGCAGCGCCAGGTCGTTCTGCAGGGTCAGTGGCCGCAGCGTCAGCTCCAGCCGGGTCTGGTCCCCCACCGACAGCCACAGGCTGGAGTGGGAAGGATCCTCGCATTCCAGGGTGTAGTGACCGATCAGCTGCAGCTGCAGATGGTTGTAGTCGGTGAACAGGCGCGGGTCGAGGTCGATATCCTTGCTCACGTCGGTTCCCGCCTGGGCCTTGACCAGCGGGATCGCGGCGACGACCTGGTCGTTTAGCGTGATCTTCAGATGGGACAGCTGCTCCAGCAGGGCCGGCGAGTAGTTGATATGCAGGCGCAGCCGCGCCTGCACCACCACCTCATCCAGGCGCACGCCGAATGGCAGATCGGTCATGCCGTCCACGCCATGCAGCTGCATGGCGCCGAATTGCCCCAGGTCGCGCAGGCTCAGGGTTTGCGTGCGCACATCCGTAGCCGCCATTGTCGCCGTTGTAGCGGGAGCAGCTTCCGCGGTGGCCGCCTGCGAATTCGCAGCCAGACCCAGCGTCAAACCAGCCAGCAAGCCAACGCAACGAAGCAGGCGCAAGGTTTTCCCTCATTTCTATATGCGCATCAATTGTAGGGGCCCTTTCCGGTTCAAGTGTCATTTATTTGAAAACTAGATGGTTTTGACCATGAAATGTCCTGCCTGGAACTCCCTCGGCGTCGGTGCGACCCGGCTGGGCATATCGCCGCAAGCCGATAAGGCGCCACGCCCGAGGCGAAGATCCGGCCGCCAGGATGGCGTCAGAAAGCCCGCACCGCCGCGGTTCAGCGGGACGCGGGAGTGGCGGCTACCGCCCAGACGGTGCCACCGCGATCCTGTACCACCAGGGCCAGGCGGTCACCGCTTTCCCCGGCTTGCAGGTGTTCAGCCAGATTCAGCGGCTGATTGCGCCACTCCCCCACCTTGCGGATCGATCGCACCACGTTGGCATATACCAGCTTGCGGCCGGAATTTTCACCGCCGCCGATGCTGGTGCTGTCGCTGCTGTCGAAGCTGAGCAGATAGACCGTGGCGGAAACGACGCCGGAGTCGCCGGCGGCGCCGATGTCGATATCGACATCCTGGCCCCTGCGCCGGATGCCGGACGCCGCAGTTCTCGCCTGCCGCCGCGCTGCTGCGATGGCAGCGGCAATGTCGGAACGGTTCGATCCGATCACATCGCTGCTCCCTTCCACCACCAGTTGCGGCGTATAGACCTCGAAGCCGCGACTGGCGGCGTAGCCCTGCTGCCGGGCGGTGAATGCGGCGGCGGAGAACGGATCGACCCAGCCGAGGCCGTTCCAGTAGTCGACATGGAACGCCAGGGGCAGGAGATCGTCGCGTGCCGAAAGCTCACGCAATACCGCGTCGGCCGGCGGGCAGGAGGAACAGCCCTGCGAGGTGAACAACTCGAGCAGCAGGGGGCGCTGCGGCAGGGCCGAATCGGCCCAGGCCTGGCCGCTGGATGCCACGATGGCAGCCATGGCGGCGATCTTGCCCAGGTGTTTGCACAGCCGCTGCCGCATCTGTCCGCTCATCGCCGCACTCCACCAAACCAGGATCGATAATTTCCGGGGTGATGATGGGCGCCGGGAGCGGCCGGACGCCATGCTCGCAAGTTCCGAATCCATGCCCCGGCGTCCATGGCGGCGGACTGAACGTCGCGGCGATGGCCGAAGCCGCGGGGGCATGCTCAGCGCGGCAGGAGTATGCTCGAAGGCCCAAGCCGAAGCGGCGATCCCGCAAGGAGCAATTCCATGGCCAAGGGCATACGCAAGGTGGACTACTACGTGCTGCACACCAACGATCAGCCCGGAGAAGGGGCGCACCTGCTGAAGACGCTGAAGAAGCACAAGGTCAACCTGCTGGCGCTGACCGCCTTCCCCACCGGCGGCGGCTCGCAGGTGGACCTGATACCGGAGAAGCCGCAGCAACTGATCGACCTGGCCAAGAAATTCGGCTGGAAACTGTCCTCCAAGAAGACCGGCTTCATGGCCCGCGGCAAGGATCGCGCGGGTGCGCTGGTGAAACTGGCGGCAACCCTGGCCAAGGCCGGCGTCAACATCACCGCGGTGGACGCCATCAGCGCCGGGGCCGACCGCTATGGCGCGATCTTCTGGGTCAACCCCAAGGACGTGACCAAGGCGGCGCGGCTGCTAGGCGCCGGCTGACAAGCAGGCTGCGTACTGAAGGGCTTATATTCCGGCAAAGCGCATTCGATGGAGACGGCGATGAGCCTGGTGGATGGCCTCAACAAGATCCTGTGGAAGCCGCTGCTGCAAGCCAGCGTCTGGGCCACCCGGACGCCTGCACGCCACCGCTACGCCGGACGCGCGCTGGAACGCCTGCTGGGCGGGCTGACCGTGTCCCTCAAGGCGGCGAAAGCGCAGCCGGATATCGGCAGCGTGGCGCGTGAATGGCAGCGCATGATGCCCTCGCGTCAGATGGTGCCGATCGTCGAGGAGAGCGCCAATACGGTGGTGGCCGAAATCCATGCCGTCTGCCCTTACCGCGGCAGTGGTAATGTCGCCGGCTGCCACCGCATGATGGAATACGACCGCAAGATGCTGGAAACCATCGGCGGGGAACTGGTGGTGCTGCGCTCCCAGGCCGAACCTGGCGTCAACGTGTGCCAGGTGGCGCTGCGGCGCAAGGGCGCTGACCTGTCCGATCTGACCCCGGCGCACCGGCGGGCCGGCTAGCCCAGGAAAATCCGGCTACTTGGCGGGTGGAATCTCGGCCGCACTCTGGCCGGCCGGCACGAAGTACTTGGAGATGACGTGCGCGTCGGCGGAGTAGCCCACCACCCAGGTGCCGTGACGTCCCTTGTAGCGCACTTCCCGGACGCAGCGGCCGTCGTTGGCGCCGAGGCTATCCTCGTTCCATTGCAGCTGCGTGCCGCAGGAGCCCTTAATGTCGGGATAGCCCAGATACAGGATCACCGTGGTTTCCATGTCGCCCTGCCGAATCCGGGCGAAGGCCTTGGTGGCGCGCCAGTCGAACAGGTATGGCAGCACCACCACGCCGATGAGAATGGCGATCAGGACGATGACGAGAGCGATGCGGAGCCTGCTTTTTTTATCCATCGGCCCGCATTCTAGGGGATTTCGGCATACCCCGCGTCGCCCCCGGCTCTCCTACTTCGAGAATCTGCCCTTCAGCTTCAATACCCCGTGAATCAGCTTGACGATGCCGGACGGCACCGGCTTCTGCGTCAGCAGGCCGGAGACCTGCTTCTTGTACTTGTCGGTGAGCGGCGGCACGAACATGCGCGGATCGCCCAGGGCCGGTCCGTCGATGACGATGGAGCGGGCATTGGAGCACTCGTTGAAGGTGTGCCAGCCGACCATGCGGCCGATGCCGCTGGTGTTGACGCCGCCGAACGGCAGGTAGGGATTGGTGCCGGACTGGATCACGTTGTGGTTGACCACGGTGCTGCCCGAAGTGGTGTGGGCAATGTGGTAATCGATTTCCGCCTGGTCCTTGCTGAAGATGTAGAGCGACAGCGGCTTGTCGCGGCCGGCGACATAACGGGTCACCTCTTCCCGGCTCTTGTAGGGCACGACGCAGATCACCGGGCCGAAGATTTCCTCCTGCATCACCTTCATCTCGGGCGTGACATTGCTGATGATGGTGGGGGTGACCAAGCGCTTGTCCGGCATATACTCGCCGCCGCAGACGATCTTCGCGCCCTTGGCGCGGGCATCCTCGATCAGGGCGCGGACGCGGTTGAAATGGCGCTCGTTGATGATCACCGGATAGTCTGGGTTCTGCGCGAAACCCTTGCCGTCGGCGTTGTACTGGGCGGTGAACTCCTTCGCCAGCGCCTCGGTGAAAGGCTGCTCGATGGAGGCGTGCACCAGCAGGTAGTCCGGCGCGATGCAGGCCTGGCCGCCGTTGCACATGCGGCCCCAGGCGGTTTTCATGGCGGTGTCGGCGATGTCGGCGCTGGCGCCGATGATGCTCGGGTTCTTGCCGCCCATCTCCAGGGTGACCGAGGCGCAATGATCCGCCGCGGCCTTCATCACCAACTTGCCGATCTGGGTGTTGCCGACATAGAAGATGTGATTGAAGGGACAGGCCAGCAGCTGCTGCGCGGTTTCCGCCCCGCCCTCCACCACCGTCACCTCGCCGCCAGGGAAGGCGGCGGCGACGATCTTCGCCACCACGGCGGAAGAATGCGGCGCCAGCTCGGAGGGCTTGAGAATCACGGCGTTGCCGGCGGCAAGCGCGCCGAGCACCGGCAGGAAGCCGATGACGTAGGGCGCGTTCCAGGTGGCCAGGTGCAGCACCACGCCCTTGGGCTCGTAGTGCACGTAGCAGCGCTTGCCCAGGGTCATCAGCGAGGGATCGACCGGCTTGTCCGGCATCCAGTCCTTCAGGTTGGCGGCGATGAAGTCGGCCTCGAACTTGACCATCAGCAGCTCGCCGTCGGTGTCGATCGGCGCCAGGCCGCGCTCCAGCCGCACCGCTTTATAGATGTCCTCCTTGTGCGCCAGCATGGCCTGCACCAGGCGCTGCACCCTCTCGATGCGCTGCTCGGCGGTGGTTTGCGCCATGGCCGGGGCCAGGGCGGCGACGCGATCAAAAACGGCGCGGACGCCGGACTGGGGGACGCGGATATCGACGACGGTGCTCATGGCTTTGCTACCTTTTCGGAATACTGAAAAGCGGCTCGCGCAAAGACGCAAAGCCGCCAAGAAGAGCTTTTAACTGAAAATCCTGTGGCGCCTTTCCCTGCGGCTTTGCGTCTTTGCGCGAGATTGCTTTTTCCAAGCTAATGCCCGCCCTGCGCCGCCGCCGACGGCGAAAACTGCGCCGCGCTCATCGGCTGGTTGAGCCGCCACCACTGGCTGCTCTCGTTGGTGAGATAGCCCGCTTCATAGGTGCCGGCGGTGAGATCGTGGTAGATCGAGGCACCGCGATGCCAGCTGCCGGATTCCTGCGAATAGTGGTAGGTGATGAGGGCGACGCGCCACAACTGGCCGCGGTTGTCGTAGTTGTCGGCCATCAGCGCCAGCCAGGAGTCCTCGTCGGCGTAGATCATGCGCCGCGCATAGATGTGCCGCACCCCCTGCTTGAGCGTGCCTTCGATGACCCAGACGCGGTGCATCTCGTAGCGCAGGTACTCGGGATTGACCGTGCCTTCCTTGATCAGGTCTTTGTACTTCACCGCCGTGTCATTGATGCGGAAGTTATCGTAGGGCAGGTAGTACTCCTTCTTGCCCACGATCTTCCAGGTGTAGCGCTCGGGCGAGCCGTTGAAGCCATAGTCGTCGTCCACCGTGCGCAGGCCGGCCGGCGGCACCGGGTAGTCGAAGCCCACCTCCGGCGCCTGGCGCACGCGGCGCACGCCGGGCAGATACTGCCAGGACATGGTGCCTTCGTTGGTGTAGTCGTTGGGCTGGTAGCCGACGGCGACAAAGCCCTTCTGCCGTTCCGGCAGCAGGAAGCCGTCGTAAAAGTAGGCGTTGATATGGTCCTGGTAGGAGAAATTACCCTTGGGATCGCTGTGCAGCGCAAGGTCCATGAATTTTTCCCGGCCCCAGGCGACACTACCGCCGGCGTAGACGTCGGCGATATCGCAGATGCAGGACTCGGACCACACCTTGCCCGCATCGGAAACATTCCAGATCGCCTCCAGGCCGCTCTGCGGAATCGGGAACAGGTAGCCGTCGCCGACTCCGGTGACGCCCTTGCCATCGTGGATCACTTCGGAATTGAGCGCATTCTTCTTGGTGTTCTCGCAGACGTGGTCCGGCAAGGCGAAGTCGCGGTGGCTGGGGTATACATCCATGCGATAGGTCTGTGGATACTTCGCGAACAGCGCCTTTTCGCCGTCGGTGAGCTGGTTCGCGTACTTGGACTGGTTTTGCGCGGTGATCGAGAACAGCGGCTTCTCCGCCGCGTAAGGCCCCGGCTCGAAGCCGTAAGGTCCCTTCATGCCGGGCCAGTTGCCCTGGTATTTGCCGGTATATTCGGCCACGCCGCCGGGACTGCCGGCCTTCTCCGCGCCGACACAGGTGAGGCGGGAACCGCCCAGTTCGGCGGCCTTGTCCGCCGGCACCTTGGCCTGCGCCATGGGCACCGCAAGCAAGGCGCCGGCCGCCACCGCGCATGAAGCCAGGAACAGTTGCAACTTCATTGTGGCTGTCTCCTCGTTCGCACTGTGGGGACGCGCCGGAGTCCCCTTATTTATATGCAGCTATTGCTTTGCGCGCGGCGCAAGCCACGCACCCCGCAGCGTAGGTATTGATGCTAAGCGCATGGAATCTGAGTGCTTCGTCCGAAGTGACTAATTATTATTTCTTAATGAGGTGACAAGAGCATCAAAAAAAACGGCGCCGTTGATCGGCAACGGCACCGCGAAACGAATCGATGGAGCGGCTCGAACCGCGGGCTTAGCGCCTTTGCATCCACTCCCGGGCCAGGCGCCGCTTGCTGCGGCGCCCGCCGGCGCCGGGTTGCTGGTGGCTCCAGCCGAGTGCGCCGAGAATGCGCCAGACCTGCACCTCGCTGTAGTCGCGGCCGAAATGCTGCGTGATCAACTGCCGCACCCGGCTCAGGGACCAGCCGTCGCTGACGAAGCCGTGCGCCATGCCGCCCTGCTGCAGCAACTGCGCCAGCCGCTGGCGCTGCGCCTCATCCAGGCCGGCCGGACGGCCCAGGCGCGGCGCGTTTTTCAGCGCGGCGAGCCCGCCCTGGCCAACCTTGTCGGCCCAGCGGCGCACCGTTTCGCGGCTGACGCGGAGCCGGTCGGCTACTTCGCTCTGGCGCAACCCCTGCATCAACAACTCACCGGCCTGGATACGGCGACGTTCTAGTTCATTGCGTGAAACCGCTGTGGGCATGGCTTCCTCCGGACGATCGATGGGCAGCAGGAGTCCGCAGGCCACTGTGGCGGCGCGCACTCCCGAGCCTGTCGTCCGGCCCAGCCTCAAGGGCTGTGGATGCCGGGTCGTACCGGGTGTATCACTCACCGCCGGCAAGGGCCTGTTCGTCCCTGCTGACGTCCTTAGATGCAGCTCACCCGACATAGGGTTCAAATGATTCTTTCGGCGAACCGCATTCCGGACAGGTCCAGTCGTCCGGCAAGCTCTCGAAGCTGGTTCCGGCGGCGATGCCGTAGTCCGGCATGCCCAGCGCTTCGTCGTAGATGTAACCGCAGATGATGCAGATCCATTTCTTCATCGGTTCAATTCAGGCTTCGGCTGTAATTCGTTTGTAAGAAAACTCAGGACTTGCTCAGACAGTCGCGTCATGGACGGCGCGTTCCTGGGCAGAACGTGTGGTACCGATATTCGTTTTGACCAGTAAACGGTTGATGCGTCTTGCGTTGTGGTGGTTGTAGTCGTACTCGACATCACCATTGCCATTGACCAGCTCGGCATTGGGGAAGCGCTTCATCAGTTCGCCGATCATCAGGCTGCCCTGCACCCGCACCAGGTAGGTGCCGATGCAGAAGTGGGCGCCGGCGCCGAAGACCAGGTTGCCGTCGAGACGCCGGGTGATGTCGAGCTGGCGCGGCCGGTCCCATTTCTGCGGATCGACCCAGGCGGCGGTGAGGTTGAGCAGGATCGACTGGCCCTTGCGGATCTGCTGGCCGCGGAACTCGATGTCCTGGGTGGCGAAGCGGAACTGCGGCGTCTTGCCGAAAGCGCCGACACGCAGCAGCTCGATGATGGCGTTCTCCATCAGCTCCGGCCGCTGCCGCAACAGGCGGTACTGCTCCGGGTTGCCGAGCAAGCCCTGGATGGCATAGGTGTGCAGGTCGGTGGCGGTATCGGAGCCGGCAACGATCACCGCCTGGATCATGGCCATGATGTCGTAGTCGCCGAGGCGGTCGTCGCCCTCGCTGGCGCTGATCAGGTTGCCGACGAAATCATCGCCCGGATGGGCCGCGGCGCGGCGCTGGGCGATCACCTCGCGAAAATAGGCAAAGCCGGGCAGCTAAGCCTGGATCGCCGCCTGCCGCTCCTTCAGCGGCAGGTTGATACGGGTCGATTTGATCACGCTGACCGCGAATTCGTGGAAGAAGGCTTCCTTGTTGGTCGGCACGCCGACCATGCGCGCGATGGCGCGCACCGGCAGCTTCTCCGCGATCATGGAGAAAGCGTCGAACTGCCCGGGCTCGCCGATCTCGTCGAACACGCCGGTGACCAGATCGCGGATTTTGGCGTCGATCTTGCCCATCACCGGCTTGGAGAAGGCCGGCATGGCCAGCTTGCGCAGGCGCAGGTGGTCCTGCGTCCTGGTGGCGAACAAACCGTGGTCGAGCGAGCGCTCGAAATCGTTCTTCTCGGCTTCCGGCTTTTCCGGCGGCGCGTGCTCCCAGGCCTTGTAGCTGGGCGTGAACAGGTTGTTCTTCAGCATCTCGGTGCAGGCGTCGTGGGAGCTGACCACCCACATGTTCAGGTCCTTGTGCCAGGCGACCGGGTATTCCATCACCATCTTTTCCCAGGTGGCCCAGGGCGAGCGGATGAAATCCCTGGAATAGGGATTGAAGATGCGGCCGTCGATTTCGACGCGGCCCTCGGTAACGCTGCTGGTGCTCATGACGATCTCCTCCGTTATGAATCGAGAGCCCAAGCTCTCAGCTGGCGGCGTCTGTTGCGCTTTGCGCCACTTGCTCCGGTTGCTTGTCCTGCGGCTTCGGCGTGGTGACGAAAAACCTGGCCAGGCGCCCCTGCGGGGTGGGCAGCTCCTCGCCGCGCTCGGCGGCGATGCCCGCCAGCATCTGGTGCAGCGGCACCAGCCAGTGCCATTCGTCGAATTTCAGATATTCGCTCATGGCCAGGCGCACATGGGGCAGATCGCTGTCCGCCCGCTCGATCAGGGTGCGGCGGATCTCCACATGCCAGGGCGTGCCGGCGGCCTGCCGCGCTCTCAGGGCGATCACGCCGGTGGCGGCGCCGATCGTCATGGTGCCGATGGCGCGGTGCAATAGCAGCCCCTCTTCCGGCGAAAAGCCATAGCGGCTCATGGCGCCGAGGAACTGGTCGAGCACATCGATCTCGACCTGCGGGCCGATGCTGCCCTTGAGGAATTCGCTGACCAGCTCCGGCTCGTGCATGAAGGATTCAAACATCTCCTCGGCATAGCGCAGCGCCAGTTGCGACCAGTGCGCATGCTCCTGCTCCGGCAGGCGCCGGCTCAAGGTCAGCTGGAACGCGGCCAGGCGCAGCAACTCGTTGCGGTTGCGCACGTAGCGATAGACGGTGGCGACGTTCACCCCCAGGCGCGCGGCAAGCTGCTTGAAACTGACCTTGTCGAGGCCGATCTCCAGCGCGGTGGCGATGATGGTCTGGGTGCTGAGGCTGGGCGGACGGCCGACACGCGCCTGCGGCGCCGGCGCCGCCTTGGCCGGAACAGCAGGCGACTTCAATAACAGATTGGTTGCGCGCACCGGCATGATCAGCATCCCTCCAGCCGCTTATACAACTATTTCAGATACTTCCATGCAGTTTTTCATGGAAGTTACCGGCCTCGACAAGTTCGCGGACCGCTCTCAGTGGCGGTAGCCCTTGACCCGCACCTTGAAGCTCATCGCCGGCCCCGGCGTGGGCGCGGTCTTGGTTTTCAGCTCGTAGCCCGGCGATTCCAGCTCCAGGTCCAGCTTGTAAAACACCTGGGCCATGGTGATGGCGAGCAATACCTCGGCCAGGCTCTTGCCCAGGCAGGTGTGGTGGCCGCGGCCATAAGGCGAATAAGTGCCCACCTGCATGTGCTCGGCGCGCGGCTTCTGGTAGCGGTCGATGTCGAAGCGTTCCGGCTCCGGATAGAACTCTTCCATGAAGTGCGGCACGCTGGTGCCGAGGTAGATCAACTCGCCTTCCTTGATCTGGTGCCCGGCGAAGACGAAGTCTTTGTTAGCGGTGCGGATCTGCGCCACCGCGATCGGATACAGGCGCATCGCTTCCATGATGGCGCCGTTCAGAGCCGGGAGGCTCTTCATGAACTCCTCTTCGCTCACCGGCCCCTTGGCGAACAGCCCGTCCACCTCCTCCCGCACCCGGCGCAGCACCTCGGGGTGCTTGAGCACGGCGTAGACGATGGCGGAGGTGGTGTTGGCCACGGTGTCGAGACCGGCGACATAGGGGCCGGTCATCAGCATGATCAGGTCGCGCTCCGGGATCAGCTCCGGATTGACCTTGTGCGCTTCCATCACGTCGTCGATCAGGGTTTTCTGCTCGTCCGGCTTGGGCACGCCACCGCGGGCGGCGTCCTGCGCGCGATAGTCGGCCACCATCTTGCGGCCCAGCTCGAACATGCGCGCCTTGGCGCGCTTGTACTCGGGCATCTTCATCAGGAACTGGGGCCGCTGCCGCGTCACCAGCACATTGAGGATGTAGAGGATGGTGGTGCGGATGTCCTTGACGTACTCGCGCGGCGTGTTGCCGGTGAGCACGATGCCGAGCTGGTCCACCACCAGGTATTGCATCGCCTCGACCACCGGCACCAGCGCGCCCGGCTTCCAGTCGCGCTCCAGCGTGCCGTTGGTGATGCCCAGCATCTCGTTGTAGCGGCCCTTGATCGATTCCTTGGAGAAGCCGCGCTTCATGATGCCGCGCAGATCCTTGTGCAGCTCGCCGTCGGTGGCGCTGAGCATCTTGGAGGCGCCGAATTCCTGCACCAGCGGCATCCAGGCCTCGCGCGAGCGCAGGCATTCCTTGCCCTCGCGGGTGCCCATGAAATTGGCGGCCTCGGCGCCGGCGATGCAGGTATAGGTGTTGGCCAGCACCTTGACCCGGAACACCGCGCCGTATTCGCGGTAACAGCGGACGAAGAAGCGCGCGGGGTCCTTGGCGAAGCCGAACAGGCTGCCCACCAGCGGCAGGCCGCGCACGTAAGGCGGCCGTGGCGCCTTCACATCCACCGCATTTTGCACTGCGCTCATGCTCTCCTCCACTCCTTCACCGGGACGGGCACCATGGTCCGTCGCCCTATTTCGACAATATTTTTGCGATATCTATCGCAAAATGTAAAGCGACTTAACTTCCGGGCTAAGAAAAAGCCGTTCCGGGCCCGCGGCGGGACGGCGGGAATCAGCCGCCGGGCAGCAATTGCACGGTATCGATCACCCACAACGGGTCGGGTGCGCGGCGGCTGAAGTACAGGCACAGGGCGTGGTCGCCGGTCTGCGGCGCAAAAGCGGCAGACAGGGTTTGCGGCCCTTGCGCGGCGGTATCCCGCCGCAAGGGCACCCGCGCCAGCAGCGGACCGTTGCAGCCGTCGCGATGGACCTGCAGCTCGCCGTAGCGGCTGTGCGGCGGCCGCAGCACCACGTCCCGCGCCTCCGCGCCCAGCTGGAAGTTGTAGGGCAAGCGGGCCAGACGCACCTGGATGCGGGCCAGGCCCTCCAGCGGCACGGCGGCATAGATCCAGCAAGGATCCTCGATATCCACCAGATACACATCCTGCGTACCGTCGGCATGCAGCGGGCCGCCGAGGCGCAGCGGCAGCTTGGCCGAACAGGTCTGCAGTTCATCGCTGTTGCGCAGCAGCAGGCTGGCGGCATCGATCCTGGCCAGGGTCACCGGCGCGATGGCCCGGCCGTCGAAAAACGGCGCGGCCCGCAGCTGCAGCGGCAGCTGCACCGTCAGCGGAGCCTGGTCGGTTGTTGGCGCGGCGGCATTGGGCTCGCTGCCATCCAGCGTGTAGTGGATGGCGCCGAAGCCGGTCTGGTTGGCCAGGGTGACGATGGCGTGATCGGGATCGTGTGTGGGACGCGACTCGATCTGCACGGCGAATGCGCTGTCGGCATATGCGATGCCGAGCGCCCGATAACGCGCCAGCTGCGGCACCAGGCGCTGCAGGAAGCTCTGCCAGTCATGCGTCGCGGCCGGCGACCAGGCGATTTCGGCAAGGGCGGCGATGCGCGGGAACACGGCATGTTCGACCCGCTGCGGGGTGCGCATATGCTCGGTCCAGACGTTGGCCTGCACGCCGATCACGTGCCGCGACTGCGCGGTGTCCAGTTCCGCCGGCACCGGCTGGAAGCCGTAAACATCGCTCAGGGTGGTGAGGCGCGGCCGCCCCGGCGGCTCGTCATGACCATTGCCCTGGAGATAGTCGAAGTACAGGGTGTCCGACGGCGACATGACCACATCATGGCCGGCGCGGGCGGCGGCGATGGCGCCGACGCTGCCGCGCCAGGACATGACAGTGGCATCCGCCGGCAGGCCGGCATCGACGATCTCGTCCCAGCCGACCAGCTTGCGGCCATGCGCGGCGAGCAGGTTTTGCAGGCGCTGCATGAAGTAGCCCTGTAGTGCATCCTCGCCGGCGATGCCGAGCCGGCGCATGCGCGCCTGCACCCGCGGGGAAGCCTTCCACTGTTCCTTGATCACCTCGTCGCCGCCGACGTGGATGTACCGGCCGGGAAACAGCTCCATCACCTCGCCCAGCACCTCGTCGACGAAAGCGAAAGTGCGCTCGTCGACGTTGAGCAGGTAGGCATGCACGCCCCAGTCGGGCGATACCAGTGGATGGTCGCCGCGCGAACCGAGCCAGGGATAGGCGGCGATGGCTGCCTGGGCGTGGCCGGGCATGTCGATCTCGGGAACGATGGTGACGTAGCGCTCGGCGGCATAACGCACGATGTCGCGCACCTGCTCCTGGGTGTAGTAGCCGCCGCTTCTGGCACCGCCGTCCGCCGGCGTGCGCCAGGCGCCGACTCCGGTCAGCCGCGGATATTTCTTGATCTCCAGGCGCCAGCCCTGGTCGTCGGTGAGATGCCAGTGCAGGGTGTTGAGCTTGTGCAGCGCCATCCAGTCGATCAACTGCTCGACGAATTCCGGCGGCATGAATTGCCGCGACACGTCCAGCATCAGGCCGCGCCAGGCGAAGCGCGGGCTGTCGACGATGTGCAGCGCCGGCACCGCCAGCGGCAGGCCCGCGCCGGATTGCGGCGTCAGCAACTGCCACAGGCTCACCGCGCCGTAGTACAGCCCCGCCGGTGCGCGGGCAGCAATGCGTATCCGCTGCGGCGACACCTCCAGCTCGTAGCCCTCGTCGCCGGCGCCACCGGCGCGCGGATCGATGGCCAGGACAATCGCCGCCCGCGCCGCGGCAGTCCCCTGCTCCATTTCGACAGTGAGCTTCAACCCCCGCGTGCGTTGCACATAGCCGGAGAGCAGACCGCCGATACGCTGCACCTCGGCGTTGTCGGCCGGCACCAGGATGGGCGTGTCGGCGCCCAGCGTGAACACTCCTTCCCGCACCTCCAGCAGTGCCGGCTGCGGCAACAGCGGCAACAACGGTGCGCTATGCCGGGCCGGTGCGGCCTCGCTGACCGGCTTCGACTGGCAGGCTGCGATGGCCAGCAGCGCCGCGCAGCAGACGACGACGACCGAAGAAGCTATGGAATGAAACCAGGATTTCATGATTGATCAGCGTAATGGGCAAATGCGGCAAGCGAACCATGCCATCGGTTCCCGACGCACATCGTCGTGCCGGGATCGGCCGCCACCACAAAAAAAAGCGGGTCCGAAACCTCCGGACCCGCACAAGCACCTTACCACTGTGGGAGAAACAGCGGTTACAGCTTCAGGCGCAACGTTGCAAGGAGCTCGCGGCCGCTCTTGTACCGGGCCGTGGGCAGGCTCGGGTCGGTCAGATACTGCTTGTAGGCGGAATCGAACAGGTTCAGGCCGTCGAACACGACCGCGATATTGCGGGTGATCTGGTACGAGGCCGTGGCATCCAGCTCGGTGTAGGCGTCGGTGTAGGTCGCCGGAGCGCCCGCCACGTAGCCACCGGCCAGATACTTGGCGCGCCAGTTGTAGGACAAATTGGCCGCCAGCGGCCCCTTCTCGAAGTACGGCGTGATGCTGACCGATTCCTTGGAGTTGTAGGGCAGATCGCCGCCGGTCTGGGTGGTGCCGTACGAGTAGGTGACGTTGCCGCGGATGCCGAAGCCGGTATCGCTGAACGGCTGTTGCAGGCTCATGGCGAGACCGTCGACCGTGGCACGGCCGCCGTTCTGCGGACGGGTGACACCGTATTCGCAGAAGCCGGTGGTGGTGTTGCAGACATTGCCCGGCGCGGCCGCAGTCGTGGCGAACAGGGTCGGGTTGCTGTTGAACAGGCTGTTGAACAGCAGCTCTTCGCTGGTACCCGACTCGATATAGTTGATCAGCTGCTTGTGGAAGAACGTGGTCGACAGCAGCGACTCCGGCGCGTAATACCACTCGGCGGCGAGGTTGAGGTTGATCGACTTGTACGGTTCCAGGTCGGCGTTGCCGCCGCTGCCGGTGAGCACGGTGTCGTTGAGGAACGTCGCCGGCGCCATCTGGTTGTACGGTGCGTAGGCGATCGCCTCGTACAGCGCGCCACGCAGGACGGTTTGCGGCGTCAGGTTGTAGCTCAGGTTCAGCGCCGGCAGCGGATCGATGTGGATGCTTTCCACGGTCGTATAAGGGGCTGCGGTCGTCGGTCCTGGCGTGGCGCTGCCCAGTACGAAGGTCGAGCTGTTGGTATCGGTGCGCACCACGCGCACGCCGATGTTGCCGCGCAGCTTGTCCTGGCTGAAGTTCAGCTGGGCATAGGCCGACTCGGTCGCCTGCGAAACGCCGAAGGTGTTGTTGTAGAACGTGGCGTAGTTGAAGTTGCTGTTGCTGTACAGGCCCGGCGTCGCCTGGATCCAGCTGTAGATCGCGGCAGGGCTGGTCGGCTGCACGTGATTCACCGAACCGGGCAGGAAGTTCATGCTGTTCACGCCGCGCAGGTTGGTCGGGCCGCCGGCGCCGACGTCGGCCAGCGAGATCGTATGCGTGCCGGAGGTGTCGGTGACGGTGGAGACGTTGTCGGCCCATGAGTCGATCGACTGGCCTTCATGGTGAATGGCGTAGCGTACGCCGACCAGCAACTGGTTGACGAAGCCGTCGAAGTCCTTGGTGAAATCACCCTGCCCGAACAGGTCGCGCGCGCTGTACGGCTCCTGCGCATAGCTGCCGAAGCCTCCGCCCGAGAGCCAGTTGTGTGGATCCAGCGCGTTGGCCTGGCTGTCGAAGCTGTAGCCGCGGTTGATATCCCAGCTGTAGCCACCGGTGTAGTTGGTCTCAATCGCGGCCTGGGTCAGCACGTTGTGCGAATTGCTCATGCCAACCTGGCTATACGCCTTCCAGCCGTCGCCTTTATAGGTGCCGTGCAGGTCGAAGCCCTGGGTGGTGATCAGCGACTGGCGCGCATTGTTGTCGTAGGTGGTGTTGGCCCCCGGCGAGCAGCCGGGCGTGGTGGAGATATCGCAGGTGCCGGAGTGTCCGCTGCTGACCACGCCGTTGCTGCCGACGTTCAGGCTGGTGATGCTCGGAGCCGCATTGAGCATGAACGCGTACATCGAGCTGTTCAGGTTGTTGAGATGATCCTGCATCCAGATCAGGCCCGAGCCCAACTCGATGTTGCTGGCGGGCTTGTACTGGAGATTGACGTTGAGACTGTCGCGCTTCTCGGTCTGCCGGAAGTCGGCAATGTTGATCTCGTTCGGCATCACATCGTTGCCGCTCAGCTGGCCGGCGGCGATCGCGTTCTTGACGTAGGTATTGCTCTGCGCCACCGTCGACAGCGGCGTATAGCTGAAGATCTCCTCGCCCTGGCGGTCGGTGATCTCCTCGTAGTGCTGCAGGGCGACATCGACGCCGAAGGTCCTGTCCGAAGTGCGCCAGCTATAGAAGAGCGCACTATCTGGCCGGCCCTGGTTGACCATGTCGTTGTAGTTGACGCCGACCGAGGCACGCACGGTATTGGCCGGCAGGTCCAGCGGCTGCACGGTGTGCATCAGGATGGTGCCACCGAGGCTGCCTTCGATCAGGCGCGCTTCCGGAGTCTTGTAGATCTCGACCGAGCCGAGGATTTCCGGCGGCAGCAGCGAGAAGTTGAAGCCGCGATTGGGGATATCGGCGTAGCGCCACAGGGCCTGCGACAGCGGGTGGCCGTCGAGGAAGCTGAGGTTGAGACTGGGATCGAGACCGTCGATCGACACGCGCTGGTCGGCGCCGAACAGATGGTCGAGCGTCACACCCGGCATCTGCGCCAGGGCTTCGGCGGTGTTGGTTGCCGGCAGCTTGCCGATGTCCTCGGCAGTGATCACTTCGGTGATGGCATCGTTGTCGCGCTTGCGGTCGAGGGACTTCTTCAGGCTGGCGCGGATGCCGGTGACGGTCACTCCCTGCAGCTGTTTGGCTTGATCGCTGGATGAGGTGCTGTCGGTCGCGGCCGGTGCCGGCGCGGGTGTTGGTGTTGGCGCGGGTGCCGACGCGGCGTCCTGCGCATAAGCGCCGCTCGAAACCGCGAAACAGGCGGCAATGCCGGCGATCAGTGCTTTTTTACGGTAAGGCATGTTTTCTACTCCCCTTCGTGGCTATGGCTGCACCCCTGCGTGAGCGGCGAACGCGACCG
>Ga0302311_10002122_pt1 | contig 22724 bp, 20 predicted proteins | sample III_Palsa_N1_3_FD_200449 | JGI IMG/M metagenome (GOLD analysis project Ga0302311, IMG submission 200449) | Peat permafrost microbial communities from Stordalen Mire near Abisko, Sweden - III_Palsa_N1_3 | ecosystem: Environmental > Terrestrial > Soil > Palsa > Peat permafrost | place: Sweden... | reverse complement strand
GCCGGCGCCCCGGCCGGGCCGGGCACGGTGCCCGCCAGCTCGGTCAGCTCGCGCAGCGCGATCTGCAGCGCCGCCTGCAGCCCGAATGCGAGCGTGAAGCGCTCATGCATCAGCGTCGTGATCGCGACGGCCCAGCCGTTGCCCTCGCCGCCGACGATGTTCTCGTGGGGGATCCGCGCCTCCTCGAGGAACAGCTCGTTGAACTCGGATTCGCCGGTGATCTGCCGCAATGGGCGGACCTGCACGGCGTCCTGCTGCATGTCCATCAAGAAGTAGGTGAGGCCCTTGTGCCGCGGCGCATCGGGGTTCGTGCGGGCGACGAGCATGCACCACTTGGCGTGGTGGGCGAACGTCGTCCACACCTTCTGCCCGGTCACGACCCACTCGTCGCCGTGCCGGGTTGCGCGGGTCTTCAGCGAGGCGAGATCCGAGCCGCTGCCGGGCTCGGAGAAACCCTGGCACCAGATCTCCTGCGCCGACAGGATCGGCGGCAGATACCGGCGCTTCTGCTCCTCGGTCCCGTGGGCGATCACGGTCGGGCCGCCCATCGCGATCGCGAGCACGTTGGCCACCTGGGGCGCGCCGGCACGGACCAGCTCCTCGGTGAAGATCGCCTGCTCGATCAGCGTCGCGCCGCGGCCGCCGTACTCCCGCGGCCACGAGATGCCCGCCCAGCCGGCGTCGTTGAGCTTTCGCTGCCAGGCGCGGCGGAACTCGAATCCCGCCTCATCCCCGGCCGGCTCCCGCCCGGGCTTGTTGACCGCAATCCACGCCCGGATCTCGTCGCGGAATTCCCGTTCCTGGGGTGAGAGCGTCAGATCCAAGGCTGCGGCGGATCGTATCCAAGTGTCGACGGAAGGCGGCCTTGAGAGAATCCCGTGGCGATGGAGACGTTCGATCGACTCGCACAGCTGGGCATCGAGGTGGACGGCTACGCGCTGGAGGGCCTGCGGGCCGATGTGTCGAGCGGCTTCGAGCGAGTCACGACGCTCGTGCGGCTGACCGGCGGCGGCCACGACGGGGTCGGCGAGGACGTCGTCTACGACGCGGTCGACCACGAGGCGCTCCAGGCGGCCGGGCCGGTGCACGACCTGTCCGGACACTGGACGCTCGAGGACTTCTGCGCGCACGTCGAGTCGCTCGACCTGTTCGGAGTGGAGCCGCAGCGCGACGTCTCGCGGCTGTACCGGCTGTGGGCGTTCCACAGCGCGGCGCTCGACCTCGCGCTGCGCCAGGCGGGGCTGACGCTCGAGCAGGCGCTCGCCCGCCCGGCGCAGCCGATGCGCTACGTCGTGTCGCTGCGGCTCGGCGAGCCGCCGTCGCTGGAGCCGATCGCGAAGCGGCTCGCACTCGACCCGACGCTGCGCTTCAAGCTCGACGCGACCAGCTCGTGGACGCCCGAGCTGTTCAATGCGCTGACGGCGACGGGCGCGGTCGACTCGATCGACTTCAAGAGCTTCTACCGAGGGACGATCGTCGACCAGGCCGCCGACCCGGTGCTCTACCGGCGAGTGGTCGAGGCGTTCCCCGACGCCTGGCTGGAGGATGCCGACATCGTCGACGAGGCGACCGCGGCCGTGCTCGCCTCCGAGCACGACCGGCTCACATGGGATGCGCCGATCCACTCGATCGCCGACATCGAGGCGCTCGCGTTCCCGCCGAAGATGGTCAACATCAAGCCCTCGCGGATCGGTGCGCTGCCCCGGCTCTGCGCCACCTACGACTACTGCGCCGAGCGCGGCATCGGCGCCTACGGCGGCGGCCAGACGGAGCTTGGGCCGGGGCGGGGTCAGGCGCAGTACCTGGCGGCGCTGTTTCACCCAGACACGCCGAACGACCTCGCTCCGAGCGGCTACAACGCCGTCGACCCTCCCGCCGGACTGCCTGCGAGCCCGCTGGTGCCGGTTGCACTCAAACCCGGATTTCGGTGGGATGCCACCGGCCCGGCGCGAAAGGGACTGACGAGCATTGCCTGAGACACTGGGGATCGCTGGATCGGGGACGATCGCGTGCGGTCTCGCGGCTGTCGCCTCGGGGACTGGCGAGGTATTGCTGTGGGCCCGTTCGGAGGAGTCGGCCGAGCGCGCCACCGAGCGCGTCGCGAAGAGCTGCGAGAAGCTGAACGGGAGCGCCGATCCGAGCCGGGTCAGGATCGTCACAAGCCTTGACCAGCTCGATGCCGCGACCTACCTGGTCGAAGCGATCATCGAGGATCACGGTCACAAGGCGAAGATGCTCGCGGACCTGGGCGAGCTCTCGAGCCATACCGCCCAGCACACGGTGCTGGCGACGACCACCTCGTCGCTTTCGATCGCCGAGCTGGCGCAGGCGAGCGGGTACCCCGAGCGGTTCGCCGGGTTGCACGTGTTCAACCCCGTGCCGAGGATGTCGCTCGTCGAGGTCGTGTTCCCGGAGGCGGCAAGCGCCGAGACGCGCGAACGCACGCACCAGTTCTGCCTCGACATCGGCAAGACGCCGGTCCAGGTTCCGGACACGCCGGGCTTTGTGGTCAACCGGCTGCTGTTCCCATACCTGTTCGATGCGGTCCGCCTGATGTCGGAGACCGGGCTCGAGCCCGAGGCGATCGACGAGTGCATGAAGCTCGGCGCCGGAATGCCGACGGGTCCAATCGCGCTGCTCGACTACATCGGCCTCGACGTCGCCGAGGCGATCGGCGACGCGATCGGCCTCGAGGTGCCTGAGCGTCTGCGCGAACTGGTACGGGAGGGGGCCGTCGGCCGAAAAGGCGGGCGGGGATTCTATGGCTACGCGGAGGACCGCTAGGGCTCTGCGGGAATGCCTAACGAAGATTTAATCTTCTTTGAAGATTCTCAATCATCCTTCGCTCTGCGACGTACCTCATAGCAGCACCTCCTCCCCAGAAGCGCGAAGCCGGCCCGTCCCCAGCGGGCCGGCTTCTGTTTGTGCGGGCACCGGCCAGACGCTGCGCTTCCTCTGCGATGCCCTGCCACTCAGCAGCGATGGCAAACCCCGCGGTGTTAGCGCAAACATCAAGACGGTGCGAAGCCGGCCACGAATGGGCCGGCTTCATCTCTCCTCTCAACCACCGGGAAAATTCACAGGCGAGCCGCTATGGCAGCTGATCACCCGGGGCTTAGCGTGGACGGCATAGTAACGAATGTCGCGAAGACTGCAAGACACGACACACCAGTCCGGTCTATTGGCAAAGGGCGCGGTCCGGCTCAGGCGGGCTCAGGCGGCAGGGCCGGCTCGCGGCGCGGGCTGATCCTGACCGCCTCGATCCGGTTCTGCCGGACCGACTCGACGCGAATCGTGTAGCCGTTGGCGGTGATCGAGTCGCCGCGCTTGGGGAGGCGACCGAGCTCGGCGAACACGAACCCACCGACCGAGTTGTAGGCGTCGCTGTCGACCGGGAGCTCGAGTCCGTAGTCGTCGAGGTCGGCGACGGCGACGTGTCCGCGGACGAACCAGTCGCCGTTGGCGAGGCGGCGGATCGAGCCGCCTGCGGGGTCGGTCTCGTCGGAGATCTCGCCCACCACCTCCTCGATGATGTCCTCGATCGTGACGATCCCGGCGGTGCGGCCGTACTCGTCGACCACGATCGCCAGCTCAGTGCGCTCCCGCTGCAGGTCGGCCAGGAGGTCGTCCAACGGCTTGGTCTCGGGGACGATCGGCGCCTCCCGCACGACCGGCGCGACCGATCCGCCCTCGCCGTCCGACAGCAGCAGCCTGACGAGCTGGTTGACATGGACGATGCCGCGTACCTGGTCCTGGTTGTCGTTCTCGGTCACGATCAGGCGAGAGTGGCCGGTTGAGACGGCGCGGCGGAGCGCCTCGCCGACCGTCTCCGAGATGTCGACCGTGACCACGGCCGGAATCGGAGTCATCACCTGCCGCGCCTCCTGCTCGTGCAGGTGGAACACCCCGGTCAGCATCTCGGCCTCCCCGGCATCGATCTGGCCGCCCGTCTGCGACTGCATGATGATGCGCTTGAGCTCGTCCGGCGTGCCGCCCTCCGGCTCGGCGTCGGGATCGGTCCCCAGGCGCCGCAGCATCCACTCGGAGGAGACGTTGAGCGCGACGATGAACGGCCTGAACAGCCACATGAAGAACCGCATCGGCACCGCGATCCGGCGCGCCAGCCCCTCCGCGTGCTGGATCGTGTAGAGCTTCGGCACGATCTCCCCGACGGTGCTCTGGGCGAAGGTGATCAGGATGTAGGCGATCACGACCGAGATGACGACCGCCACTCCGTGCCCGAGCGCGTGACCGAACAGCGGCTCGAGCAGATGTGCGAACGCCGGCTCGCCGAGCGCGCCGATGGCGATCGAGGCCATCGTGATGCCGACCTGACAGGCCGAGATGTAGTCGCCCAGGTCGTCGAGGTTGCCGAGCGCGAGCCTGGCGCCGCGCGATCCGTCCTCGGCGAGCGCCTCGAGCCGCTCGCGACGCGAGCGAACCATTGCGTACTCGGCGACGACGAAGAACGCGTTGACGAGGACCAGCACCCCCGTGAGGATGATCAACAGCGCCGTCACCGGATCACGGCCGCCGGTATCAGGGGCGCCGGCAGCGTGGGCTTGCTCGCTCGAGCGCCTCCCACCGGCGCGCTGCTACTTCGAGGTCGGTCGTCGTCGTTCATGCAGCGACCCGGCGAACGGTAGCAGCAGGGACAGACAGCCCGCCGCGGCCCTCAGAGCAGTTCGTCGAACCGCGCCGCCTGCTCGAAGTCGCGCGCCGTCACGCCCCCGGCCGAATGCGTCGAAAGCGTCAGGCGCACACGGTTGTAGCCGTGCAGGAGGATGTCGGGATGGTGGTCGTTTGCCTCGGCGACGGCGGCAACCTTGTTGACGAACCCGATCGCGTCGTCGAAATCCCGCAATTTGATCTCGCGCGTGATCGCGTCGCCGGCGCGCTCCCAGGCGGAGCCCTCCAGGCGCGTTGCGATCTGTTCCTCGGTCAAGCGATCGGCTGCCATAGTTCTCTCCAATCGGATGCGAATCGTAAGCCTCGTACCGTCTGCGACCGAGATGCTGTTCGCGCTCGGCCTCGGCAGCGACCTTATCGCCGTCACCCACGAGTGCGACTACCCGCCCGCGGCTTGCGAGCTCCCGAAGGTGACGCGTGACGTGCTGCCGTCGGGACTCAGCGCAGCCGAGATCGACGCGGCCGTCAAGGAGCGCACGCTCTCCGGCCAGTCGATCTACGAACTCGACGCCGACCTGCTGTCCGACCTGGAGCCCGACCTGATCGTCACGCAGGCGCTGTGCCCGGTGTGCGCCGTCTCCTATGACGACGTGCGTGCGCTGGCCGAGGAGATCGACTCCCAGCCGATGGTGATCGCGCTTGATCCGCACACCGTCGGCGAGGTGCTCGGTGACGCTCGAACGCTCGCGCGCGTGACCGACCGCAAGGACGCCGCCGTCGAGCTGATCCGCGACGCGTCCGCGCGGATCGACCGGGTGCGCCTCGCCGTCCGCGGCGCCAGGCGCCGGCGCGTGGTCGCACTCGAGTGGCTCGACCCGCCGTACGTCGCCGGCCACTGGGTGCCGCAGCTGATCGAGTACGCCGGCGGCGAGGACGTGCTCGGATTCGCAGGCGAGAGCTCGGAGCAGCGTTCGTGGGACGAGATCGCCGCCGTGGCGCCGCAGCTCGTGATCGCGATGCCGTGCGGGTTCGACGCGCAGATCGCGCACCGCGAGGCCGAGATGCACCGCGACCAGCTCGCCCGGCTGGGCGCCGAAGAGGTGGTCGCAGTCGATGCCGCCGCGTACTTCTCGCGCCCCGGACCGCGTGTCGTCGAGGGCCTCGAGCTGCTGGGGAGCATCATCCACCCGGAGCTCGTCGACCCCGAGACAGTCCCGCCCGGCCGTGCCCTGACGGTCGAGCTCTGACCGTCAGATCGTGATGCCGTTGGGAGCGAGGCCGGCGCCCCCGGCGACGGCGATCGCGCCGACGATGCTGATCACCGCCACCAGCAGGCAGCCGGCCAGCGCGAGCTCCTGGCGGTGCCGGCGCTCGTGCAGTTCGACGATGAACCAGCCGCACAGCAGCCCGGCCATGAGCCCGCCGATGTGCCCTCCGACCGAGACGTCCGAGACGGTCAGCGTGAACAGCAGGTTGATCAGCAGCATCGGACCGAGGCCGCTCTGCCAGATCGGGATCCCGCGAGCGTTCGCGACGACGATCAGTGCGCCGAAGATGCCGAAGATCCCGGTTGAGGCCCCGAGCGTCGGGATGTCCGGCGAGAACAGCAGCGCGCCGAACGAGCCGGCGAGAAGCGAGGCGAAGTAGATCGCGACAAAGTTGCGGGTGCCGATCGCCGGCTCGAGCACGCGCCCAACGAACCACAGCGACAGCATGTTCAGCCCGATGTGGATCAGGCTCGCGTGCAGGAAGCCATCGGTAAGTAGCCGCCAGTACTGGTGGGTGCCGACGCCGGCCAGGTCTGAGCCGGTCAGCGCTGGGCCGTACAGCACGCCGTGGAGGTACACCCAGCCGCTGTCCGAGCCACCGAGCGTCACGCCCGTCGCCACCTCGGCGAGGAACACGATCACGTTGATCGCGATCAGCACCTCCCACGCGTGATACCTGCTCGTCAGCGTACGCACCGTCCGCACCTTCGTCCGCTCCCGCGCGCACTCGGGACAGCGCATCCCGACCGACGTTGGGGTCATGCAGTCGGGGCAGATCGGCCGGCCGCACGAGGAGCACGAGACGCCGGTCTCGCGATTTGGATGTCTGTAGCAGACGGCCATCGGTACGGCAGCTGAAGCTAGCAGCGGGTCAGATCGGGTGTCCGGGCGGCCGCCGGCCCGCTGGCCGGCGGCACATTTGCCGCTGCAAGCAAGCCGGATCAGTGATCCGGCCGCAGCCGCCGCGTCTCCTCGGCGATGTCCTGGAGCGTCCGCCCGGCGAGCTGGCGCAGGCTGCTCGAGCGTGCCACCCGCGCGCGATGGCTCGACCGGACGCGGAGCGCAACCAGCGCGCTGCCGGCAGTGACGGTGATGACCACTGCCGCTGCGGGCCGGACCCAGTTGCGCGGGTCGCGCATCGCCGACAGCTCCCAGCTGTCGAGCTCCTCCTGGGCGAACTCGGTGAGGTTGACGAGCGCCGACTCGAGCTTGTTGGCGAGCGCCGCCGGCGGCTCGACCGGGGCGAGCGCCTCGCGCAGCAGCGCCTCCACCTCGATCGTCATGACGCCCCCCCGTGATCGCCCTGTCCGTCCGAGATCATCGCCTCGAGCTGGCGAATCGCGCGGTGCAGCAGCACCTTCGTAGCTCCGTCGGTGCGGCCGAGCGCGCGGGCGATCTCACGGTTGTCCATGCCCAGCGCGAACCTCATGATCAGGGCCTCGCGACGGTCGTCGGGGAGCCGCTGGACGCCGTCGAGAATCGCCTTGAGCTCCTCGCGGCCCTCGACCAGCGATTCGGTCGTGTGCGGCGCGGAGATCATCCCTGCATCCTCGATCGCCGACTCCGGCTTGCGCGAGCGGTCCCGGTAGAAGTTGGCCGCGAGGTTGTGCGCGATGCGGATGAGCCACGGGCGCAGCGGCCGTCCCTGCGACTCGCGCAGCGCCCGATCGAGGTGCCGGTAGGCCTGTAGGAAGGTCTGCTCGGTGAGGTCCTCGGCATCGTGGTGGTTGCCGACCCGGTAGAAGCTGTAGGAGTAGACGTCTCGCAGATGCGCGCGATAGAGCTCGCTGAAGCGCGCGTCGAGCTCAACCTTGCTCGTCGGGGTCGGAGTGTCGGTGGCCACCGCACTGGGAGCCTACCTCGCGTCAGGCGGCGCGAACCGAGCACGATCGGGGCGGGCGCGGGGGCGCCGTCACCGTCTCCGCCCAGCGATGTGGTTCGAGCCTTCCGGCGACGAGCGCCGCGAGGTTGTCGATCGCCGGCGTCGGCATGCTGGCGCCGCGGGCGAAGCTGGCGAGCAGGGGAACCGAGTCGACCGCCTCGACGGCGTGTCCGAGCAGCGGCGCGATCTGATGAGGCGGCACGCCCTGCGAGATCAGCTCGCCGGCGCGCCGGTTGCGCGAGCCGGCCGCGACCACGGTCGCGACCAGGTCGCCGGCGCCGGCCAAACCCGCGAACGTCTCGGGACGCGCGCCGTGCGCGCGCGCCAGCGCGTCGATCTCGGCGAACACCTTGCCGGCGGCGGCGCCCGCCACGTTTGGACCGGAAGCGGCCGCGGCGGCGGCCGCCAAGACCGCGACGTTCTTGGCGCAGCCCGCGAGCTCGACGCCGGTCACGTCGGACGAGAGCGAGACATCGAGACCGGCGGCGACGAGCACGTCGGCGAGCTGCTTGGCGAAGCCGCGGTCGACGGAGCCGATCACGACGCAGGCGCCGTGCGCGAGCGCATCGGCAGCGTGCGCGGGCCCGCCGAGGACGGCGATCGCGCGCGCCCGGCAGCGCTCCGCCGTGAACGCCGAGGGCAGCGTGCCGAGCGGGGGCACGAGGCCCTTGGAGAGCACCAGCACCCCGGCGCGCTGGGTGATCCGCTCGCCGTGCGCGGCGAGCACGCCCGGGAGCGCGCGCGCCGGAACGGCCAGGCAGACGAGATCGTGGCCGCCCAGCTGGAGGGTCGAGGCCCTGGCGACGGTGATCGCCGCCGGCAGCTCGACGCCGGGCAGGTAGTGCTCGTTGACGCGCGAAGCCTGCAAAAGGTCGGCCTGCTCCTGCGTCCGGCAGCCGAGGTCGACGTCGTAGCCGGCGCGGCCGAGGCTGACCGCGAGGCTCGTGCCCCAGCTGCCGGCGCCGATCACGGCCGCGCGGCGGATCGGCGGCAGACCGCCGAGCCACTCCCACTGGAGCATCACGCACGGCCAGATCCGGTCGGTCACCGCCCGGGCAAGCGCCGGCGAAGGGTCGACGACCTGCGGGAAGCGCAGCGCGCGCCCGGCGCGGATCCGCACCTTGTGGGGGCGCACGCGCCAGCCGCGGCGAACCGCCTCGGTGCCGATCACCGCGACCGGCACGACCGGAGCGCCGGTCTCGAGCGCCAGCCGGCCGACGCCGCGGTGCGGCGTGCCGAGCGCTCCCGGGCGCACCCGGGTGCCCTCCGGGAAGATCAGGACGATGTCGCCACGCGCGAGGATCTCCTTGGCGGTGCGGATCGTGTCGGTGTCGGCGGCGCCGCGATCCACCGGAAACGCGCCGAGCGCATTCAGAACCCAGGCCTGCCAGCGCCGCGCGAACAGCTCTTTCTTGGCGACGTAGTACATCGGCCGCCTGGCCATCGTTGCGATCACGAACGGATCCAGGAAGCTGCGATGGTTGGCGGCGAGGATCACCGGGCCGCGCCTCGGGATGTGCTCGCGCCCGAGCCGCTGCATCCTGAAGTAGATCAGGAAGAACGGCTGGAACGTTACCCGGACGAGCCAGTAGACGATCGGATTGACGCCACGGTTGCGGGCGCGCTCGTGCAGCGATTCTTGATCCATCGCACATGCCGTACCCGTGGCGACCGCGCCCGTTACAGTTGGTTGCCTTGAGCCTCGGCATCGATCGCACACGCACCCTGCGAGGAGCTATCTGCGGCACCGTCGCCGCCGCCGTGTGGGCGGTCCAGCAGCCGCTCGACAAGCTCGCCTTCGGGTCGCGCTACGACGACGTCGAGTTGCTCGGCAAGGCGCTCACCCGTGGTGACGCGTGGTTCTCGCTGGGGCTCGCCTCGCACCTGGGAAACGGCGCAATGTTCGGTGCCATCTACGCCAACCTCGCGCCGGCGCTGCCGCTCCCGCCGGCGTTCCGGGGCCCCGCCGTGGCGCTCGCGGAGAACTTCGGTGCCTGGCCGCTGGTCGCGGTCACGGATCGGTTCCACCCGGCGCGCCGCGACCTTCCCCCGCTCGCCGGCAACCGCCGCGCGCTGCTGCAGGCGACATACCGTCACCTGTTGTTCGGAATCGTCCTGGGCGAGCTCGAGCGGCGGCTGAACACGGAGCCGGAGCCGGCGCCGCCCGCCGCCGAGGCCGACTACTCGAGCAACGGCCACGGCCGCATCGAGCATGCGGTCAGCGTGAGCGTCTCGGGCCCGGCTGGCGATCCCGGCTCCCCGGGCGCGTGATCCGCGCCGGCGTCGTCCCCAACCCGCTGACGGCCCCGATCCGCTGATGATCATTTGCGGGTCCTGATCACCGGAGCGTCCGGCTTTGCCGGCGGCTGGCTCGCGCGAGCCTGCGCGGGGGCCGGCGACGAGGTCATCGGGGTCTCCCGCAGCGGCGTCCAGCCCGCCCCAGACGTGACCGCGCTTGCGGTCGACCTCGAGGACGCCGAGGCCGTCAGACGGCTGCTAGCCGAGGTCACGCCGGACGTCGTCTACCACCTCGCCTCGCTCACCCACGTGGGCCGCTCCTGGGAAGATCCGGCGCGGACGCTCCAGGCCAATGCCGGGGGAGCGATCAACCTGCTCGAGGCGCTCCGCTTGGAGGTGCCCGGCGCGCGCGTCGTGTGGATCAGCTCGTGCGAGGTGTATGGCGCCCAGGCGGACCTGCCGGTGCGCGAGGACGCCCGGCTCGAGCCGGCCAACCCGTACGCGGTCTCGAAGGCCGCCGGTGAGATGCTCGCCGGCGTCTACGCGCAGGCGCACGGGCTGCAGATCGTGCGCGCCCGGCCGTTCAACCACGCCGGACCTGGCCAGCTTCCGATCTTCATCGTCTCATCGCTGGCGCAGCAGGCCGCGCGGGCACGGCTCGAGCACCTCAGCCGCCTGCGGATCGTGACGGGCAATCCCGACACGCGCCGGGACTTCACTGACGTGCGCGACGTCGTCCGCGCCTACCGTCTGCTGGCGGCGCCGGAGGTCCCGCTCGGTGTCTACAACGTCAGCTCGGGCACCTCGATCTCGGCCGCGGAGCACGTGGCCAACATCGCCGAGCTGATCGCCCCGATCGAGGTCGAGCACGTCGTCGATCCCAGCCGGGTTCGCGCCAACGAGGTGATGGACCATCGAGGCTCGTTCGCCCGGCTGCACGCCGCGACCGGCTGGGAGCCGAGAATTCCGCTGCGCCAGACGATGGCCGACACGATCGCCTGGTGGGAGTCGGAGCTGGCCGAGCTCGCGCCTGATGGCCCGCGGCGCTAGGCGACGCACCGAGGTCGCCAGGACAGTCTCAACCTTTACTCGAGGTTGAGATTACCGGGTTCAGCGCTGTGCCGGCACGCGCTCGGGCCGGTGCGGCTCGCGATCGCGCCGAGCGGGCATCGGGTGCAGCTCGCTCAGCCGCTCGCCCGCCCGCAGGCGGCGGCGCGGCGGGTTCGAACCGTCGAGCGGCAGCCCGCCGTTCGGAGTGACCGGCCGCGGCTCCGGCGGCGGCACGCCGAGCCCACCGCCCCCGTCGGAGAGCCCCTCCGCCTCCCCGTCCGAGCTGTTTGCCGCGGTCCGCAGTGCCCAGGCCAGAAGCCCGACGACCGCCAGCAGGTGGGGCAAGATGAGCAATAGGTAAAACATCTCGGCCGCTGGGACCAAACTACCTGAAGCAGCCAGTAGAATCCAGTGCAGTCCGGAGGTGTCGGGCCGGGCTAGGCGCGGGGCGATCTGCGCCCGGGGGGCCGATGCTGGACAGACAACGACCGTTTCGTTTTCGCCGAGGAGCGACGTGGCCACCAAGACGACCGCGCTTGCGGTTGCGGCGAGTGCCGTATTGACGATGGTGCTGGCATTCGCGGCGGGCTTGACGCTCGCCGCGCCATCGGCTCGCGCGCAGGCCACTGGATCGGACTGTGCGTGGGCCATGCAGATCGGCGCCGGCGGCATCAACGGCTACGGTGCCGACCTCGATGCGGGCTACTGGCTGACCACGTTCATCGCCGCACCCGGCGCCGGGGTGCAGATCGCCGGCACGTACCCGCAGGCCCGCTACATGAGCATCGATGCGTACAACCCGGCTTCGCCCGGCTACGACGCCCACCTTTACGACGCTCAGATCACGCCAGGGGCCGGGGTGAACCCGTTCCAGAGCCCCAACAGCGACTCGAGCGGGAGCGCCTCGGGCACCTACACCGTGAACATCGAGGCGGTGGGAGGGACAGCGGGGACGACCGGGAACACGTTGTACATCCCGGCCAACGGTCAGCTCGTGACCGTCATGTACCGCGTGTACGCGTCCGACGACCCCTCCGATCCGACGGGTGGGGCCGGCCTCCCACAGATATCGACCACGTTCTTCGGAACCGTGACCTCGACAAACCCCGGCTGCGTCGCCCCCCCGACGAGCAGCTCACCGGTGCTGCTGGGAGAACTCAGCGCCGACGAACTTAGCGCGACCCAGACGCCGACGTCGATCGAGCCGACCTGGACGCCCAGGAGCGTGACCCACCTGCCGGACCCGGACAGCGGCTATCTCGTGACGCAGGTGAACCAGACTCCCGGTCAGACGGTGGTGATCCGCGCGACGATGCCGACGTTCCCGGACACCGAGGCCGGACAGGAGCCCTGGTCGCCAGCGCAGGCGCGGTACTGGTCGCTGTGCGAGTACGTCAACCTCACGCTCGTCGCCAGCGACTGCATCCCGGACAGTCAGGCGGTGCTGTCGGGCAGCGACGTCGGGACGTTCGTCGTCTCGACACCAGCGGACCGGCCGACGAATGCGACCGCCGCCGACGGCGTCAACTGGATGCCATGGGCCAGCTCCTCGGTCGCCGTGCTCGTCTACCGCCAGATCCAGACCCCACCCGAGCAGTCGTTCAGCCAGTCGATCAGCGCGTCGACTGGCGCGCCCGATCTCGAATCGGCGATGGGCCAGTACTTCCCCCAGATCGTGTACTGCTCGACCCAGGTGTTCGAGGCATCGGGCGCCGATGGCTGCTTCAACGCCGCCGGCTCGAGCACCGGCACGGGCGGCTCCGGCGCAGGCTCGAGCACCGGCACGGGCGGCTCCGGCGCAGGCGCGAGCACCGGCACGGGCAGCTCCGGCGCAGGCGCGAGCACCGGCACGGGCAGTTCCGGCGCAGGCCATTCGGCCTCGGTAGGGCCGTCGAGCTCCCCCGGACGTTCGCAGAGCGAGATCAAGTCCTCGCTGGGCGCGCAGATCGCGCCCACCGGCAAGGCGGCTCGGATCCGCGCGCTGCTCGCCGCCCGCGGCTACACGTTCCGCCGCTACCGGCTGCCCGAGACCGGGAGCATCCGCCTGAAGTGGTTCTACGCGCACGGCGCGCACCGTCAGAAGACGCTCGTCGCGAGCGGACAGCTGTCGCTGGGCACGAGGCTGACGGGCAAGCTCCACGTCGTGCTCACTGCGGCCGGGCGGAGCGCGCTCGCGCACGCCGGGCATATCCAGCTGACCGGCTCGGCCCACTTCGCCGCCGCCGGCCAGGCGGCGATCACGGCCGCGCGCGCGTTCACGCTTCAGCGCTGAGACAGCACCTCGGACCGATCGCCGGCGATCAGTAGTTGCCTGAGATCAGATCCCAGGCGCGCCGTAGCCGCTGGTGGCGGAACTCGCCCGTGGACTCGGCCGGGTCGTCGCGCATGACCGCCGGGTTGGGCGACGGCTTGGGCAGCTCAGCGGCGGCGGCGCGATCGAGCTTCAGCACGACGCCGTGCTCGTAGATGCCGTCGATCTCGTCGGCGTCGGCGAAGCGGTGCTCGGCACCGAACACGTGCTCGCCGAGCACGATCCCGTCGAACACGTCCTCGCCCTCATCGGCGAGCACGTGGGCGACCTTTCCGATCTCCTCGCCGTCGGAGCTGTACACGGGCGTCCCCTTGCTGAGCGCTGCGTACGCCATCGGTGCACCGAGGTCCACGTTGACAGAATAGACGGGTTCACTCGTTTCTCCTCAGACGTGTCGCAAACCATTCGTCCAAAAACCCGCGCTGGCCGGATCGCGCCGCGGGCTCTACGATCATGTCGTGTGTGATTGGGCGACGTCTCGGCGTTCCACACGAGAGGTGGAGGGGTCCTTCACGAGATGAGCGGTCCTCGTAACGACGTCCGACAGCGCCCGGTGACGATGAGCGATGTCGCCGCCGCCGCCGGTGTCGCGCAAAGCACGGTCTCCCGGATCCTCAACGACACGCCGGCGCCGATCACCGTGTCGGCGGAAACGCGCGAGCGGGTGCGGACGATCGCGCGCGAGCTCGGCTACCGCCCCCACCCGATCGCGCGGGCGCTACGCGGCGCGCCGACGATGCTGCTCGGCGCGATCGTGCGGGACATCACCGATCCGTTCTTCGCCGGGGCGATCGAGGCGATGTCGATCGAGTGCAAGGCGCGCGGCTACTCAGTGGTCCTCGGACACGCGCGAGCGACCGAGGACGAGGCGCTGGCGGTGACCGCGGTGCTAGAGGCCCGGCAGTGCGATGCGATCGTGCTGCTGGGCGACTTCACGGCCGAGCAGCGCCTGATCGACGACCTCCACAACGGCCACGCGCACGTGGTTGGGCTGTGGCACGGCTCGGAGCGCAATCGGCCGTTCCCGACCGTCGGCGTCGACAACCGCGCGGGAGTTGCGGCCGCGCTCGAGCATCTCGCGGAACTGGGGCATCGCCGGATCGCCTACGTCGGCGCCGATGGGCTCGGCGACATGCAGGAGCGGGCGTCGGCGTACCGTGATTTCCTCGCGGAGCGGTGGGGGCCGCCGCCGCCGTCCTACGTCAGGATGGTGCCCAACAACGTTGCCAGCGGCGAGCAGGCGCTGGCAGCGATCCTCGAGCAGGAGCCGCGCCCGACGGCGATCTTCGCCGCAACCGACACGCTGGCCTTGGGCCTGCTGCACGCGGCCTACGTACGTGGGCTGCGGATTCCGGACGACCTCTCGATCGCGAGCTTCGACGACATCCCGATGGCGGCGGCGAGCGTGCCGGCGCTGACGACGGTGCGGATGCCGGTCGCCGAGATCGTCGCCGACGGCGTCGAGCTCTGCTTCGGCGACGCCGTCTGGTCAGAGGAGGGGCTGGCCCCGCGTAAGGTCCACCAACCGAGCCTGATCGTGCGCCACTCGACCGCGCGCGTGACCGGCGAGTAGTCCGCGCCGCACCGCGGTACGACTTCTAGCCGGCGCAGCCCCGAGGTCGTTCGGCGGGGCTTCTATTTACTTTGCGTTAGCGATGAATCAACGGCCTTGACACTCGCTGCATACGATTGCTTACAATCGTATGCGAGGGGAGTCGAGATGAGCGAGTGTGCATTCATCGGGTGGTTGCCGCGTTGCAGCCAGGCGGGGACCCAAGAGGCGTAAGGGACCGCCGAGTGCTTGCGATGGAGCCAGCGAGCGCCGGGCGGCCGCAGAGCGGGTTCGCTCCGACCGAGTACGAGGCAGTCGGCATCGACAAGTCGTTCTCCAGTCACGCAGCCCTGAGCGACGTGTCGGTCACCTTCCTACCCGGCGAGATCCACACGCTGGTCGGCGAGAACGGTGCAGGCAAGTCGACCCTCCTACGTGTCATGTCGGGGATCTACACGCGCGACGGCGGCAGCCTGCGGCTCGGCGGCCGCGATCTGGGGAATCTGACGCCCCGCTCGGCGCAACAGCTTGGGATCTACCTGGTTCCACAGGAGCCGACGCTGATGGGGCCCCTCAGCGCGCTCGAGAACCTGTTCCTCGGAATCCTCCCGCGCGGACGGCTGCCGTTCACCGTCGACTGGAAGCGGATGCGGGAAACCGCCGGCGGCTACTTCGCCCAGCTCGGCCTCGACATCGACCCCGCCCAGACGGCTTCCACGCTCAGCATCGCGCAACAGCAGCAACTCGAGTGCGCCCGCGCGCTCGTGCACCAGTGCAACGTGATCTTCTTCGACGAGCCGACATCGTCGCTGACCGGCCCTGAGACGGAGATCCTGCTCGACCTGATGCGCCGGTTGCGCGAGCGTAGCTTCACGCTTGGCTTCATCAGCCATCGCCTCGACGAGGTGTTCGAGATCTCCGACCGGATCACGGTTTTGCGAGACGCAAAGATCGTCGCCGAGTTCCTGCCCGAGCAGGTCACGCGCACGGAGTTGGTCGCCGCGATGGTCGGCAAGGAGATCGCCAAGCGCCACCGTCGCCAACGGGACCTCTCTGGTGCGGAAACCGTGCTCGAAGTCAGCGGGCTCTCCGCGTCCCGAGCATTCAGCGAGATCAGCTTCTCCGTTCGACGCGGCGAGGTGCTCGGTCTCGCCGGACTCGTCGGCAGCGGCCGGACCGAGATCGCCGAGTCGATCTTCGGCGTGCGGTCGGCGACCGGCAGCGTGGTGCTCGACGGCAAGCCGTTCGGGCGCCGGAGTCCAGCGGCGGCGATCCAGGCGGGCCTGATCTACCTGCCCGAGGACCGCGGGCACCACGGCGTGTTCGCCAACGTCGAGCTTGAGCGCAACATCACAGCCGCGGTCGTCCCGGCGCTTCCGCGGGTCGGTCCGCTGCTGCGGCCCGCCGCCGAGAACGAGATCGCGGCGAAGGCGGCGGAGCGCACCCACGTCGTGGCCGCCTCGCTCCAGACGCCGATCAAGTCGCTTTCGGGCGGCAACCAGCAGCGCGCGATGTTCTCCCGCTGGCTTCTGGCCGAGCCCAGGGTTGCGATCTTCGACGAGCCGACCCGTGGCGTAGATGTCGGCGCCAAGGCCGACATCTACCGAATCATCGACTCGATCAGCGACGGCGGGATCGCGATCGTGATCATCTCCTCCGAGCTCGAGGAGCTGGTGGTGCTCTGCGACCGCGTGATCGCGATCTACGAGGGTCGCGTCGTGTCGGAGGTTGCAGGCGATGAGATCACGCTCGAGCGGTTGGGTTCGATGATCGTCGGAGAGGGCGCGAGGTGACCGGCATCTCGCCATCGCTGGGGCCCACACCGGCTGGGCCGGCCTCGGACAGGCAGCGCGTCTCGGCGTCCCGACGCCTCCTCCGGCAGCGCGAGCCGCTCCTGGTCGTATTGACGCTCGCGGTCTTCCTGGTGACCTTCGCGGTGAACTCTGGCTTCGGTACGAGCGGGAACATCTCGTTCCTGCTGGCCGACGCGATGCCACTGGCGATCCTGGCCGTCGGTCAGACGATCGTCTGCATCGTGCGGGGGATCGACCTGTCCGTGGCCTCGATTCTGGGCGTTGCCGCCGTGTCCACCGGCTTCCTGGCGCAGGACCACAACGCCTCCGTGTGGCTGATGCTGCCGCTCGCACTCGCGATCGGCACCTGCCTCGGGCTCGTCAACGGTCTGTTCGTGGTGTTCGCGCGGATCCCGCCGATCATCGTGACGCTCGGCACGTTGATCGTCTACCAGGGCATCCAGCTGCTGATCTGCGGCAGCCAGACGGTCGTGACGGTGCCGACCTCTTACATCACGCTCGGCAATCGCAACCTGTTCTCGGACATCCCCTACATGCTGGTCCCCGGGCTGGTCGTCACGGTGGTCATGGCGATAGTGCTGCGGCGCACGTCGTGGGGCCGATCGCTCTATGCGGTGGGCAGCAACGCCGACGCCGCGTTCCGCGCGGGCATCCGCGTCAACGCCGTGCTGGTCTCCGCCTACACCGTCTGCGGGATGCTCGCCGGGCTGGGTGGCCTCGCGTTCCTGGTGCACTACGACTCGGCCAACGGGCAGAGTGGCATCGAGACGAACATCCAGCTGTGGTCGATCGCAGCAGCGCTGATCGGCGGCACGACCCTGACCGGCGGCAAGGGCGGCGTTGTCGGCAGCTTCATCGCTGCGCTGTTCCTCGAGGTCACGATCGAGGCGGTGATCGTCCTCGGGGTCCCCCAGGTCTGGGATTCCGCGGCGGTTGGCATCCTGCTGCTCGCGGCGATCCTCGCTGACCGCTACCAGACCAGCGGCATCTCGTTGCGCCAGGCGCTGGCGGGTCCGTTCCACCGCGGCCCTCAGTTCGGGCACGAGCACGGCACGGGACGGCGCCGGTGAACATCGCCACGCAACCACCGAAGCCGGCGCGACGCGGCTTGCGGGGCCTGGACACCAACACCCGCTGGCTCCTTTCGCTCGTCGGCATCCTCGCCGGTGAGCTCCTCTACTTCAATCTCGCCGTCTCGAGCTTCTGGGGTGGCGGCTGGGGCTCCTCGAACAGCCTGCTCGGCTACGGCGAGTACTTCCTCTTCACCTCGATGATGTCGCTGGGCGTGATGTTCGTCATCTTCGCCGGCGACATCGACCTGTCGGTCGGCGCGATGTCCGGCTTCGCCGGTGTGATGATGGCCGAGTTCCACCTCGGCGGCATGAACATCTGGCTCGCCGTTGTTCTGTCCGTCCTGCTCTGCGCCGTGATCGGCCTGATCCAGGGTCTGATCATCACGTTCTTCAAGCTCGAGTCCCTGCTCGTGACGCTTGCGGGATGGTTCATCCTGCAGAGCGCCGCCGTGGCTTGGGAGGGCCCGGTGCCGCCGTACAACCTTCCGAGCGGCTTCGAGTCGGCGCTCGGGACCGGCACGATCGCGGGGACCGTCCCCAACCAGCTGATCGTCTTCACCGTCCTCGCGGTGCTGGCGACGCTGATCGTTCACCGCTCCCGTTTCGGCCGCCAGCTCGTGCTCGTCGGTCACAATCGCGACGCCGCGGCGTACGCCGGCGTGCGCGTCTCGGTCACGCGGATCCGCGCGTTCGTCCTCTCCGCCACGTTCGCGGCGATCGCGGGGATGTGCGTCGCGGCGACTTACGGGACCGCGCGCGATGACCTCGGTCCGACGCTGCTGCTCCCGGCGATTACGGCGGTCGTTCTCGGTGGCGTCGACATCTTCGGCGGCGCCGGCCTCGTCCCAGGGGTGATCCTCGCGTCGTTCATCCTCGGCTGGCTGACGCCTGGGCTGCTGCAGGACGGCGTCAGCGACACCTGGACATCGATTGCGATCGGGATCCTTCTGCTCGGCTCACTCACCGTCAAGGGCATGAGCGACCGCAACCAGGGGACCACGCTGCGCGAGCGGCTGCGGGCGCGGCTCGGAAGTGATCCACCGAGCTTGCCGCCGACGCCGGCCAACACCACATGAGCTTGCCATACACCAACCACAACAGGAGGAGGAGTTCCCATGTTGCGACGCAACAGATGGGGTAACCGCGGCCGCATCGCGCTCGCGACCGGCGGCGTCGTCTTGGCGGCGGCGGCTGCGTTGGCGGGCACGGTCGGTGGCACTGCGACCGCCAGCAGCTCGTGCATCAAGATGCTGCTCGAGTTCAAGCTGCAGGGCCTGCCCGTGTTCGAGGCCAATCAGAAGGGCGTCAACGACGCCGCGAAGGCGTACGGCATCTGCTCCCCGGTCAAGTACGGCGGTCCCGCCACGGCGTCGGCCACCGGTCAGGTCAGCGACATCCAGGCGGCGATCGCCGATCACGTCAACGTGATCGCGATGACCTCGGATGACCCGGCGGTCCCGGCGGCCGCGCTCAAGCAGGCGATGAAGGCCGGCATCAAGGTCATCACGTTCGACTCGGACGTGCCGTCGGCGCGCGACTTCTTCATCCAGGACACCGCGTACAACACGATCGCAGAGGGACTGATCAACGCGGCCGTCAAGGCGAAGGGGTCGAGCGCCCAGTTCGGAATCATGTCGTCGACCCCGGACGCCACGATCCAGCTCGCCTGGATCAAGGCAATGACGGCGTACGTGAAGGCGAAGTACCCGAACGTCAAGCTGGGCCCGATCGGGTACGGCCAGTCCGACCAGGCGACCTCGCTACAGCAGGCGGAGGCGATGATCCACGCCAACCCGAACATCAAGGCGATCCTGCCGATCGACGGCGCCGCCGTCGTGGGTACGGCCGAGGCCGTGTCGGACCTCGGCGACTCGGGCAAGATCGACGTGTTCGGGATCGGCGATCCGTTGCCGAACCGCACGTACTTCGCCAACGGCTCGATGCAGGGTCTGTTCCTCTGGAACGAGATCGGCCAGGGCGAGATGATCGACTGCGTGGCGGCGCTGGCCGTCGCGAACAAGATCAGTGCCGGTAGCACGTTCACCTGCCCGCATGGCCCGTCGGGTTCGCTGGTCAGCGGCCCGGCCAAGTGGACGGTCGCGACCAGCACGAACTCGACCACCGGCGCCAACAAGAACACGATCACGTTCTCGGACCCGTTGGAGTTCACTCCGTCGAACTACAAGCAGTTCGACTTCTAGGAGAAGGAGTCCAGGCGACAAACAATCAGTAGGCACGCCGTCGGCGGGGCGGTCGCGCCCGCGACCGTCCCGCCCGGTGGCAGCGCTACGCTGACGACTCTCGATGGGAGACAAACGAATGCAGACCTTGCCGTTCGACGTCGCCGAAGAGGTTGGCGCCAAGGCCTTCCCGGGCCTGGAGGTGTGGATGCTCGCCGGTAGCCAGGGCCTCTACGGACCGGACACGCTGGCGCAGGTCGAGGCGCAGTGGCGCGAGGTCGTGGCTGCGATCGATGCCTCCGGCGCGGTCCCCGTGCGGATCGTGCCACGCGCGGTGGTCACCAGCGCGGACGGGATCCTCAGGCTGTGCCGGGAGGCCAATGCGGCTGACGAGTGCGTCGGGTTGATCGTGTGGATGCACACGTTCTCGCCGGCGCGGATGTGGATCGCCGGGCTGTCCGCGCTGCAGAAGCCGCTGCTGCACCTGCACACGCAGTTCAACGAGGCGCTGCCGTGGTCGCAGATCGACATGGACTTCATGAACCTCAACCAGTCGGCCCACGGCGACCGAGAGTTCGCCTACATGGCGACGCGCATGCGGCTCACCCGCAAAACGGTCGTCGGCTACTGGCGGGACCCGCGGACGCTCGAGCGGATCGGCACGTGGTGCCGCGCCGCCTGCGGCTGGCGCGAAGCGCAGGGTCTGCGGCTGGCTCGGTTCGGCGACAACATGCGCGACGTCGCGGTCACCGAGGGCGACAAGGTCGAGGCTCAGCTGCGGCTGGGCGTCGCCGTTGAGGGCTTCGGGATCGGTGATCTCGCCGACGCGATCGACGACTCGCCGCCCGAAACGGTCGATCTGATCGTCGCCAGCTACGACGAGGAGTACGAGCTGGCGCCCGAACTGCGCGACGGCGGCGCCAGGCGCGAGTCGCTGATCGAGGCCGCGAGGATCGAGGCCGGGCTGCGCCGGTTCCTGCTCGACGGCGGCTTCCGGGCCTTCACCGACACCTTCGAGGATCTGCACGGACTTGCGCAGCTGCCCGGAATCGCCGTCCAGCGCCTGATGGCGGACGGCTACGGATTCGGCGCCGAGGGCGACTGGAAGACCTCAGCGCTGCTGCGGATCGTCAAGGCGATGGCGCGGGGTCTTCCCGGCGGGACGTCGTTCATGGAGGACTACACATACGACCTGACGCGCGGCTCAGAGCGCGTCCTCGGCTCTCACATGCTCGAGGTCTGCCCGTCGATCGCGGCGGCACGGCCTCGCTGCGAGATCCACCCTCTGAGCATCGGCGCCCGCGAGGACCCCGTGCGGCTCGTGTTCAACGCACGTCCCGGCCCGGCGGTGCTGCTCGCGCTGCTCGACCTCGGCGACCGCTTCCGGCTGATCGCGAACGCGATCGACGTGGTGCCGCCGGATGAGGATCTCCCCAGGCTGCCGGTTGCCCGGGCGCTGTGGCGCCCGAGGCCGGACTTCTTCACGGCGACGGAGGCGTGGCTCGCCGCAGGCGGCCCGCACCACAGCGTCTTCACCGCGGCCGTGGGAATCGAGACGATCAGCGATTGGGCAGCGATCGCCGGCATCGAGCTGCTCGTGATCGACGGGTCATCGCAGCTGCGCCAGCTGCTGAGCGAGCTCCGCTGGAATGACGCGACCTACTCGGCGCGATGCCCGTAGCAATCCCCAATCTGGCTTCGTGTGCGCTGCTTGTGACCGCTCACATTGGTAGGATGATCTGATGAATTCGACCGGCACGACAAACGGCAGGCGATGCGCGATCGGCATCGACTTCGGGACCGAATCCGGCCGTGTCCTGATCCTCGATCTGCAGAGCGGCGAGGAGCTCGCGCGTCGCGTCGTGCCATACCCGAGCGCGGTGATCGATCGAACGCTGCCGGGGACGGGCGAGCAGCTTCCCTACGACTGGGCGCTTCAGGACCCCGACGACTGGGTGAAGGTGATCGAGACGGGCGTGCCGGCGGCGCTCGTGGAGGCCGAGCTCGAGCCCTCCGCGATCGTCGGACTCGGAGTCGACTTCACCTCCTGCACCGTGCTCCCGGTCGCGTCCGACGGCCAGCCGTTGTGCCGTCAAGCAGCCTGGCGCGCCCGCCGGCACGCCTGGCCGAAGCTTTGGAAGCACCACGCCGCCCAACCCGTTGCCGACCGGCTCAATGAGGTGGCAAGCGAGCGCGGCGAACGGTTCCTGTCGCGATACGGCGGGCGGATCTCGTCCGAGTGGTACTTCCCGAAGCTGATCGAGGTGTGGCTCGAGGATCGCGAGGCCTACGACGCGATGAGCGGCTTCTTCGAGGCGACCGACTGGATCACGTACTGGCTCACGGGCAACCCGGTGCGTCAGGCCTGCACCGCCGGCTACAAGGCGATGTGGTCGCCCGACGAGGGGTTCCCCAGCAGCACCTACTTCGCGGCCGCCTACCCCGGCTTCGCCGACCCGACCGAGAAGCTGGGCAGCAGCTTCGTGCCGCTCGGAACCCGAGCCGGCACCCTACGGCCCGAAGTGGCGGCGCGACTGGGACTGCCGGACACGGTCGCGGTCGCGGTCGGCAACGTCGACTCGTTCGTGTCGGTCCCCGGCTGCGGCGTCGACGAGCCCGGGACCTTCGTGATGGTCATCGGCACCTCGATCTGCGACATGGTCGTCCACCCAACCGAGATCCGCCTGCCCGGCATCACGGGCGTGCTGCGAGACGGGATCCTGCCGG
>Ga0302311_10002118_pt1 | contig 22746 bp, 20 predicted proteins | sample III_Palsa_N1_3_FD_200449 | JGI IMG/M metagenome (GOLD analysis project Ga0302311, IMG submission 200449) | Peat permafrost microbial communities from Stordalen Mire near Abisko, Sweden - III_Palsa_N1_3 | ecosystem: Environmental > Terrestrial > Soil > Palsa > Peat permafrost | place: Sweden... | reverse complement strand
GTGGGATGTCTTTGGCGCCGAATGCCTGGGAGATGAGAGTGTCGAGGCCGAGGAGGATGCCTCCGATGCCGAAGGCGAGGGTGTTGAAGAGGACTTGCGCGAGGGAGGCGGCGGCCATGGCGGTGGCGGAGTGGGGCAGGCGGCCGACCATGATGGTGTCGACGACAGACATGGAGATCCAGCCGAGCTCGCCGGCGATGAGCGGGACGGCGAGGTGGAGGAGCGCGGGGAGCTCGCTGCGGATGTCTTTGAAGCGGACGTGCATGAGTCAGGGTATCGCAGGGCGGTTGCGATCGGCTTCTCTAGAACTGGAAGTAGAGGAAGGTGGCGTTGGAGCTGGAGTAGAACATGCTGATGATGAAGGCGACGCTGGTTGCGGCGAGCCAGCCTAAAGTTGGTGACCATTGGAGTGCTTTGACGATGCTCCAGTTGGGTTCGTCGTCCTTGCGGGTCTGGCCGAGGATCTCCTGGGTGTTGGGCATGAGCCAGACGATGGACAGCAGCAGGATGAGGAGGATGATCTGCGAGCCCTCCGTCATCGTGCCTGCACCGTGTCTGCCTAACATGCCTGCGAAGACTGAGGATGCTGCTGGTAAGCCGGGGGAGCGGAAAAGGACTTCGCCTACGAGAACGCAGACGTAGGTGATGCCGATGCTGACGGGGACGGTCATCAGCTTTTTGAGGCGGCTCTCCGCGGGGACGAAGATGCGCCATGCATGGTTGGTGGTGATGTAGGCGCCGTGCAGCAGGCCGTAGAGCAGGAACTGCAGGCCAGCTCCGTGCCACACGCCGGCGAGGAACAGGGTGAACAGGGTGGGTAGCGCGATCATCTGGGTGAAGCCTTCGGCTGTGGCGGAGGCTTTGCGCGAGACCTTCTTGCCTTGATCGATGCGGCGGCGGCTGATCGCGAATTGGATGGGGCTGTATACGTAGTCCATGATGTAGCGGGTCAACGTCATGTGCCAGCGGTTCCAAAAGTCGATGATGTTGGTGGACTTGTAGGGCGAGTTGAAGTTGAGCGGGAAGTGGATGGAGAACATGCGGGCGAGGCCGACGGCCATGTCCGAGTAGCCCGAGAAGTCGAAGTAGAGCTGCATGGAGTAAGTGATGACGCCGGCCCAGGCGTTGAAGGTGCCGGCGGATTGTGGGTGGGCGAAGAAGGCGTCGGCGAAGGGCGAGATGCGGTCGGCGATCATGACCTTCTTGAACATGCCCATGGTGAACCAGGTGATGCCGAGGGCCATGTCGTCGCGGTTGAGCTGGTAGCGGCGCTCCTGGCTGAACTGCGGCATCATCTCCTTGTGATGGATGATGGGGCCGGCGATGAGATGTGGGAAGAAGGTGACGAACAGCGTGTAGTTGAGCAGGCCTTCGCGCTTGGCGATGCCCTGCTTGAGGTCGACGAGATAGGCGATCTGGGTGAAGGTGAAGAAGGAAATGCCGAGAGGAAGGATGGCGTTGAACCACTCGCGATGGCCACCGGTGACCTGGCTAAAGAAGGTGAGCAGCGTGGCCATGTACTTGTAGCGAGCGAGCAACCCAAGGTTGGCGGCGATGCCGGCGATCAGCCAGAAGCTTTGCAGGGAGGGGCGTTTTGAGGAGCGATCAATGGCAATGGATATGAGGTAGTTGCCAAGGATGGAGCCAAGTAGAAGGCCGGTGTAGGGGATGCTCCACTTGGCGTAGAACAAGATCGAGACGAACGCGAGGAAACCGATGGCCGATCTTCTTCCAAAGCGGCCCAGTAACTGGAAACCGACGACAGCGACGGGAAGGAAGACGAGGAAAAAGATGGGATCACTGAATGTCACCGGGGCGCTCCGGCTGCGGGGCTGCGTTCAGCGTCCTGCTGCTTTTCCAGGGCGAGGATCTGGTTGCCCACCTCGGTCGAGATGTAGCGTGAGCCCTGCTGACTGAAGTGCACATCCCAGTCGTTGAAGTAGGAGACCGGGATGATCTCGAAGGCGTTGTCATGGAGGCCTTCGGTGTGTTCGCGGAGGATGTCCTTGCCGATGGCGCAGTCCGGGGTCGGCGTAACGTCGACGATGACTGTTGTTCCTCCTACGCTGTAACGATTCCTGAACGCTGCTACGTCGCCGGGGGAGCGCTGCACCATGCCGGGATCGACCTCGAGTCCGTGATGACCATAGTGGGGGCTGACGAGTTGCGCCATCTGCTTGCAGGTGGTTTCTCCGGGCTCCGGGCTGAGCCACCAGCCGTTGTACTTTTCACGCTCGGCACGGGCTGAGTAGACGGGACGTTTAAAGCCTGGCACATATTTGTCGATGAGGTCGCCGATCAGGAGATGTCCTGCCCAGACGCCGAACTTTGCAACCCAGATGGGCCTGCGAAAGAAACCGATGTAGAACTCGCGGCTACGGATATATTGCAGGCCGTAGACGACGCCCTCACCGTGAAAGTCTGCGAAGGGGTGGAAGTTCGGCTCGAATCGCCACGCCGAGTACATGCCGAGCAGGAAGCGGGGGCGCTTGTTGTGCTTCAAGTACTCATCGATCAGATAGTTGCTGCCGACTACGGTGGGGACCATGACGCTTTCGGTAATGTTGCAGGTCTTGAGGCCTGTGATCTGGCGGATGATATCGGGATTGAGGCCGAGCGGCGTGGAATCGCCGATGATGACGACATCGCAATCCTGGTGCATGAGCCGGATGCCATAGCCTTGCTGCTGTAACCATGGGTAGTCGTCGTGAGTGAGAAACCAGGGTGTGGAGGCTAGAAAGATGACCAGAAAGAGAGCGGCGAGTTGCAGTCCAAGGAACACACACGCATAGGACATGGCCCCAATGGTGGCGGACGGGCGAGTGGTTTGAGGAGTGGATTCGATAGGCTCAGGCATAGTTGTGTCTGGCACAAGGTTTATCGCAGCGTCAGATGGGGAAGCATGAAGTGTCTGTGTGCAAGCAGGGTTTCAACGTTGTAACCAGTCTACTTCATACAGCGGCCAGGATCGTGCGAGGCTGGGCACGGAGCGGGTCGACCGGCGGGACCAGTTCCGATGATGAAAGCGTCGATGGGCATGGTGGAAGCGGAGATTCGCTGACTTGCGCAGTGCCGGGCCCGGCTTAGAACTGGAAGTAGAGGAACGCGGCGTTCGAGCTGGAGTAGAACATGCTGGCGAGGAAGCCGATGCTGGTTGTGGCGAGCCATGTAAGGGTTGGCGATGTCCTGTGGGTCACTGACTGGCCAGCAGACGATGGGGAACGGGTGGCCGGACTATGGTGGAACGCTGGAGGGGCAGCGTTAACCCAATGTGGAGTCCGATGACCTTGATTTAGGAAAGCTGGATAAGCACGGCGCTGAGGGCGGGGACGTAGAAGCTGAGTTGGGACCCGGTGGGTTCGAGGATGTAGGGGGCGGCGGGGGTGTAAGTGCCGTCGATGTTGACCGGGGCGCCCTGGATGTAGACGTTGGTGGTGGCGGTGAGCGAGGGCGCCGATGCACCCGGCGACAGTTGGGTCATGGCGATGAGGGTGGCATTGGAGACGGTCTGGGGGAGCTGGGCGGTGATCTGCAGGCTGTTGGTGAGGTCCTTGTTGTTGAGGACCAGGTTGAGGCCGCCGGTGGGGGTTTTGACGGCGTAGGCGGTGACGTTGAGCGAGCCGGCGGAGATGGCGGTCTGGTAGAGCTCACCCTGGCCGGCTAACGTGAAGAGGTAGATGCCGTGGTACTCGGGGCGGACGCCGTCGACGGTGCCGTTGTGGTCGGCGATTGGGGTGTAGCCGGTGGAGTCGCCTCCGCCGTGGAAGTTGACGCCGGCAGCGCCGCCCTGCACGCAGTTGAAGAGGAAGTCGACGACCCAGAGGGCGGAGGCGTAGCTGTCGCTGATGCCGGGCGCGCCGCCGTTGTAGAAGGAGTTGCACTCGGAGATGCGGTAGGGGATACCGATGCCCTGGGCGCCGGACTGGAGGGACTGTAGGTCGGAGACGAGGGTGGGGTCGGGGGTGATGAGGTAGGCGGCGGTGGAGGTGGGCAGGGTGCCGTCGGCGCGGTAGTAGTGCTGGGTAAGGAGCGAGATTTCGCTCTTGGTGACGTACTGGCCGAAGGGAACGGTCCAGGTGGTGATGTGGCTGCCGTCGGCGGGGCCGGTGATGGGGGCGGTGGGGGTGGTGGCGAGGATGGCGGCGCGGTACTGCTGCCAGAGGGTTTCGTACTTGGTGAGGGACCAGCCGGTGCCGGCGTAGTAGTTGGTGCCGTCGCCGTAGTCGTCGGGCTCGTTGCCGATCTCGATGCCGAGGAGGGAGGAGCCGAAGGCCTGTACGGCGAAGGCGACCTCTTCGGCGGCGAGGGTGGGTGTGGTGGTGTAGGGGGAGGCGGTCGCGGAGCCTTCGAGGTTGACGCCGTAGAGGCACTGCCAGCCGGCGGCCTTGACGAAGGCGGCGAGCGCGGTGACGTCGGATGGGGCGATCTGGTTGGCGGTGCGGCCCTTGCCGTTGGGCGTCCAGACGCACTGGTCGACGGAGTTGCCGCCGATGCGGAGGACGCTGGGGCCGAGACGCTGAAAGAGGGCGATGAGGGCGGCGTTGGAGGCCGAGAAGGTGGATTCAGCCATGCTGTCCTTTTCGTAGGAGAGGCCGGCGAAGGCGGGGCTGACGGTTCCGGTGTTGGTGGCCGTGACGGTGAGGTTGGCGGTGACGATGGGCGCGGCGGGAACGGGCTGGGGGTTGGGGCTGACCGGCGTTGTGGGAGGGGTGGCCGCGGGCGAGGCCGAGGAGCCGCAGCCGGAGATCAGCGAGGAGGCAGCAAGAGCGGCGGAGCCTTGCAGGAGACGGCGGCGGGTGAGTCCAGGGTGGAGCGGGTACCAGGTCAAGAGGGCAGTTCCTGTTCTATCTGGGTTTGATGCGTAGAGAGCAGTGCGAGTCTTTGTACAACCGGTTGTTGGGAGGCAGTCCGGGGGCAGAGGAGAGTGTAAGCAAGCATAAACCCACGGCGGTTTCCTTGACATCGCTGCGTGGTTCCGCGATGCTTAACATTCAGGTGTGATTGGCTGAGATCGGCAGGCGTGTGTCTGGAGTTTGCTTCCAGGCTGCGACGCGAATCCCGGCGCTTGGCCCCAGGTCAGAAAATCCCCCGACATTTCAAGAGAGACGAGGCCGGTTCGGCGTTTGTTTGCGTGCGAAGGCTTCGGTAGCAGGACTTGGCTTTGAGTTTTCTAGCGTTTGCTTTTCCGGCGGGTGGTTTCAGTTCCTTTGGCAGTCTGCCGCTGCTGGTGATTATGTTTGTGGCCATGTACTTTTTGCTGATCGCGCCCAACCAGCGCAAGCAGAAGGTGTGGCAGACGATGCTGTCGCAGTTGAAGCCGGGCGACCGGGTTACGACCAACGGCGGGATGCGCGGGCAGATCGTGAGCGTGAAGGACGATGTGCTGATCATCAAGACGCAGCCGGACGGAGTGAAGTTCGAGGTGGTGCGGAGCGCAATTGCCGCGGTTACCACAGATGAAGTGACTAAAAGCTAGGCAAGAGCTCTCACGCAAAGGTCGCGAAGAAGAACGCAAAGGTTCGCAAAGTAAGGCAGAGCGCGGTAACACGGAACGAGCGCGAGATATTTTGAAGGAAAAAGCATAACGATGGGCAAGAATCTGGCCGGCAAAACAGGCTTCATTATCGCGGTATTGGTGATCTTTATCTATGGGATCTTCTTCGGTTCAGGCCTGCCGAAGATGGCGCCGTTGAAGACGCTTTTGACCAACAACATCCACCTCGGCCTGGACCTTAAGGGCGGCACGCACCTGGTGCTCCAGGTGAAGGTGGAAGAGGCCGTGAACAGCACGACCGACCGCGATGTGCAGCGGTTGACGGACGCGCTGGCAGCCGATGGGGCGAAGGGCACCAAGCTCGATCCAACGCATCCGGAGACGATCACCGTGACCGGCGGCACGGTGACGCAGCAGAGCGCGATCAACAACATCATTACTGGCAACGACTACGCGAGCTATGACGTGAACTCGGTTGCGGGCGGCGGGTATGCGATGACGCTGAAGCAGTCGGCGATCCGCGACATCAAGGACCGCACGCTGGACGTGACGATCGGGACGATTGCCGACCGGATCGACAAGCTGGGGACCGTGGAGCCGGTGATCGAGAAGTACGGCCTGGGGGACAATGAGATCGTTCTGGAGCTGCCCGGGGTTTTCGACCCCGCCGAGGTGCAGCGGCTGATCGAGGCGACGCCGAAGCTGGAGATCCATCCGGTGGTGGGTACGCCGTATGAGGACGCCGCAAAGGCGCTGGAAGGCCTGGGCGGAATGGTGCCTCCGGATGAGGAGATACTGCCGGGATCGAACGGCGCGGGCGGGGCCGACCAGGTGTATGTAGTGAAGCGGGTTTCCGTTGTGGAGGGCACCGACTTCCGCGACGCGCAGCCTTCGCAGGACGAAAATGGCCGTCCGGACATGACGTTCAGCCTGACGACGGATGCGGGCGAGCGGTTCTACAAGTACACCGACGAGAACAAAGGCACCGGGTCGATGGCCATTGTGCTGGACAATCACGTGATCGAGGTTGCGGGAATCCAGTCGGCGATCCGGGATACGGGACGGATTACGGGCGCGTTTACGCAGGACCAGGTGATGCAGCTCTCGCAGAAGCTGCGCAGCGGGTCTTTGCCGGCGTCGATCTCTTACCTGGAGACGCGGACGGTAGGGCCGTCGCTGGGTGCGGCGAGTATCCACCAGGGCGTGGTTGCGGCGATTGCCGGGCTGGTCGTCGTGATGATCTTTATGCTGTTCTACTACCGGGGCGCGGGCATCAATGCCGACCTGGCGCTGGTGTTGAATTTGGTGATCCTGCTGGGCTTTATGGCGTTCTCGGGCGCGACGCTGTCGCTGCCGGGAATTGCGGGTGTGATTCTGACCATCGGTATGGGCGTGGACTCGAACGTGCTGATCTTTGAGCGGGTTCGTGAAGAGCTGCGGCTGGGTAAGACGTCTTCCGCGGCGATCCAGGAAGGGTTTGCCCATGCGTGGGTGACGATTGTGGATACGCACGTTACGACGATTGTGTCGGCGGCGATTTTGTTCATCTTCGGGACAGGGCCGGTGAAGGGCTTTGCGACGACGCTGACGATCGGTTTGATGGCCAATGTGTTTACGGCGGTGTTTGTGTCGCGGACGATCTTCGATTACCTGCTGAGCAAGAAGGAACGCGGCGCGGCGCTGTCGATCTAGAAGGAGATACGAGAAGCGAGATTCGAGATTCGAATTGCGCGACTCGCATCAATGCAGCCGGAAGCAGCGGCAGGCTTTCGCATCTCGAATCTCGCATTTTGTATCTGAGGTATAGCAACGTGGAACTGTTTCGTAGTGTCAATATCGACTGGTTGGGGAAGAAGTGGTACTTCCTCTCTTTTTCTCTGATCTTCTCCGTTGCGGGCGTTTGCTCGATGCTTTTCTGGCATGGGATTCCTCGGGGCGTGGACTTCAAGGGCGGCACGCAGATTACCGTGCAGTTCGACACGGCGCCGAATGAGGACCACATCCGCGCGGCGCTGGATGCGGCACATGTGAAGGACTTCAAGATCCAGAGCGTTTCGGAGGTTGGCGGCAAGGCGGGGAACAAGGAGATTATCTCGCTGCCGCAGTCGACCGCGCAGGATTCCGCGCACGACCAGGGCCGGGCCGAGGTGGAAGGTGCGCTGACGGCGGGGTATCACGACTCCGGGTTTTCGGTGCAGCAGATCGATATTGTGGGGCCGACGGCGGGCAAGCAGCTGACACACCAGGCGTTCCTGGCGACGCTGTATTCGCTGATTGGGATGCTGATCTATCTGTGGTTCCGGTTTGAGCTGATCTATGGCGTGGCGGCGGTGGTGGCGGTGTTCCACGACACGCTGATTACGGTTGGATTCTTCTCGCTGACCAACCAGGAGATTACGCTCACGGTGATTGCGGCGATTCTGACGCTGGTCGGTTACTCGATGAACGATACGATCGTGGTCTTCGACCGGATCCGGGAGAATTTGGCGCTGAGCCGGCGGGAGACGCTGAGCGACGTTGTGAACCGGAGCATCAACCAGACGCTGAGCCGGACGGTGATTGCGTCGGGACTGACGTTCCTGACGGTGCTGTGCCTGTATGCGTTTGGCGGCGAGGTGTTGCATGGGTTCAGCTTCGCGCTGGTTGTGGGCATTTTGATCGGGACGTACTCGTCGATTGCGGTAGCGGCGCCGATGCTGGTGGCGTACCAGGACTGGCGGGCGAAGCGGGGCAAGAAGACGACGCTGCCAGCGGCCCGGGGTGCGCGGAGATAGGGCGGGAGAAGGATTTCGTTCGGGTTTTGAGATTTTGTGGCAGCCGGGCAGGGATTTTGTAGTAAATTGGGCTCATTCACTAAAGCGTCAAACCGCAATACGGAAGCTCCGCCGCACTTTTTACGACATTCAGGCTCTAAAACGCAGCTCAAGAAATAAGCCGGGAACAATCTGGAGCGTCCCGGTGTCTAAAGCGGGTATCTCTAGCAGTAGCAGAGGGTGCTTATGTTTGAAGACTCATTGATGGAATCCGGCGGTCAGATCAAGACCAAGTCCAAGTACTGGATGATTGCCACGTTTTCGCTGAACGGCCTGGTCCTGGCGACGATGATTTTGATTCCGTTGCTGTATCCGGAGGCGTTGCCGAAGAATTCGCTGTCGGCCTCGATTGCGGCGCCGCCACCTCCTCCTCCGCCACCCCCACCACCGCCACCGCCGGCGGCCGTGATGAAGCCGGTACACATGGTGTCTGAGATCGACCAGGGGCTCCATGCGCCGACCAAGATTCCCAAAGACATCAAGATGCTGAAGGACGACGCGCCACCGCCCTCGAGCGCGGTTATGGGCGCGGGCGTGATGGGCGGAGCTGTGGGCGGTGTGATGGGCGGCATTATGGGCGGCTCGGGGACCGGCACATCCAATATCGTGGTAGCGAAGCCCAAGGCAGTAGGGCCGGCGCGCATCTCGGGTGGCGTGATTGCCGGCAATATCATCACCAAGACGACGCCTGTTTATCCGCCGATCGCGCGCGCCGCGCACCAGGGCGGGACGGTAGTGCTGCACGCCATCATCTCCAAGGCCGGTACGATTGAGAGCCTTACCGTGATCAGCGGGCCGGCCATGCTACAGGGCGCCGCGCTGGATGCGGTGAAGACCTGGAAGTACAAGCCGTACCTGCTGAACGGCGAGCCTACCGAGGTCGATACCACGATCATGGTCAACTTCAACCTCAATGGCGGAGGCTGATTCCGGCCGTTTGACGCAAGTTCAAGTTTTGTACGCTAGACTGTTTCTTCAAGTTCAACAACAAGTTCTTCAAGTTCAACCGCACGACCAAGATCATCAGGAGGAAAGAATTTCGTGATTCTCGCTCATCTCACCACCTTCGCCGCCCCCCACGTTACGTCGCTTGCCCTGTACTTCCAGGACGCCGGCGCCGCTCCCACAGTCGGGTTCAGCCCGGTACAGCTCTGGAACCAGATGGGCGGCCTTGCCAAAGGCGTCGTCATCATTCTGTTCATCATGTCGATCTGGTCTTTGGCTGTGATCATCGACCGGGCGCTGTATTTTTCGGCTGCCCGCAAGCAGTCCCGCGAGTTTGCGCCCAAGGTTGCAGGCGCGCTGAAGGAAGGCCGTCTGGACGAGGCGATCAAGGTCGCCGACCGGTCCAAGAAGTCGCACCTCGCTGAAGTTGTGACGGCCGGTCTGACCGAGTTCCGGAGCTTTGGCTCGGGTGGCGCGATCACGGAAGAGCAGGTGGAGAGCTCCAAGCGGGCACTCGAGCGCTCTGAGGCCATCGTCCACGCGAAGCTGAAGAAGGGCCTTGGCGGCCTGGCGACAATCGGATCGACGGCACCGTTTATCGGGCTGTTCGGCACCGTCGTCGGCATTTTGAACGCCTTCCAGACGATCGCCGCAACCAAGAGCTCAGGCCTGGGCGCGGTCGCCGGCGGTATTTCAGAGGCGCTGGTTACGACCGCTTTCGGTCTGCTGGTGGCCATCCCCGCCGTTATGACGTTCAACTACTTCACCAACAAGGTGGAAGCGTTCGACGTGGAGATGGACAACAGCTCTTCGGAGCTGGTGGACTACTTCATCAAGCAGTCGCACCGCTAACCGCCTGCGGGAATCACGCTGAGATTCTCCGGACGCCGCCGCGAAGGGCGTCCGGGGATTTCAGGTTGGGTTTCCGGCAATGAAGTCAGACCATGCGGGCGGGCAGCCCGACGGAGCACACGAATATGGCAATTTCGAAGCGGGAAGAAGGCAAGAAGGTCAACTCGAACATCAACGTGACGCCGATGGTGGACGTGATGCTGGTGCTCCTGATCATCTTCATGGTCATCACGCCGATGTTGAACAACAAGGTCAACGTCGAGCTGCCGAAGGTGAGCGCGGCGGTCATCATGGAGAACGCCAACAAGGAAGATGCCGTTACGGTGGCTGTGACCCGCGACGGTTCGGTCTTCCTGGGTGGCGACAAAGTTTCGCTGGACACGCTGGGCCAGGCGGTCGCCGATCTGGAGGCGAAGAAGACAGCCAGCGACGCGGACAAGTCCGTCTATATGCGGGCCGACGAGCGGGCCAACTACGGCAAGGTGATGGACACGATCGACGCGATCCGCGTGGCCGGTGTGAGCCAGCTGAACTTGCTGACCAATATCAACTCGGAAGAGTAGCCCGCAGCCGGGGGAGTGTTCCGGCAGGCGGCCAGCAGTAGAGACACAGAACGAAAAGGAGCAAGACTATGGGAATGGGCGGCGGTGGTGGCGGTGGCGGACCAGTATCTGAGATGAACGTGACGCCGATGATCGACGTGTTGCTGGTGCTGCTGATTATCTTCATGGTCATTCAACCGACGACGCCGAAGGGCCTGGAGGCGCTGGTTCCCCAGCCTCCCAAGGACCAGAACACGCCTCCTCCACCGGACAACGACCGCACGATCGTGGTGCAGGTGACGTCGCGGGGCGGCGGCGGAGCACCCGGCTACAAGATCAATCAGGATGACTTTGCCAAGGCCCAGATCACGCCGGAGTTGACCAAGATCTTCTCGACGCGGCAGGAGAAGGTGATGTTCGTGAAGGGCGATAAGGACCTCTACTTCTCGAGCATCGCCGAGGTGATCGGGATGGGCCATGCCGCAGACGTGACCAACATCGGTATCATCACGCCGCAGGTTGAGGCAGGGCATTAAGGCAGAGAGTAGATAGTAGAGAAAGCGCCCCATCTTTGGAGGGGGCGCTTTTTTGTTGGGTGGGCCGATTTTGGGTTGGGTGGTGTCTAAGTGATTGAAGCCGGTTGTGGCGGCTTTGGCCCTCGCCGGTCCTTACCGATGTAGCAGATCGAGTGCTCGCACACCGAATTTCATTCGAGGTGCATTCCATGGCGTTCTCCGCAAATTCTTCCTCTGGTCCTTCTCCCGAGATCAACGTGACCCCGCTGATCGATGTGCTGCTGGTGCTGCTGATTATCTTTATGGTGATTGGGCCGGCGTTGCCGCATGGGCTGGAGAGCTCTATTCCGCAGACGTCCGCAGGGGCAGCAGTCGAGCCGCCGGTCATGGTGCGGGTGCTGGCCGGGCCGCTAGGAAGCGGGCCGCTCTACCGGATCGGCGGGCAGGATGCGGCGTATGCGGAGATACGTCCGAGGCTGGCGGAGCTATTTGCCGCACGCGCGGGTCGAAGCGAGGACCGGGCGCTCTTTATCGAGGCCGACCGCTCTCTGAGCTACCAGGAGGTGGCGCGAGTGGCAGGCGAGGCGCGGGCGGCGGGTGCGGGTTCGGTGGGGCTGGTTGGAAGCAGCGTCCCGTAAGGCGGGACAAACAGTGAGGGCCTCCCGGGTGGGAGGCCTCACTGTTGGCACGAATAGGGGTTATTTCTGCTGGCTTACTTCGACATGTCGACGCCACCGCCGAGTTTCTTTTCCTTGGCGGCTTCGTTGGCCTTGCGAGCGCCGGTGGCCTTGGTGACCCAGGAATCGGCTGCATCGAGATCGGCCTTGCGGGCCGCATCGTTGCCGCATTCAAGGTTGGCCTTCTGGCGATAGTCGAGGTTGAGGTACTGCATGGCATCGTCGTAGGTGGGGTTCACATCGACGGCCTTCTGGAGGTATTGCAAGGCGGCAGCGACGTGGTCGGTGTTCTCGGCCTGGAGCTTGGCGCAAACATCCTTGGACTTCTTGACGTTGCCTGCGCCATCGTCGGAGAGGCCGGTGGCGGTGAGCGCGGCTATGGTGTTGTCGTAGGCCTGTTTCCATTCGAGGACGCCAACGGTGTAGTAGGCCTCATAGTCGTTGGGGTCCAGCTGAATGACCTTCAATTCCGTGGCCTTGGCGAGGTCGAGCTTCTTGATCTTGCGGTAGATGGAGGCCTCCTGGCGGAGGGCGCCGATATCGTTGGGGTCCGCCGCGAGGACGGTGTTGAAGCCGTCCAGCGCCTTCTGGGCGAGGGCAAGATTCTCCGGAGTGGTGAGGTCGGAGACGACCTGATAGCTGAGCGCCGTGGCGAGGTAGAGATGCGCGGACTTATAGCTGGGGTCGTACTTGACCGAGGTCTGGAAGTGATTGACCGCTTCTTCGTATTGACCGGCCTTGAAGGCCTGAACGCCCTTCACGAGTTGATCGCGCGCCTTCAGTTTGGCGCAGCCAACGGTGCTTGCGAGCACTAACAACAGCGCCATGCTGCCAGAGATTCGTGCGCTAAGTTTCATGAGAACCCTTCCCCTTCAAACATTGTCGTCGCAGGCCCCGGCCCGGAGGCTGAAGTGTCAAAAATGAGACCGATGTCCTTACCGATATCCTTGCCGTTTGATTGTAAAGGCAGTTGAAATAGCTTACCAGAGGCGAACTGTAAGAAGACATTGCGATTTGTAACAAGAGGTAACGATTTGCGTGGGGCAGCGAAACGGCTTGCCGGGCGGAGCAGCCCACCCCGAACGACGGTCCGGGCCCAAAAGTAAGACGCAACAGAGAGCGCTGAAGCCGCTCGCGGGCACTTTCGGGGGGAAAAATCTGTCGAGGGGCCGCTGATAGCATCTGAAGGAGAGCGATTCGAGCGAATTAAGACGAATGGCACGGAGCGAGCGAAATGGCGGCAGAGAAGTGGAGTGCGGAGCGGATTCCGTCGCAGGCGGGCAAGACGGTGCTGGTGACGGGCGCGAACAGCGGGATTGGATACCAGGCGGCGCGGCAACTGGCTGGGCATGGGGCGCATGTGCTGCTGGGGGTTCGTGACCTGGCCAAGGGCGAGGCGGCGGCGGCGAAGATCCAGCGCGAGTTTGGGGGCGCGAGCGTGGAGGTAGTGGAGTTGGATATGGCGTCGCTGGCGTCGGTGCGGGCGTTTGCGGCGGGGTTTGCGAGGAATGGCAAGCCGCTGGATATTTTGATCAATAATGCGGGAGTCATGGCGCTGAACCAGCGCGAGGTGACGGTGGACGGGTTCGAGCGGCAGTTCGGGACCAACCACCTGGGGCACTTTGCGCTGACCGGGCTGCTGATGCTGTCGCTGCTGCAGGCTGAGGCTCCGCGGGTGGTGACAGTGTCGTCGCTGGCGCATAGGAATGGGAAGATCGACTTCGACAATTTGCAGAGCGAGAAGACGTACGTGCCGTGGGACGCCTATAACGCGTCGAAGCTGGCGAATTTGCTGTTTGCGCTGGAGTTGGAGCGCCGGGCGCGGGCGGCTGCGAGCAAGCTGGTGAGCATTCCGGTGCATCCGGGGGTGTCGACGACGAGCATCTTCCAGAACGGGCCGGGGGCCAACGATATGAAGGCGCGGGTGGTGAAGCTGCTGGCGCCGCTGCTGTTCCAGTCGGATGAGATGGGTGCGCTGCCGACGCTGTATGCGGCAACGGCTGCGGAGGCGCGGGGCGGGGTGTACATCGGGCCGGATGGGTTCAAGGGCTTCAAGGGAGCGCCGGCGGTGGAGGAGCCGCGGCCGCAGGCGCTGGATGAGGCGGTGGCGAAGAAACTTTGGACGGTGAGCGAGGAGTTGACCGGGGTGGTGTATCCGCCGCTGAGTTAGGGGCCGGCTTTAGTTCACGCCGGTGGTGCGTGAGCAAACATGAGAATTTTGGAGGGCCACGCACCTTTGTGGGTCTCGAAGCTGCGGCGGGCGTTGCCTTTGCTGAAGTTTTCCTTGCCGGCCTGGGCGGTGGCCGGGCCGTCGCGGTTGAGAGCTTCTTCACTTCTGTCTTCGGGGCGCACGACGACGATGTGGCCCGATATATCAGGATGAGGGTTGATGTAGACGAGGACGACGAGTGCGCCCTGGTTGGCGAGGGTCTGGGCCTCGCGTGAGGATTTGACCGCATACCAACCCTGGGCCTGGCCAGCCTTGCTGCCGAACCACTCTCCCTGGGCGCTGGCGAGGAGGTCCGGGGAATGGTCGGGTGGGCGCAACATATAGACGCCCAGGCGCTGCCCTACGGCCGCCGCAAACTGGCTGCAATGCGTGTGGGTGCGGCCATCGAGATATTCGCCGGTGGTCTTTTCTCCGGTCTCCCAGTCGACGTGGAAGTGGCTTTGCCAGAGGTGCTCGACATCCATACCGTCGATGGTTTGGAGGAGATGTTTGCCTTGAGGGGTGATGGCGCCGCAACACAGAGGGGGCGATGGCGTATCCTGCGCGGAGCCGGCGAGAAGCAGGCCAGCTGCAAGGGTGCAGGGCAAGAGCAGGCGCGCGATGGGCCACGTGGGTCGCATGGGATGAATTGCTCTCAGCGTTTGGGCTTCTTTGCGGGCTTCTTTACGATGAGACGCTTGGACGGGAGTTTTTTAGGAGCGGTCTTTTTGACGGAAGCCTTCTTCTGGGCAGCGACAGGGGCTGAAGCGGCGGTGGAAAGGCGCTGGAGCTTGGCAGCGTGGGTTTCGAGGAGTTTTTCGATCTGGCGGAGCAGGACGGCGGTCTGCATGGGCTTGATGAGCATCTTGTCCGCGCCGAGATCGCCCCAGTCGTCGTCGCTGAGGGGGAAGGCGGTGAGCAGAGCGACGGCGGGGTGGTAGGGAGCGGTGCGGGCGGCGTGGATGACCTCGCGGCCGGAGGCGTCGGACTCCATGCGCATGTCGGTGATGACCATCTGGTACTCGCGGAGCTTGATTTTGGATTTGCCTTCGCGGGCGGAGGCGGCGGTGTCGACATCGAAGCCGCTGATCTCGAGCACGGCCTTCATGGTGAGCAGGACTGTTACTTCGTCATCGACTAATAGAACGCGGCGCTTTGCCAAGGGGATTCTCCTAAGGAGGTTGAGATTATTTTGCCGCGGTCCGATGCTCGCAACCGTCTGCCGGATGAAATCAGTGTCCGGCACGCAGGAGCCATGTTCGCAGTTTAGGCGTGAGTGACGCAAGCGGCGAGGGCGCGCGGGTTGTGAGATAGTTGGAGCGACGCGGATTCGACCGTTCAAAGATACAGAGCATTTCCGTTCTCCAGTAGATATCAGGCGCCACAATCTTCTTCTTGAAGGATTGGGACCATGAACCGCAAGCTGGTTATGCAGATCGGAGTTGTTGTCTGTGGCTGTGCGCTGGGCGCAGGCGTGGCTTATGGGATCGAGCGCGCGATCCAGCTGAAAGAAGGGCGGACGCAGCTGCTGGACTATGCTCAGCGGCTGGTGCATATCGGCGACCAGCTGGGCGCGGAGGATACAGCGGCGATTGCCGCCGTGGTCCATGACAACCTGGGGTTCTGCTCCGAGCAGGAGCTGGAGTTTATGCGGGACTTTGTCTTTCGGGCACCGCATATCCGCGATATGGGGCGGACGAAGGACGGGCGGCTAGTCTGCACCAGCGGCATTGGCAGGTTGAGTGAGCCCAAGGTCATGCCTGTTCCCAACATTGCGTCTGGCAATGTGAATATCTATGTCGGGATTCCGCTGATCATCACGAAGAGGACGACAGGGTTCGTGGTGGAGCAGGACGGGGTGTCGATCGTACTGAGTCCCGCCTCCATCGAGCATTACGTTGAGCCGCCGAAGTATTACAGCACGGCGCTGTACGACCGGCTGAGCCATCGGCTGATCCACACCTCCGGGCCGGAGATGCCGTTGAGCGACGCTGAGGTAGTCGCTGGCAGGTTGATCGAAAGGAACGGGAGTTTTTATCAGCCGCTGTGTTCGCCGAGCTCGATGGTGTGCCGGATTGCGGCCGAGTCGCGGCGGGACATGCTGGCCGGGAGGGGGCCGCTGTTCGCCGGGTTCCTGATGGCCGGCGCGTTCCTGGGCGGTGCGTTCACGCTGATTGCGATCCAGTTCTACCTGGGGCAGCGGGCGATGGAGAGCCAATTGCGACGCGCTATCCGGAAGGGGTCGCTGACGCTGGTGTATCAGCCCATTGTCGATCTGGAGACGGGTGGGACCGTGGGGGCGGAGGCGCTGGTGCGCTGGATCGACGAAGAGGGTGAATCGGTGCGTCCGGAGGTCTTTATCTCGCTGGCGGAGGAGCGCGGGTTCGTGGGAGAGATTACGTGTTGGATGGTGCAGCGGACGGCGGAGGAACTCGGGGACCTGCTCGCGAACGGGGAGTTGCAGGTGAGCCTGAATATTACCTCGGAGGACCTTACCGACCCCGTTTTTTTTGCGTGCCTGGCGAGATGTATGGAGGCGGCCGGCGTGAAGCCGAGCAGTATCGGGCTGGAGATCACGGAGCGGTCGACTGCCGATAAGAAGACGGCCGTGGAGGCCTTGGCAAGGCTCAAGAGCGCGGGCCATATGGTGTACATCGACGACTTTGGGACGGGTTACTCCAGCCTGGCGTACCTGCACCGGCTGCATGTGGACGCGATCAAGGTGGACCGGGCGTTTACGCAGACGGTGGGGACGGGTGCTGTGACGGCGTCTGTGGTGCCGCAGATTCTGGAGATGGCGGCGCAGCTCGATCTGCTGGTGGTGGTGGAGGGGATCGAGACGAAGGAGCAGGCGGAGTACTTTCGCGCGGCGGGGCGGGGGATTCTGGGGCAGGGCTGGCTATTCGGCAAGCCGGTGCCGGCGGCGCAGTTTCGCAAGCTGCTCAAGGACGCTGTAGGGTAGTGTGCGCGGGCGTTGAGGAGCGGGGCATATAGTCGTTGTATGAAGCGTAAAGGTGTGATGGTGGGGGCCGCGTGCGTGGTGGTGCTGCTGGCTGCGGTGCTGGTGTATCGCTGGGTGAGCGGGCGGTCGAAGCCGCTGGTTTACTCGGGGACGGTGGAGACGCGGGAGATCGAGATTGGGTCGAAGATCGGCGGGCGGGTGACGTCGGTGGGGGGCGAAGAGGGCCAGCAGGTGGCCGCGGGAGCTTCGCTGGTGGCATTTGAGTGCGACGAGTTGAAGGCGGAGCGCGCGCAGGCTGCGGCGACGGTGGAGCAGGCAGAGGCTGACTTCAGCCGGCTGGAGCGGGGCAACCGTGAAGAGGAGATTGCGCAGGCGGATGCGACCGTCCGCGAGCGGGAGGCGATGCTGGCTGAGGCGAAGAATGGGCCTCGGCCGCAGGAGTTGCACCAGGCGCAGGCGGATTATGAAGCGGCCAAGGCGGATGCGGTGAATGCGGCGTCGAACTGGGCGCGGCTGAAGATGCTGGTGGATAAGGACACGATCTCGCGGCAGGAGTTCGACGCGGCGACGGCACAGCGGGATGGGACGGCGCAGCGGGCGGAGTCGGCTCGACAGAGGCTTGCGCTGCTACTGGCGGGGACTCGGCCGGAAGATCTGCGCGCCGCGGAGGAGCGGTACCAGGAGGCGGTGGATGCGGCGAAGCTGATGCACCAGGGGTTTCGGAAGCAGGACATCGACGCGGGCAAAGGGCGGCTGGTGCAGGCGCAGGCGCATGTAGCGGAGCTGGATGCGCGGCTGAAGGAGGCCAATCTGCTGGCACCCGCGGACGGGGTCGTGGAGACGGTGAGTGTGAGGCCGGGCGACCTGGTTCCGGCGAACCAGATTGTGGCGACGATGCTGGAGAGTTCGCAGCTATGGGTGAAGGTGTATGTGGCCGAGACTGACTTGAGCAAGTTGCAAGTGGGTGAGGCGGCCGAGGTTGAGGTCGATGCTGTGCCGGGGCGGAAGTTTGCGGGGCATGTGCAGCAGATTGCGTCGGAGGCGGAGTTTTTGCCGCGCAATGTGGAGAGCCGCGATGACCGCGAGCACGAGGTGTTTGGGGTGAAGGTGCGGGTGGATAATGCGGACGGCGTGCTGAAGTCGGGCATGGCCGCGACGGTGCGGTTGCAATGAGTGCTGCTAGCGCGGTCATTCATGCAGAGAACCTGAAGATCCAGTTCGGCGATTTTGTGGCTGTCGACGATGTGAGCTTCGAGATCCAGAAGGGTGAGCTTTTCGGCTTCCTGGGGCCAAATGGGTCGGGGAAGACGACGATCATCCGCGCGCTGTGCGGGCTGATTCCGCTGACCAGCGGGAGCGCGACGATCCTGGGTATGGATGTGCGGCAACATGCAAAAGATATCAAGCGGCACGTGGGGTATATGTCGCAGAAGTTTGGGCTGTATGAAGACCTGACGGTGGCGGAGAACTTGAACTTTTATGCCGCGGCGTATGGGCTTACAGGGCAGCCGGCGAAGGCGCGCATCGAGGAGTTGCTGGAGCTGACCGGCTTGCGGCCGTATTTGAACCGGCGGGTGAGCCAGCTATCGGGTGGATGGAAGCAGCGGCTGGCCTTGGCTTGCGCGATCATCCATTCGCCGGAGGTGGTGTTTCTCGACGAGCCGACCGCGGGCATCGATCCTGTTGCCAGGCGGTCGCTGTGGGACCTGTTTTTTCAGCTCTCGGGGCAGGGTGTGACGTTTTTTGTGACGACGCATTACATGGATGAGGCGGAGCGCTGCGGGCGGCTGGGGTATATCTACATGTCGAAGCTGATTGCGCTGGGGACGATTGGGGACTTGCAGAAGCTGCCGGATGCGAACCCTGCGGGGACGTCGCGACTGGAGATTGCGACGCTGGATGCGTCGAAGCTGCTGGTTGAGTTGCGCAAGGCGAAGGGCGTGCGCGAGGCGACGATCTTTGGGCGGGAGATCCATGCGCTGGTGGAGACCGATGCGATCGAGGCGTTGAAGGCGCAGTATCCGCAACTGACGATACGCACGATCGATGCGTCGCTGGAAGATATCTTTGTGACGCTGACGTATGCCATTATGGCGGAAACGAAATGAAGAACCTCTTTTATGGGATGCAGCCGGTGTGCCGCAAGGAGTTCACGCATATCGTACGTGACCCGACGACGTTGTTCTTTGCGCTGCTGATCCCGCTGATTCAACTTTTTCTGTTTGGGTTTGCCGTGGATACGAATGTGCGGCAGATTCCGACGGTGATCTATGACGAGTCGCAGACGCAGGAGAGCCGCAGCCTGGTGCAGAGCTTCGCGGCGTCGGATGTGTTCCGGATTGCGTCGGCGGTGCAGTCGCCGGATGCGATGTATGACACGATGCGGTCGGGGAAGGCGCGAGTGGCGGTGAGGATTCCGTTCGATTATGCGCGGAATTTGCAACTGGGGAAGACGGCGTCGGTGCTGGTGCTGGTGGATGGATCGGACTCGTCGATTGCGGGGATTGCGGTGGATGCGTCGACGGGGGTGGCGCTGGAGCAGTCGTTGATGCGGGTGCCTGGGATGATGTCGCCGGCGATTGAGGTGAGGCCGTCGGTGCTGTACAACCCGAGTACGCGGTCGGCGAACTTTTTTATTCCGGGGCTGATCGCGGTGCTGCTGCAGATCATGATTATTCTGCTGATCGCGCTGAGCCTGGTGCGGGAGAAGGAGCGCGGCACGCTGGAGCAGTTGAAGATGACGCCGATTGCGCCGCTGGGGCTGATGGTCGGAAAGATGATTCCATACGGCGCGCTGGGATTTGGCGAGTTGTGCATGATTCTTACCGCGATGCGGTTTATCTTCCGGGTGCCGATCCATGGCAGCGTGATCCTGTTGCTGATGATGCTGCTTCCGTTTCTGCTGACGGTGCTGGGGATTGGGCTGGTGATTTCGACGAAAGCGCAGACGCAGGCAGCGGCATTTCAGTTGGCGATGGGAACGGTGCTGCCGTCGGTGTTCTTGTCGGGATACATTTTCTTGACGGCGACGATGCCGGTGTTCTTTCGCGGGATCAGCTACCTGATTCCGGTGACCTATGCGATTCAGATTTTGCGCGGGATTATTCTGCGCGGGGCTACTTTCGCCGACCTGTGGGTGAATGTGGCTGTGCTGACGGTGATGGGGTGCGCGGCTATCCTGCTGGCGGCGCGGGCGTTTGTGAAGCAGGGGGCTGGCTAGGATCGCTAGGGTAGAGGCACATTAAGCGCATCTCCGTGATAGATGACTTCCTTGTCGAAGGCGGTGGAGGGCTCTGCGCCTGTGCCCTTCTTTTCAGTGACAACGATGGCGCGGAAGATCCATTGCTTAGGCTGTCCGGGATAAGCGCCTTGTATGGCTCCGATGCTGAGGAAGCGCGACTTGTCATCCCATGTCATAGGTACTTCGATATGCTCGCCGGCTTCGTAACGGTAGGAGTCGCCGCTGTCTGCGTAGAGGGTGAAGTGGCCGTCGGCGCCGGGATAGATGCGGAGTTCGAGCGTGTTGCCGGTGTCTTGTGAGGTGTATTCCACTTCGGGGCCGAGCGGCAGGATGGCGCCGGCGCGGACGTAGAGCGGGATGCGGTCGAGCGGGGCTGCGGCGTCGATGGTTTGTTTGCCGGTGAAGCGCCGGCCGGTCCAGAAGTCGTACCAGGTAGCGTCGGGCAGGTAAAGCGTGCGCCTGGTGGTCGCCGCAGTGACAGGGTTTACAAGAATCGATGGGCCAAAGAGAAACTGGTCGGGGATGTTCCAGACCTGGGGGTCGGTGCGGAAGTCCATGGCGAGCGGGCGCATCATGGTGCCGTCGTGGCTGGTGATCTGCCAGGCGGCGGAGTAGATGTACGGCAGCAGGCGGTAGCGGAGGCGGTCGTATTTTTCGAGGATGGGCGTGACTGCGCCGTAGCTGAAGACTTCATTCTCATTGTTGAGACGATGTCCGTGAGCGCGGAAGAGAGGGCAGAAGACGCCGTACTCAAACCAGCGGGTATAGACCTCCTGGAAGGCCGGGTCGGTGGTATCGGCATACTTGCCGACGCCGTATCCGCCGATGTCGGTGGTCCAGTAGGGCATTCCGGAGGCGGCGTAGTTGAGGCCGGCAGGGATCTGCCGCCGGAACGAGTCGAAGTCGCTGCTGATGTCTCCGGACCAGACAGCGGCGGCGTTGCGCTGTTCTCCGGCAAAGGCGGAGCGGGAGAGCAGGAAGACGCGCTTGGTGCTATCGGATTTACGCCAGTGCTGGTAGTAGGTGCCGGTGTGGAGCAGCGGGAAGATGTTGGAGTAGAGCGCTCCGTTGCCGATGGCGAGTTTCATGCCGCTGATGGGGCCGTCGGCGTCGCTGCCGTGAGCCAGATCGTGCTCGGGCTCGGAGGCATCGAGCCAGAAGGCGTCCCAGCCTTGCGCGAGAAGCTTGGCGGGCAGATGGTCCCAGAAGTAATCCTGCGCTGCGGGCAGTGAGGGGTCGTAGAGGTTGGTGCCGGGGATGAGGAAACCCTTCTGCTTTATGTCGGCTAACGCGACGGCGTCATCATCGTAGAAGGGCCAGACGCTGATCATGGTATGGATGTGTTCGTCGTGGAGGGTCTTGAGCAGGCCGGGGACGTCGGGATAGAGGCTGGGAACGAAGGCGAAGTCGCCGCGGTGGGTCCACCAATGCCAGTCCTGCACGATGGCGTCGAGGGGAACGTGCTGGTCGCGGTACTCGACGGCGACTTGGAGGAGCTCGCCGGCGCTCTTGTATCGGTCTTTGGACTGGAAGAAGCCGTAGGCCCACTTGCTGAAGAGCGGCGCCTGCCCGGTCATTGCGCGATATTGGTGGACGATCTGGTCCATCTCCGGGCCGTAGAGGAAGTAGTAGTCGATGGCGTAGCCTGCGTCGGCGGAGAGGACCATTTTGCGGTGGAAGCGGTTGTCGAACTCGGAGGCGGCGGCGGTGTTCCAGAGCAGGCCGTAGCCCTTGGTGGAGACGAGCAGCGGAATAGCGATCTCGGTATTGGTCTGCGAGAGCTTGATGACGTTGTTGCGGAGGTTCATCGCGCCGCTCTGATGCTGGCCAAGCCCGTAGAGCGCCTCTTCGACGGGCAGATCGAACTTTTCCTGCACGCGCAGCATGGGGTCGCCGTTCCAGGTGATGGGCTGATATTTGCGCGGGATGTCGCGGGTTTCGGCCAGCAACACGGCTTTGGTTTTATCGAGGAAGACGAGGCTGCCGGTATCTAGCATGACGCGGATGAGGAGCTTGCCGGTGTCGACTGTGGCGTAGGCGGCGGGAGCTTTTTCGCCGGATTTCGGCGGTGTGGCAGCGTCGGGCAGGCTGAGGGAGAACTTTGCAGGCTCACAGCCGTGGAGGAGCCAGGGCTGGTGCGGCGTGGCGGCGGTGGCGGAGCCACCGGTGCTGGCGACGATGTGGACGACGTCTTCGCCGCAGACGTCCAGGGTGAGGGTGTCTGTGGGAGTCTGGACGCGGACGCCGGTGGCTGTCTGTTGGAGGGCCACCGTTTGCTGGGCATGCACCAGTGGCGGGACAAGAGCCGCGAGGAGCAGGAGTTTAAGCGTGGCCGGTTGGCGAGGAACGAACATGAGCAGAACGATACTCGATTCGGTAGTGGGTCAGTTTGGGTTCCAGGGTATTTTGCGCGACACCAACATTGTCATCTCGACCGGAGGAGGCGTTTTTGCCGCCGAAGTGGAGAGACCCCTGTATTTTGCCGGCGAGGCGATA
>Ga0302311_10002114_pt1 | contig 22788 bp, 16 predicted proteins | sample III_Palsa_N1_3_FD_200449 | JGI IMG/M metagenome (GOLD analysis project Ga0302311, IMG submission 200449) | Peat permafrost microbial communities from Stordalen Mire near Abisko, Sweden - III_Palsa_N1_3 | ecosystem: Environmental > Terrestrial > Soil > Palsa > Peat permafrost | place: Sweden... | reverse complement strand
GGTGCGGCTTTGCGCGGCCAGGTGCTGGCGCAGGAAGGACTCGGGATCCGCTTCGATCATGCGTTCGGGCAGGGGCGCGGGCTGAATCAGGAAAAACCACCAGAAATAGCGGGTGGCGAAGCGGCGGTCGGTGCGCGCGTACATGGTGGCCGTGGGGGCGATATCGAGAACGGCGACGCGCTCGAGACGCGTGGGGTGGTCCAGCGCCAGGCGGTGCGCGACGCGGCCGCCTCGATCATGGCCGATGAGGGAGAAGCGCTCGTGACCCAGGGCGTGCATGACGGCGACCTGGTCGCGGGCCATGGTGCGTTTGGAATAGTTGCTATGGTTCTCGCCGCCGGCGGGGCGCGAGGAATCGCCGTAGCCGCGAAGGTCGGAGACGACGACGCGGTAGCCGGCATTCACCAGCCGTGGGGCGACTTCATGCCAGGTGACATGCGATTGGGGGTGACCGTGCAGCAGCAGCACGGGTGGGCCCGCGCCCGCGCAGGCGCCGTGGATGCGGACGTCATGCTCGACCTCGATGTCGAAAGGCTGGAAGCCTGGGAGAAAGTCCGGCGTCACGGGTCAGACACGCTGCAGATCGGCACCGGAGAGGCGCATGCGCATGGCTTGTCCGTTCACGAGATCGGAGAAGGTGATCCACTCTGGGTTGTGGGGTTCATCGCGCAAATAAAAACGCCCGTCGGGCAACTCCTGCAGCGGAATGGCGCCGTCGAGCCAGAGTTGGCCTTTGCGCAAGACGATGCGATGGCTGCCGATCCATTGATCTTCATTGCGATAGTGGCCGACGAAGTGGCGCCACTCGTCCGGCGACTTGAATTCCTTCGGCCCTGGGTAGGCGGCCGCGGCATACCATTGCTCACCCCAACCCGCTTCCACCACCGGACTCTTGTCCTCGTCGCCGGCGGGGCCTGCAGGTCGAGCTTGCCTTCATCGCGCAACTGGAGAAGACATACGGCGAGGAAGGATTTACTGATGGAGCCGATGTGGAATAGTTCGTCCACGTTGAGCGGCGTGTGCCGCGCGAGGTCATCCAGCCCATAGGTGCAGACGCGCTGCACGCCCGACGCGTCGGCGAGCGCCAGGGTCAGGCCGGGGGCGTTCATGTCGGCGAGATACTCTTCGACGAAGCGGTCGAGCAGCGCGAAGGCGGGTTCGTACGGATTAGGAGCGGCGGTTTGCGCGGCGCTCACGCGATAAGAGGTGAGCATGGTACTGGTGGCGATCATGCCGCCCACATTCAGCAAATCCCGTCGGTTCATTTGACACTCACTGGGTTGTTAGGCGGGATCATAATATGAAAGGCAGCTCTCTGGGATTGGCGCGCCGGCGTGGCCGCGGCAGCTACCGCGGAAAATTGGAACCCACGCCTCCAAAAACCACAATTTCCAAAACCAGCGGGGGCGGCGATACTGGGGACTACCGGGTCGACGCTCGGGAGCAATCGTTACGGGCATAGTGAAGGTCTCAAGGACATGTCGATCACCACAGTCGAGACGCTGATTATCGGCGGCGGTCAGGCCGGATTGGCGATGAGCGAGCACCTCACCAAACGGGGTGTGTCGCATCTCATTGTCGAACGGCAACGGATTGCGGAGCGCTGGCGCTCGGAGCGCTGGGACTCCTTGGTCGCCAACGGGCCGGCCTGGCATGACCGCTTTCCGGGCATGACCTTTGCCGGTATCGAGGCCGACAGTTTTGCGACCAAGCACCAGATCGTGGCTTACTTCGAGGCGTACGCGCAGCAAATCGCGGCGCCGATTCGCTGCGGCGTCGAGGTCAAGTCACTGAAGAAAAAGGCGCACGGCACCGGGTTCCGGGCAGAGACCTCGGAGGGCGTCATCGAGGCGGCCCAGGTGGTCGTGGCCACGGGGCCGTTTCAGCGGCCCATTATTCCGGCGGTCATACCGGCCACCGCCGGCGTGGTGCAAATGCATTCCAGTGCGTATCGCAATCCCGCCGCGCTATCCCCGGGGGCGGTGCTGGTCATCGGCGCGGGCTCGTCGGGTTCGCAAATTGCCGACGAACTCGCGCGCTCGGGAAGGCAGGTCTATCTGTCGGTGGGGCCGCACAACCGTCCGCCGCGGCGCTATCGCGGACGCGACTTCGTGTGGTGGCTGGGTGCCTTGGGTGAATGGGATGCCAAGGTCGTGTCTCCGGGTACGGAGCATGTGACCATTGCGGTCAGCGGCGCGCGCGGCGGACACACGGTGGACTTTCGGGAATTGGCCTCGCGCGGCGTCACGCTGCTTGGCAACGCCGGCACCTATCAGGACGGTACGCTGCAGGTGGCGCCGAATCTCGCGAAGAACATTGCGAACGGCGATGCCAACTACCTGTCGGTGCTCGAGGATGCCGATGCGTATGTGAGGGAGAAGGGTTTGGATCTGCCGGAGGAGCCCGAGGCACATGTGATCGCGGCGGATCCGCGGTGCGTGACGCATCCGCTGCTGGAGTTGAACCTCGCGGCCGCCGGGATCACGTCCATCATCTGGGCGACGGGGTACGCGATGGATTTCGGGTGGCTTGAGGTTGACGTGTTTGATGCGAAGGGGCGACCTGCGCACGAGCGCGGGGTGTCGGTGGTAGCCGGATTGTACTTTGTGGGGCTGTCGTGGCTGTCACGGCGTGCGTCACCGTTCATTTGGGGTGTGTGGCACGACGCTGATTATCTTGCGGGCGAGATTGCGGGCCGGACCGCGGTCGGCGCGGCGGTCGGGGCGGTCGCGGTATCTTAAGCTGGCGCGGCATCGCGCGCGGGCGGTTAGCACGCGCCGGCGGTTAGGGTGGGCAAGGAAGGGGCGCGGCGCATGTATAATCCCGCGATGCACCTGAATACTGTCTCTAGGCTGATGCGCGCGGCGGCCGTAGTCGTGGCGCTGACCGCGGCGATGTCCACCGGCGTTGCGGCGGCTGTGGCACCCCAGGATGAGAACGCGCAGGTCGCGGAATGGCGTGCCAAGCGTCTGGCGTCGCTGACCAGCGAGACCGGCTGGCTGACGCCCGTGGCCTTGTACTGGCTCAAAGAGGGTGAGAACAGCTTTGGCCGGGCGAGTGGTCGGGCCTTTTCACTGGATGATGCGGCGCTCGCGCCCGACACGGGCGTGTTCATGTTGAAGGATCACCACGTGCGCTATGTCGCGCACGCGGCGAATGCCATGACCTATTTGGGTAAGCCGGTGACGAGCATCGACCTGGTTTCGGACGAGGCTGACAAGCCGACGGAATTGATCGCGGGTACGCTGCATTTCATGGTGATCGACCGGGCAGGCCATTTGGGCGTGCGTGTGCGCGACAGCGTGAGTCCGAGCCGGGTGCAATTCAAAGGTCTGCAGTATTTCCCGACGCGGGCCGACTGGCTCATTCACGCGCGCTTCGAGCCGTACGTGCCTGCGCACACCATTCAGATCGTGAATATTTTGGGCATGACGGAGCAAATGACCTCGCCCGGAGCGATCGTGTTCGAGCGCGGAGGGCACACCTGGCGCTTGGATGCGATCTTGGAGGATCCGGGTGATCAGGAGTTATTCGTGATGTTTTCGGATCTGACCAGCGGCAAGCAAACTTATGGCGCGGGCCGATTCTTATATATCGGATTGCCCGAGGGTGGATTGCAGGGCAAGCGTATCGAGGTCGACTTCAATGAGGCCTTTAATCCGCCCTGCGCCTTTACCGACTTTGCCACCTGCCCGCTGCCGCCGGAGCAAAACCGGCTGGCCTTAGGCGTCGATGCGGGCGAACTGAAGTACGAGCGCGCGCGTTAAGTCCGCCGAGCGGACTTAAGGGGAGCTGCGCAAACGGCCGATCGGGGTACCATCCGATGGGTACGAGGGAATCTTGAAGTGCCACGGGGTCTGTCATCGTAGGGGGTCTCATGAGTGAAGTCAGTTTCGCCGGTGCGGTCGCTGCGCCGCGGCTCGCGAGTCGCGTGACGAGAGCGGCGTCGCTTCTTCTTCTGATCGCGTCGTCACTCGTGGCGGTTGCCGCGCAGGCGGGGAGCGCCTATACGCAGGGGAATGTGCACCTGCGCGCCGGCCCGAGCAGCGATTACCCGCTGGTGCTGTCCATCCCGCCGAACTCCTTGATCAATGTCAACGGATGCCTCGATGACTTCACCTGGTGTGACGTGGATTGGGAAGGGAATCGCGGGTGGGTGTACGGCAATTATCTGTACTACGATTATCAAGATCGACGAGTGCCCGTGCTGCAATTCGGCGCTGTCCTCGGTGTCGGTATCGTGACGTTCAGTATTGGGGATTACTGGGGGCGCTACTACGCGGGCCGACCTTGGTATGGGCGGGAGAATTACTGGATGCATCGTCCGCCACCGCCGCGACGCCCAAGACCTCCGCCGCGTCCTGGTAACGGACCACCGCCCCCACCGCGTCCCTCGCCACCGCGTCCTTCACCGCCGCCACGACCGCGGCCGCCGGTCCCGCGCCCGCAGCAACCGAGGCCACGACCGCAGCCCAATCAACCGGCACCGGGACGACCTGCGCCTGACCGGCCCGGCGGACCTTCGGGTGGTCGCCCTCCCGGCGGGCAGCCGGGGCCAGATAGGGACAATAACGGACCGAGGCAGGACCTCTGAGTAAGGGTTGCCGTTGAGCGGCTTCGGCTATGACGTACTGGTTATCGGTGCGGGTGCCGCGGGGCTTGCGGCGGCGTGCGCGCTGGCGCGCGCGGGCAAACGCGTGGCCGTCATCGAGGCGCGGGATCGTATCGGCGGCAGGATACTGACGGAGCGGTTCACGGCCCCCGGGGCGGAGAACACCATCCCGATCGAGCTTGGCGCGGAATTCATTCACGGCATGCCGGAGGTCACATGGGACCTCGTGCGGCGCGCGAAGCTGGGCACCAGTGAACTGGCCGGTGCCGCGCTCATGGTCCGGGGCGGACAGTTGACCGCGGACATCGGCGCGCAAGACAGCGTCGGGGACATGCTCGAACAGATGGCTGCGTGGCTCGAGAAGCAGCCGCCGGAATGCGACATGTCGTTCGCGGAGTATCTGACGCGGCATGCGCCCAATGCCGCGAATGCCACGGCAGCGACTAATTACGTCGAGGGCTTCAATGCCGCGGACCAGCAGCGCATCGGCGTGGCGGGACTGGCGAAGCAGCAGCGGGCGGAGGACGCGATCCAGGGTGATCGTATCTTCCGGCTGACGCGGGGGTATGACGCCATTCCGCGCTTTTTGGCGGACGAGTTGGTGCGCGACGGTGGCGTCGTGCTGCTGGATAAACCGGTGAGGCGCATTGTTTGGGCACGCGGCGCGGTTCGCGTTGCAGGCGTCGATTCGGCGGGCAACGCCTTCGAGTACACGGCGAGTCAGGCCATCGTCACGGTGCCCTTGGGCGTGCTGCGGGCGGAGTCGATCGAATTCGCGCCGCGACCCGAGGCGGTTTTGCAGGAGGCGCAGAGATTGGCCATGGGCTGCGCGGTTCGGGTGGTACTGGTATTCAGTTCGCGGTTCTGGCGGGACGCCGCGCGGCGCGCGCAACATCCCGATATCGAAGATCAGCTCAAGCAGCTGGGCTTTTTGTTCATGCCGGGGGATACGCCGGCGACGTGGTGGACCCCGCATCCGGACCCCTTGCCCGTGCTCACCGCGTGGGCCGGCGGTCCGAAAGCGGGGACCTGGCAACGCGCGATCGCGGCGAGCCTGTCGCCGGACGCGGCATTGCAGGCGTGTCTCGAGACATTGGGGCGCGCATTCGACATGACGTCGGCGGAGCTCGAACACCTGCTCGTGGCCTGGTACGCGCACGACTGGCTGCATGATGACTACGCGAGAGGTGCGTACAGCTATGTGCCTGCCGGTGCGGTGGGTGCGCCCGAGCGCATGGCGGTTCCGGTCGATGGGACGCTGTTTTTCGCGGGCGAGCACACGGATCTCGAGGGGCATTGGGGAACGGTACACGCGGCGCTGGGGTCGGGCGTGCGGGCAGCCGAGGCGGTGCGGTTGGGGGGGGGTGAGCGCTCAGTGACTATCGAGATCATCGACCGAAAAACCCTGTACTCGGGGTATCTCACCGTGGAAAGCGTGAAGGTGCGCCTCCCGGACGGCGCCGTGATCGTTCGGGAGGTGGAATCGCACGGCGAAGCGGTAACCGTGCTGCCCTACGATCCTGGGCGCCGCTGTGCCTTGACGGCCTCATTGTTTCGGGCCCCGGTGTTCGCGGTGTCAGGTCGCGAGACGCTCGAAGAACCCTGTGCCGGGATGATCGATGAGGGGGAGGACGCGGCCACGGCGGTACGGCGCGAAGCGCAGGAAGAACTTGGGGTGGTGCTCTCCGAATTGGAGTTCATCGGTCGGGTCTACTCGACTCCGGGGGTGTCGACCGAGCGGGTCAGCCTGTATCTCGCGCCTTACTCGCTAGCAGAGCGGACCGGCGCGGGCGGCGGCGCTCCCGGAGAAGAGGAGAACATCACCGTGAACGAGCGATCGCTTGCGAGCCTCTCGGCGGATCTCGATGCGGCGCGCATCGATAATTCCCTGCTGTTGCACTTGGTCATGGCGCTGCGGCTGCGACATCCCGAGCTATTTAAGATCGCCTGATGTTAGAGCGCCGCGACGTGGCGCCGTATCATCTGGGCCCTCGCCGGTAACAACCGCCACTCGACCCGCTATTCCTAAGTCCATAGCTGCTCACTCAACAGTAACGTGATGGGATCACTCGTCATCCTCATCCTCGTCACTGACATCGTCCAAATCGTCGTCCTCGTCATCGTCTTCCGGATGTCCTAGGTCATCTTCGTCGTCGACCTCGAATTCGTCGGGTGCTTCGGTCTCGTCGTCGGTCTCACGAATGGGCGCTTCGTTCTCGTCCTCGGTTTCGTCGGCGGGATCATCATCGTCATCGGGCGTCCCAGTCGAGGGTATCGATGCAGAACCGCTGGTTATCGAGAGAATGAAGTCGTCGTCCGAGATGTTCATGGCAATAGCCTCGAAAGGGTGGAGCTTCACTTTGGGCCGTTAGCAAGCCTGCGTCTGTCGGAGGATGCCCTATACGGCGGCAGAAAGGCTGTCGCGCCTATTTCTTTACGGGATCTTCGGGCTTCGCGGGAGCTTCGGTCAGGTTACCGCTGCCCACGAGCTTTTCTACTCGATTCACGAGCCAGACCACCGACACCCCCACCGCAATGCCCCAGCCTACTTCCGCGATTCGGGAGAGCATCATCCACTCAACCGTACCGTGGTGGGGGACCAGCGCGATGATCGTCGCGGTAGATCCCGACAAACGAGCGGCGCTGCTGACGTTGAATATCCAGCAAACCGTCATGGATACCACCACCGCCAACGCATAAACCGCCAGGGATTGGCCGCCCCAGGTCACCAAGGCACTGCTCACCATGCCTCCGATGGCGGCGCCGATGAATTGATCGCGTGCAGAGGTGGTGGTGGCGCTCAGCTCGCTTTGCACCACGGCGATGGCGGTGATGGATCCCCAAAATCCTTCTTGTAGACCCATCGGTTTGGTGGGCAGGTAGGCGAGAATGGCCGCAGTCGCGGACATCAAGCCTTGGGCGGCTCCGCCGACGATTTTGGCGCGGGTGGGGAGCCTCGAACTCAGGCGCTGCAGCCGTGCGGTCCATGTCGTTGGTGATTCCGCTGCGACCGCTGGATCTATCTGCGCCAAAGTTAACTCCGTTCTTTTATTGGTCGAGGTCACTGTACCGCGGAAATCGCGGACGAATGCTATGCTAATGTCCGACCATGGCCAATTCTCGTTTCTCGGCATAATGCTTTCGGAATTTCCTACGTTCTCGCCGCCGGGCATGCTGCGCTCCGGTGAATTACAGACCTTGCTGGGTAATCTGCCGCCGGTGCAATGGTTGGTGCGGCGGCGGGCTGCGCAACTGCTGGAGAGAGCGCAACCCTGGTTGCTCGATTGCGGCGCGGGCGTTCGCTTGCAGGGGTTCTTGAGTGTTGCGCGGCGCGCGGAGGCGCTGGGGCACAAGCGCATGGCCATGCTGCTCCATGGCTGGGAGGGCAGCGCGGACTCCGTTTACGTAATTTCTCTCGGTGCCGAGCTGCTTGCCCGAGGATTCGACGTGCTGCGCTTGAATTTGCGCGACCACGGCGAGAGCCACCATCTCAATCGCGAAATCTTCCACTCGTGCCGTTTGGAAGAGGTGGTTGGCGCCACGCGGGCGGTGGCGGAGCGATTCCCCGACGCGGGAATATTCTTGGGTGGATTTTCGTTGGGCGGTAATTTCATGCTGCGAGTCGCTGCGGATGCGGGCGCTCCCGACAGCTTGATCGGTGTGGCCGCCGTGTCTCCGGTACTCGATCCGACGGCGACGCTCGACGCCTTGGAGCGGGGACTTTTCCTGTATCGCCGATATTTTGTGCGGCGATGGTCCCGCTCGCTGCGTTACAAGCGGCGGGCATGGCCGGATTTGCCCGACTTCGAACCGATATTGCGCACCAAGGATCTGCGTGCCATGACCGCGGGATTGGTCCGCGATTACACCGACTTCGAGGATCTTGCGGCCTATCTCGACGGCTACGCCATCACGGGCCCGCGGCTGGCGACGTTGCGCTGCCCGGCGACGTTGCTGGCGGCGGAAGACGACCCCATGATTCCGGCCGCGGATCTCGCCCGCTTGGCGCCGTCCCCCAGGTTGACCATTGTGCGTACTCGGCATGGCGGGCATTGTGGTTTCGCTGAACGACTCAACGGGCCGAGCTTTGCGGATCGCCTGGTGGTGTCGGAGTTCGAGCGTTTCGACCGGGAGGCTCGGCGGACGATGGCCACGGAGGTTCGCCAGTAGCGGGCTGCATCCATGCCGATACGCGTATTTGCGCTAGTCCTGTTCGCCGCGACGCTACATGCCAGCTGGAACGCCATTGTGAAGGGCGCCGGCGATAAGCTGCTCACCACGGTATTGGTCACCGCGTCGGCGTCAATTCTTGCCGCGGGCACGCTACCCTGGCTGCATCAACCTGATCCAGCGAGCTGGCTGTTCATCGCTGCCTCCGCGGTATTGCAAGTGATCTATTTCATTCTCGTGGCGCGGATTTATCAGGTCGCGGACATGAGCCAGACCTATCCCCTGATGCGCGGCACGGCACCGCTGTTGGTGGCGATTGTGAGCGCGAGTGCCTTGGGGGCCAGTCTGTCCGTCTTGATGTGGATCGGCGTGGCAGTCATTTGCACCGGTATCCTGAGCATGGCGGTGCGAATCCGCGCGGGGGACCGTCGAGGCGTCCTGTTGGCCTTTCTCAATGCGGTGGTCATTGCCGGATACACCCTCATTGATGGCATTGGAGTGCGCCGCTCGGGGGCGCCCGCTGCCTATACCTTGTGGATTTTTCTAGTGGCGGGGCTGCCGCTGGCAGCATGGGCCATCGGAGCACGTAGGAATTCGGTTTTGCAGTACGCCCGGCGGAACTGGCACTTAGGGATAATCGGCGGTGTCGGCACACTTGCCTCTTACGGGTTGGCGCTTTGGGCAATGACCGTCGCCCCGATCGCGGTGGTGGCGGCCCTCCGGGAGACCTCTATCCTGTTCGGCACGATCATCTCAGGGCTGGTGCTCAAGGAGCACGTCGGATTCTCCCGTGCTGCCGCCGCCTGTGTCATTGCACTGGGCGCGGCGGTGCTTCGGCTCGCGTAGAGCCATATGGTTTAAACTCGGAGTCTGATGGGGGTCCGGTGGTTGTCATGGCGGTCTTGAAATCTATCCTGCGCATATCGGGTGTATCAGCGCTGCTGGTGGTGCTCGCTCTATGCGGCGTATGCCATCCGGCGGCCGCGACAGCGCCGAATGTGATTTTTGATACGGACATGTGGTCCGACATCGATGATGCCTTGGCGTTGGCCATGCTGCATGCGCTCGAAAGTCGAGGGGAAATCAAGCTGGTGGCCGTTACGGTCAACATGCAGGAGCCGTGGTGTGCCTCCTATGTCGATGCGGTCGATACGTTCTACGGTCGCCCCGAGATTCCGGTGGGTCTCGTGCGGGGTGGCAAGAACACGGAGGCGGTTCGCAAGGAATTCCCGGAGACGATCTGGCCGGTTACCGAGTACACTCGGCTCGTATCGGAGCGAAAGACGAGCGACGGCGCGCTGGTGTATCCGCATCGGTTGAGCGACGGCTCAAAGGCGCCCGACGCGGTCTCGCTCCTGCGACGAACCTTGGCCGCGCAACCCGATCGAAGCGTTGTCGTGATCGAGGTGGGCTACCACACCAATCTGGCCCGCTTGCTCGATAGCGACGCGGATGCCGCGAGCCCCCTGGGCGGTCGCGATCTCGTGGCGCGCAAGGTGCGGCTGCTGTCGGTCATGGCGGGAAATTTCGGAGACACGGAATCCGGCGGCAAGGTGAAGCCGAAGGGCACTCCCGAATTCAATCTCATGGTGGACGTGCCGGCGGCGCAGAAGGTTTTTTCGGAATGGCCGACGCCCATCGTGGATAGCGGATTCGAAATCGGCATTTCCATGCTATATCCGGGCGTTAGCATTGACCACGATTACTCCTACGTTGCGCATCACCCTATCGCTGACACCTACCGAACCTATGCCGAGGAAACCAGGAGCGCGTGGCCCCACGACCATGCGACATACGATTTGACCGCCGTCTTGTATGCCGCGCGGCCTGAGCGGGGTTATTTTTCGCTGTCCAAGCCTGGCCGGATCACCGTGCTGGCCGATGGCGGATCCCGCTTCGAAGAATTTGGAGAAGGATCTCATCGCTACTTGATCGTGAGCGAGGAGCAGAAAGCTCGTGCGGTCGAGGCGATGGTCATGCTGGCGAGTGAGCCTCCCACCTTTTTTGCTGCGGCGCGAAGGTGGCGTCGATGACCCGATCGCTCGATTCGTTTTGATATTGACGTGGACCACTGAACGGACATAGGCTTGCCCGCAGTTGATAGCGAAGTAGCACTCGCTTCTGAAGCTTGAAATGGTAGGACGCCATGCACCCTGAGGGATTCCTGGGTAACAAGTCACACTACGTTAAGGGTGCCGGCGTCGTGGGCTCGGCGTCGTGAACAAGCGGCCGCTATTTTCAAAACGTTCATTCTATCGACGAGTCGCTGCGTGGGTGCTTCTGGCCACGGCGGCATCGGTACCTCTCATTGTGCTCTCCGATTCCCAATTCCAATCCCGCTTGCGCGTGGTATCGGGGTGGTTTCCAGACGTCAAGCCGAATGCACAAACGCAGGCGATCGCCGCAGCTGTCGTTTACGCCGCTGCACTATCGTCGTGATACTGCTTTGGTGGAGAATCCGCGAGTTACGGACTTTGCGCCAGATATTCGAGGTGCCGTGGCGTGGGCTCGCAGAGGATGTCGAGAACGTTGGCATCCTCGAAAGTGTGGTCAGAGCCGTCACGACGACCAGTTTGATGCTGGTTTGCGGCGGCATCGTCTTTTTGGCAATCGGTAAGCCGATTGTGCCGGGCAAAGACGGAAATACTGGGCAGTCCTCGACCGGAGACGCAGTCCCAAATGCGAGCAACCCAACGGCACCAGCGGGCGGTACAGCGGCACCACCGACCGGAGAATCTCCCGCACCGAAGGGAGAGACGCCGGTGCCGATCGGCGACGCCTCATCGACCGCTCGTTCCGCTGAGGCTGTGGCGACGCTGGGAAAGATTCGGGAGGCGATCGACAAACTCAATCGCCCTGTACCGGGCCCGAGCGAGCCCGTGGCGCCGCCCGACTCCGTGACGGGGTGCAGTCGTCTACCCGGCGCGCTTGCGTACGAACCTGCGCTGCGCGGGCGGACAATGTATCGCAGAATGGATCATGAGCTGTTTTTCGATGCGGGTAGTGATCGGTTATCGGACATCGCGCAACGCCGGCTCTCGTCCATCCTGACATCCCTTCGCCCGGGCGCCCAATTGACGGTAACCGGTGAGGCGGACCGAGGCAGCGATGGAGAGGATGCAACGACCTTGCCTGAGAGGCGGACTAAATCCGTCTCGGACTTCGCCGTGGTACATGGTTTTTCTGTCATTTCAATTCCCTCGGAGAGCCGGCACGGCATGAATCCTTCCGAGCCCTACCGTCGTATCGTGCGGATCAATATCTGGCAGCCATGCTGAGTCACTCCACGTTCTGCAACGCGCATTGTGTCTTGAGGGGTTAGAACCGAGCGATGTTCGAATACACACTCAAAAAGGAGTCGTCGGCACCGTTGTCGCGCGACGAGCTGCGGCGATTGCGCGAATGGCCGAACGGAGATCCTGAACCGCAGCCGGCTTACATGCGATCCGATGAATTTGATCGTATTCGGCTGGAGCTCGGGCGGTACTGTCGCGGCGAGTTGGATGGCATTTCCTTCTTGATAGGCGGGCAGCGTGGCGCGGGAAAGACCACCTTGGCGAAGCTGGTGATTCAGCAAGTGATCGTGGATTGCGATGGCAGCGAATCGCGTAAAAAGATGCGCGAGGGTGAAGGAGATCTCATACCCATGCCGCTGATATTGCATGGACCGACCATCATCGACTCTTCGCCGGCGCCGGAACCGGCAGAGGCGGGTAAGAAACCGCGACCTGTGCTTTCGAAAAACGAGGCGGCCATACAACGTGCATTGAGCTCGAAGGAAGAGGCCCTCAAGCAAATCATTCAAGCTTTATACCGCCAGTTGTGCGAGACCATTCATGAGGCGTGGCGGATCGCGATACATGAGTCGTCCGACGCGCGGCGTTCCCATCGAGAAATGCTCGAGCTGAGAGCGCATCTCGACCTGCGTCTCGATGGCGCGCCCGATCCTGACACGCTTCGCAATATCTGGGCCAGAGCCGGATTCTTGAACAGCGGCGTGGTGCCGTATCTGAGGCCCGTATCGCCGGCCCGCGACGGCTTCGCCGCAAAGCGCATCACTGTCCCCCCGAGCATCGCGGGCGATCCCGGCAATCAAGGGCTGCGCGAAATAGTCGCGCTGGCCGCCTGCGCGGAGGCTTATTGGTTGATACTCGGAAAAACCAGTGAAAAGATAAGCAACGCGCGTCGGACGGATCAGCAGCAGCAACGCGGCGCGCCCACGCCGACCGAGACCAAGGGCAAGGAAGACTCCGACACCAAGTCGGCCGACACGAAGTCGACGGCGGACAAGGCAGAGTCTTCCGCGAAGGTGACAGCCGAAAGACTGGGTCCGCCCGCGCTTGCGACGGTTGCCGGAGGCTTCTCTCTCATCGGGACCCCCGATATCGGTCACGCCATACTTGCCGTGCTTATCAGCGCGGCGGTTTGGTTTTTCAGCTGGCTGGTGCTCGGCTACGATGTGAAGCGGCGCATGAGCAAGGATCAACGGCGGGAGCGCGTGACCGACATAGACTGGTCGCCAAAACGTCTGGAACGCGACTTCCCGGGGTTGCTCAGGCGGGTGAAGGATGCGGGTCTCGCTCCGATATTCGTGCTAGACGAACTCGACAAGGTGCCGGATGTGCGCACCAAAATGGAGGATTTTCTCAAGTACTGCAAGCATATCGTGACGGACCATGCGGCTTTCATGTTTCTCACGAACCGTGATTATTTCGAAAGACTGAATGAGTTGGAATATCTCAGCGGCACCGTCAGGCCGGACTCGGATGAGGGCGAAACGTGAGCAACCAAATTGCCAAGACGTTCTTCAATCACCGGGTATTTGTCATCTACAAGCCGGACGACTACCGCCGATTCTTGGTCGACCTGGTCGACACCGGCAACTGGCGGGAGGATCAAAGGCACCAATTGAAACTCGGGCTGTGGGCCTGGGGCACCATCCTCGTCTATCAGGCGCGCATGGTGCCCTGGGATTTCAATCGTAATCTGAAGCGGCTGGTGAAGCAGGACGGGGGATTCAACGCGATTCGTCCACTGAGCTTCCGCGTCTATCGCCAGCAATTGGCGATGCAGCTTGGGATCGAAGCCATTACCCGCGAACCTGCCGTTCAGGACCGGATCGAGAGTGTGCCGGTGTTCGGGCAGCTCATATACGACACGCTTTATCTGCCGAGCTACGAGCATGAATCCTACGAGCCGGGCAGAGCGCTCGTGGTCACGCGAGCATCGCTGTGGGACTATCTATGGCAGCGCGCCAGCGCGGGCGGTGATGCGCCTCCGGCCAGTTATCCTCCGAAGGACATGCGTGAATTTCTCTTCGATGCACTCAGGCGCTATTTGCAGCTGCTTTGCGAGCCGATGCGAATTCGCGACGAGACCCTCAAGTTTGCGGACCAGCTTTCCAACAGGAATTCCTCCGATACCTACGATGAGGACAAATTGTGGCGAGCGTTGGCGAAAGCGATCGACAAGGAGCCCATAGTCGATCTTCTGCCCAGCGGGGGCTCACATGGCTAGCAAAGCACCGAGCCCGAGGGAACAACCCGAACCGCGCTTGGAGTTTAAAATCCTCGTGGATCGCTTCGGCTTCCGATTCGACGCAGAAGCCAACAGAGACGACGGATGGATCCAGGCGGCTTTGGAGGAATGGGAGAGAACGGTGTCGTCATTGTTTGGCGACGTCGATAAGGCACTGAAAATTGCCGGTGAGGCAGGCCTTTTGGATTCGTACCCGACGTGGCCGGAGACTGCCGAGGCATTGGACAGGCTGAGGGTGCGCGCGAATGCCCCGCAGCCTCCGGCGCCCATGCAGAGCCCCAGCGACGAGAACGCGATGGATATGATCACCCGCGGCGCCCTGGATCAGCTGAACCAATATGTTGCCATGCTCGGATCCTGGAGGCTGAATTTCCAACTGGGTACCTTCGCCGCCCTGTATGCGGGCCGCTGGGCCATTGACGGGGATGAACGCCGCCGAAATATGATTGGTCTGCAGTCGATCGCTTCGGTCTACGGCAACGATGAAGCCGCCGATCAGAAGGAGATGTTTTCGCGTCTCAGTGCATTGCTCGCCCCTATTCCGGAGAAATCAGATTCGCCGCCGGACTACGGCTGGTGGAGCCGGTCCAGCCGGTGGGTGACCGCCGGGAGCGGCGACTTTTCCGAGGATGCTGGTCCGCGGCTGCTGGACTGGCTGAAGTCCCTCAGTGAAGAGTTGTCGTCAGCAGAGCGCGGGCGATCCCGGTTTGGCGCTTCAGCGATAGATCGTCCGAAGTCAGGCTCGGAGCAACCTCGTTTCGATTTGGAGGCGGCATACTGGGATCAGTGGAACTGGACAAGCACGGGTCCGCTGCGCGCAACCGATGCCACGATGTTCGATTTGATGCATGCATCCCAGCACGGCGGCTTCTGCATGCTCCCGTTGCGCGGTGGTAATTTATCGAGCGGGCAGTTGTGCCGCATCATGGCCCATTTCCAAGGGGAGGCTACCCGCGGGACCGATGTTGCGAATCGGGTGGTAGGCACCGTGTCGAATATTCTCGGGTTTCCGGAGTTTGGAACTATTGACGGTGTTGGCGGCAACCGCGATGAGGGGAGTTTCTCGGCAACGCGTGACGCTGAGCTGGTGGTGGTGATATCACTCCGAGCCTCGAAATCGCCCGCTTGGTTGTGGCGCCCCGAAGCCGGAGTACGAGCACTGGTCCGCGTACCGCCCGATATGGCGGCGGTTGATCAAATCGCCGCCGCGGATTCGCCGGAAAGGAGCCGTCCCGATGCCCTGATGACGCTCTTGAAAGAGAGCCTGTCGACTCGACCCGCCCGGGTGTTTCATTTCATCGAAACACGGGCGGGGGATGCCGACTGGCCAGTCGCGAGCCGCGCCGGTCTGCCGCTCGACATTCGGGTGGAAACCTTCAGTTTTGGAAGTGGCGGCGACAGTCGGCCGCAGTTCATGCGGCATATCAGCCAACGGGTGATGGGTGTATCCGGCTTGCTGGCGGCCGCGCGCGAACACTATGCCGACGCATTTCCACTGTCCGGGAGGCAGCGCCGCAACCCCTGGTTCAGATTTCGTCATGACGCGAAACGGTATTTCACGCGGCTGCGCCGTAACGCGATTCGAATCGTGTCCAAGATCAGAAACTGGTTCGTAAACTAAAGCCGGGAAGCGCTCCAGTTCTCGAACAGCGAGTCACCATGGTGTCCAAGATGGCTCGCGCCGGACAATACCAAGATCCCAGTGACCTCGCCTGACTTCGCTGCTTAACTCACCTCGAGGCCGCCATCGGCGGCAGCTTGATGTGATCCATAGGTAGTGGACATATTTCCATGCCGCGAACGATACGATCCCTGCAGTGTTGTCGAAAATACACCAGGTCGGACCGCGGCCATGGCGACACGTCGTTCAAATTCAAGGCTGGGAGGACAGTTGAGGCGGGATGGCCCGCGGGACCCTATCGTCCCGGGTTGCCGGGAGGCGTCATGGCATCCTCGTTCATTTTGATGAATTCGTCCGGCTGCATCTCACCGGCCGGCATGGCGGGTGGATTGGGAGTCGGGGTGCCGGCATCGTAGGCGGGGATCACCGGCGGCTTGCCGGCGTCGGGCGGGTTCTTCGCCAGGCGCTCGGTGGCGCCGATGTCGCCCGACCACCCGCCGCCGAGGTCGTTGATGAGACTGACGCTGGCGGCGAGTTGTTTGAGCGTCACCTGCAGTTCGGCTTCCCGCGCGGACAGGAAGGCATTTTCAGCCGTGATCACATTGACGTAGCTGTCGACGCCATTGCGAAATCTGACGATGGACAGCTCCACCGTGTGCTGGGCCGAGGCCGCGGCTTCGTGCTGCTGGTTCAGTTCCTCGGATAGGATGCGCAGCGAGGAGAGCTGATCCTCGACACCTTGGAAAGCGGCGAGCACGGTTTGGCGATAGGTGGCGACCTGCGAGTCGTACTGGGCTCTTGCCTGCAGCACCACGGCACGGCGCTGTCCGCCATCGAACAGCACCTGGCTCAACGAGGGCCCCACCGACCAGAAACGGTTCGGTGCATTGAATAGGTTGCTCATGGCGGTCGATTCGTAGCCGATCGAGCCCGTGAGGGTCAGCGTCGGGAAGAAGGCGGCTCGCGCGACACCGATCTGGGCGTTGGCCTCCGCGACCTGGCGCTCGGCCGAGGCGATGTCGGGCCGGCGCTGTAGGAGTTCGGAGGGCACGCCCACCGGCACCACGGGCAGTGGCTGGTTGAAATGCTCGTAGGGAATCGAGAACTTGCCGGGCGGCACGCCAATGAGCACGGCAATGGCATGTTCGTATTCGGCACGCGCGACCCCGGCATCCGTCGCGGAGGCGATGGCGGAGTTCAACTGCGTCTGCGCCGAAGCTACGTCCTCGTCCGAGTCGAGACCGTTGTCGAACAGATTTTTCACCAGCTTCAGGTTCTCGCGGTAGTCCGCCACCGTGACGTCGAGCAGGCGCCGCTGCTCATCGGCGACGCGCAACTGAAAGTAATCCTGTGCCAGGGTGCTGTGGGGGCTGAGGAGCGCATTGGCCAGCGTGGCGGCGCTGGCCTGCGCCGAGAAACGATCCGCCGCGACGGTGTTGCGAATGCTGCCCCAGAGGTCGATTTGGTATGACGCCTCGAGCGGTAGGGAGAAAATGTTGTGCGGGGCGGTATACGCGCCCGAGGGCAATGTCGAACTCGTGGTCGTGCCGGTGGTGGTGCCCGTGGTTGCTCCAGTGCCCGTGCCGCTACTCGTCCCGGTGGTGGTGCCGCCGATGCCGGCCAGGGCGTTGCTCTGCTTTTCTCGCGTGGCGGAGGGTACGAGGCTCAACGTCGGAAAGAGCTGTGACTGGGCCTGGAGCATGAGCGCGTAGGCTGCGCGGTAGTTCGCCTCGGCGGCGAGTATGCTTTGATTGGAAATGGCAACCCGGGCTTCGAGATCATTGAGCTTGGGGTCCTGGAATACTTCCCACCAGTTGCTGCGCAGCGCGTCGTCCTTGGGGTCCGCGGACTGCCAGCCTTGGCCGGCTGCCTCGGCGTTGGCCGTGGCTTCCTTGTAGGTATCGGTGTTCTCGGTCTTCGGCCGCTCGTAGTGGGGCGCGAAGTTGCAGCCGGTGAGGAGCAGGCCGGTCAATAGAAGGCCGGTCGGGGATAGGCCGACCGCGCTTCGGGTGAGCAGCGTTTGAGGTCTCATGGTCTTTGTCCTCCGTATCATGCCTGCATCTCGTGTGTCATGAGGCGGCGGGGTGGCCCGCCGTTCCGGCGTCTTCGGGCGGCGCGTCAGACCCAACCTTAGAAATCCGGTTGTTCAACCGGTCCATGTAGAGGTAAATCACGGGGGTGGTGTACAGGGTGAGTATTTGACTGAAAATGAGGCCGCCCACGATGGTGATGCCGAGAGGTCGCCTGAGTTCCGAGCCCATGCCCATGCCGACGGCCAGCGGTACGCCGCCCAGCATGGCGGCCATGGTGGTCATCATGATGGGCCGGAAGCGCAGCAGGCAGGCCTGAAAGACGGCTTCCTTCGGCGACTTGTGTTCGTTGCGTTCCACCTCGAGCGCGAAGTCGATCATCATGATGGCGTTCTTCTTCACGATGCCGATCAAGAGAATGATGCCAATGAGCGCAATGATGCTGAGCTCGGTGTGCGTCAGGAGCAAGGCCAAAAGCGCGCCCACGCCGGCGGAGGGCAGCGTGGACAGAATGGTAATGGGGTGGATGTAGCTCTCGTAGAGAATGCCGAGCACCACGTATACGGCTGCCACGGCGGCAGCGAGCAGCAAGGGCTCGGAGGACAGCGACGCCGTGAAGGCTTGTGCGGTGCCGGAGAAAGAGCCGGTGATGGTCGAGGGCATGCCGGCCTTCGCCTCCGTCTCGTTGATGACCTTCACCGCATCGCCGAGCGCGACGCCGGGCGCTAGATTGAACGAGAAGGTCACCGAGGGAAACACGCTCGAGTGATTGACCGAGAGGGGTGCGGTGGTCGCTTCGTAATGTGTGAACGCCGAGAGCGGCACCATGCCGCCCGAACTCGACGCCACGTAGATGTTGGCGAGGGTGGTGGGGTCCTGCCAAAAGCTCGGATCGACCACGAGAATGACGTAGTACTGGTTGAGCGGCGTATAGGTGGTCGCGATTTCGCGCTCGCCGAAGGCGTCGTACAGAATATTGTCAATGGCCTCGGGACTGACGCCCATTCGGGAGGCTGTCGGACGGTCGATGACCAAATTCGCTTCGAGGCCCTTGTTCTGCTGGTCACTGTTCATGTCCGTGAGCTGGTGGATCTTGCGGAATTCCTTGAGCAGCGTGACGCCCCAGTGATTGAGGGTCTGCATGTCGTCGGTCTGGATGGTGTACTGATACTGCGCCGCGCTCTGCCGTCCCCCGATACGCACGTCCTGCACGGCTTGCAGGTAAAGGGTCGCGCCCTGTACGACGCCGAGTTTCGGGCGCAGGCGTGTGATGATCTCATCGGCGGAGGCCTTGCGGTCGGCCAGGGGTTTGAGGGCGACGAATACCCGTCCGGTATTGGTGGTGGTGCCGCCGCCGCCACCCGTGAATATGAGAACGGTGTCGACCGCGGGGTCTTTCTTCACGATGGCCGCGAGATCGGCGATCTTCTGCTGCATGGCCTGAAAGGATATGGATTGGTCGGCCATGATGGTGCCGTTGAGGCGCCCGGTATCTTGCTGCGGGAAGAAGCCCTTGGGGATTTCGATGTACAGGAATACGGCGAGAACCAGCGTGCCGACGGCCACGAACAGCACCAAGAGGGAGTGATCGAGCACCCAACCCAAACTTTTCTCATAGCCATGGAGCAGCCGCTGAAAAACGCGTTCGCTGGCCTGGTAGATCTTGCCGTGCTTGCGTTCGCGCTTCAACAGGATGGAACACATCATGGGCGTGGTGGTGAGCGAGACCGCCAGGGAGATCAGGATGGCAATGGACAGCACCACGGCGAACTCGCGGAACAGTCGGCCGATGATGCCGCCCATGAGCAGAATGGGAATGAATACGGCCACCAGCGAGATGCTCATGGACAACACCGTGGAGCCGATTTCAGCGGCGCCGCGCATGGCGGCGGGTTCTGCTGCGAGACCCTGTTCCTGATAGCGGGTGATGTTCTCGAGCACCACGATGGCGTCGTCGACCACGAAGCCGGTGGAAATGGTGAGTGCCATGAGCGACAGGTTGTCGATGCTGTAGCCGAGGAGGTACATGGCGCCCAGCGTCGCGATGATGGAGGTGGGGACGGCGACCAGGGGAATCAGGGTGGCGCGCCACTCGCGCAGGAACACGAATACCACCAGCACCACCAAGAGCACGGAGAGCACCAGGGTGCGCTCGATGTCCGCCACGGAGGCGCGAATGGTCTGGGTCTGATCGAGGCCGATACTCATGATGATGGAGGGATCGATGGCGGCGTGCAGCTGCGGCAGCGCCTTCTTGATGGAGTCCACGGTGGTGATGATGTTGGCGCCGGGCTGCCGGAAAATAATGAGCAGCGCGGCGGTGCGGCCGTTGGCCAACCCTAAGGACTTCACCGTCTGCACGCCGTCCTCGACCTTTGCGACCTTGGAGAGCATCACCGGCTGTCCGTTACTGTAGGACACGATGAGCGGCGCGTAGTCGGCCGCCTTCATGAGCTGGTCGTTGGCGCGGATGACCCAACGCCCGTCAGGATCTTGGAAGATTCCCTTCGCCTCGTTGGCCGTCTGGCCCGCGATGGCCGTGCGTAACGTCTCGAGACTGATGCCGTAGCCTGAGAGCTGGGTGGGATTTACATTCACGCGGACCGCGGGGGCGGAACTGCCGCCGACAATGACCTGACCGACGCCGCCGATTTGCGAGAGCTTCTGTTCCAACACGGTGGAGGCGGCATCGTACAGCGCGGACGGCGGCACCTTGTCGGAGGTCAGCGCCAGAATCATGATGGGCGCGTCCGCGGGATTCACCTTGCGGTAGGTTGGATTGCTGGGCAGGTTTGCCGGTAGAAATGAGCGCGCGGCATTGATGGCCGATTCGACGTCGCGGGTCGCGGCGTCGATGTTGCGCGACAAGTCGAACTGCAGGGTGATGCTGGTCTGCCCTAGCGTGCTCTGCGAACTCATTTCCGTCACGGCAGCGATGCGGCCGAACGCTCGCTCCAGCGGCGTTGCCACCGAGGAGGCCATGATTTCAGGGCTTGCGCCGGGGAGCTGCGCCTGCACGGAAATCGTCGGAAAGTCGACCTGCGGCAGCGGCGAGACGGGCAGCACGCGGAACGCCGCAATGCCGGACAAGACCAGGCCCATCGTCAGCAGGGTGGTTGCGATGGGTCGCCGGATGAAGGGAGCGGAGAAGTTCATGACTGCGGCGCGGGGAGCGGCGGAGAGCCGGGCGACGCATCATCCACCGCCGGACCGCTGCCATTGGGGCCGTCTTCGGACCCGTCGGTGTCGGTTTTTTCGGGGTGCCGGTGGCGGGCACGCCAGGCGGAGATTTTTTCCGCCAGCTCGTCGAACCAGAGATAAATGACCGGCGTTGTGTAGAGGGTCAGCATCTGACTGAAGATCAAACCGCCGATGATGGTGATGCCGAGCGGACGCCTGAGCTCCGAGCCCACGCCGTGGCCGAAAGCCAGCGGCACGGCGCCGAGCAGGGCGGCCATGGTGGTCATGAGAATGGGGCGGAAGCGCAGGAGGCAGGCTTCGCGGATGGCGGCGAGCGCATTCTTGCCTTCCTTGCGCTGCGCCTCGAGGGCGAAGTCGATCATCATGATGGCGTTCTTTTGCACGATACCGATGAGCAGCACGATGCCTATGATGGCCACCACGGTGAGTTCGGCACCGCACAGCAGGAGCGCGAGCAGTGCGCCGACGCTGGCCGATGGCAGGGTGGACAGAATGGTAATCGGGTGGATGTAGCTCTCGTAGAGCACGCCCAGCACGATGTACACGGTGAGCAACGCAGAGAGCACGAGAATGCCTTCATTCGCGAGCGAGCCGACGAACGCGGCCACCGTTCCTTGGAAGGAGCCGGTCATGGCCGCCGGCTGCGGCAGGTCCTTTTGCACCTTCTCGATGGCGGTGACGGCGGCGCCCAAGGAGGCACCGGGCGCGAGATTGAAGGACACCGTGGTGGCCGGGAACTGTCCCATGTGGCTGATGAGCGAGGGACCCATGGTCTGGGAGGACTTCGTGATGGCGCTCAAGGGTATGGGCCCTTGGGCCGTGTTGATATAAATGTCGTCGAGATTGCTCGGTTTCTGGCTGAAGTCTTTCTGTACCTCCATGATGAGGTGGTACTGATTGAGCTGGGTGAACAGGGTCGACACCTGACGCTGGCCGAAGCTGTCATACAGCGTATCGTCGAGGTTCTGCGCCGTGATGCCGAGGCGGGAAGCAGTCGGCCGGTCGAAGTTGAGCATGACCTGGCGTCCTCCGGAGGAGAGGTCGCTGGCGACATCCTCGAGTTCCGGCAGCTGCTTCAGGCGGGCGACGAAACGTCCCGCGTAATCCGCGAGTTCGTCGGCGTTCGGGTCCTGCATGCTGTACTGATATTCGGTGCGACTCACGATGTCCTCGACCGTGATGTCCTGGATGGGTTGCATGTAGAGACTGACGTTGTCGAGTTTCTTGGCAGCGCTCGCCAGTTCTTCGATCACGTCGGTGACATTCTTGCGATCGGCGAAGGGCTTCAAGTTGATCTGGATGCGCCCGTTGTTGAGCGTGGTGTTGGTGCCGTCGACTCCAATGAAGGAGGAGAGGCTCTCGACCGCGGGATTTTCTAGGATCAGCGCGTTGAGCGCCTGCTGGCGCCGCGACATTTCCGAGAAGGACACCGATTGGGCGGCTTCGGACACCGCTTGGATTTCGCCAGTGTCCTGGACCGGGAAGAAGCCCTTGGGGACGACGACAAAGAGTATGCCGGTGATGACGAGGGTAGCGACCGCGACCGCCAACGTCAGGCCGCGCCGCTCCAGCACCCAGTCGAGCGTGCGCTCGTAGAAGCCAACGATGCGGACGAA
>Ga0302311_10002111_pt1 | contig 22795 bp, 8 predicted proteins | sample III_Palsa_N1_3_FD_200449 | JGI IMG/M metagenome (GOLD analysis project Ga0302311, IMG submission 200449) | Peat permafrost microbial communities from Stordalen Mire near Abisko, Sweden - III_Palsa_N1_3 | ecosystem: Environmental > Terrestrial > Soil > Palsa > Peat permafrost | place: Sweden... | reverse complement strand
CCTCGAACTTGTAGCCCCCGAGGTTGCGGAAGAGCCGGCAGCCCTCGGTCTTGCTGACCACGTAGATGTCGGGCCGCCCGTCGCCGTCATAGTCGCCGATCGCCACCCCGGTGCCGATGGAGGACGTCTCGAATTCCTGGTAGAGCTCCCCGCGCATCCGCGGGTCGTCGTACTTGTTCTCGGTCCGCAGGCCGGTTTCCTCCGCGGGCAGCGCGACGAACATCGTCGCCCCCGGGGGAAAGGGATGGGGCGCCAGCGGCTTGCTGGTGATGCTGCCCTCGTCTCCGCGGCCGGCGGCCGCGAAAGCCAGGGCGAACAGGGCGAGCAGCGCAGCCCGGCGGAGCGGAGCGGACGGGGCCGGGGAGGCGCACATGGCGGGGGATCGGCGGGGCAAAGTCAGGCCGCTCAGGGAAGGCGGGGCGGTGGCCGGCGTCAATTGCCCTGGGGCGTCAGGACGACGGTGGCGGCCCCGGCCGCCACGGGCTCCTCGGTCGTCGGCCCCCCGGGCCAGTCCACCTGGATGGTCCGCGGCGGGTTGGCACCGGGATAGCCGAAGTAGCACGCCGGGCTCGACTGGCTGTAGTCGCCGGAGCCGGCGTGAACCTCCGCGGTCTCGGCGGAGCCGTCCGCAAAGCGGACGGTCACCCGGGATCCGACCCCGGTTGGGTTGCCGGCCGGGCCGTGCAGGACGACGCGCAGGGGATGATGGCCCGGGACGCCGGAGTTGCGGAACGCGAGCGTCAGCCCGTTGTTGCGCGTCACGACGAAGCCCGGCCACCCGTCCGGGCCGAGGTCGAGGACGGCCAGCGCCTTGGCGTCACCGGGCACCACCAGGCCGCTCTCGATCGGCGGCGTGGCGACAAAGTGGCCGGAGCCGTCGCCGCGGAGCAGTTGGCTCAGGCCGCCGTCAAAACGACCCACCGACGGGATCGGGGCATACGAGTTCTGGACCGCGTAGAGGTCCATGTGGCCGGTGCCGCCGAAGTCGCCGGTGACGATCCCGTCCAGGGGGGCAATCTGGGCGATCCGCGGCAGCGGCTCGAAGCGGTAAGTGCCGTCGGGCTGGCTCAGGAACACCCCGCTTCGCAGCTCGGTGGCCGCGAAGCGGCGCGCCTGGGACAGCTTCTGCTCGCCCAAGATCTCCCCGAGGGTGGCCCGGGCATAATAGTCATTGTGGGTGTAGCGGCGCAGGACGGACGGGATCCCTTTCGCCAGGCCCTTCCGGCTGCGCCAAGGATAGAGGCGGTCGCCCTCGTAGTAGGCCTCGACCAGCTGGGTGCCCCCGCCCCCCTTGAAGTCGCCGGCGAAGAGCAGGGCCGGATGTTCCGGGTCCGCGTGGTAGGGGGTGTTCAGGCCGGTGTTGCCGACGACGTAGTCCATCCGGCCGTCGCCGTTGAAGTCGGCCGCGGCGATCGAGGTCCACCAGCCGGTCCCGGCGGAGGCGAAGCCCGCCTTTTCCGTCCAGTCCTCAAAGCCTTGGCCCTGACGGTTGTGGAAGTAGCGGACCTGCCCCCACTCGAGCGTCAGGAGGAGGTCGGGCCACCCGTCGCCGTCCACGTCGGTCCACAGGGCCGAGGTGACCATTCCGACGTTCCGCAAGCCGGGCGCCAGCCGGTCGGTCACGTCCTCGAACTTCCCGCCATGGTTGGCGAGGAGCGCGCTCGTCGGCGGCAGCGGATACTGCCCGGTTCGCACCCGGCCGCCGATGAAGAGGCCGAGCCGGCCGCGGTGGTCGAAGTCGGCGGCCGCCACCGCACCGGCGTCGATGGCCAGCGGCGGCAGCGCGTTGTCGGGCGCCGGCCGGAAGCTGCCGTGGCCGTCGTTGAGGTACAGGCGCGGCTGGTACTCGGGCGCGCCCTCGGAGAGGATGTTGCCCCCGGTCGTGACCAGCAGGTCCGGGTGCCCGCTGCCGGCCGCGTCGAACAGCAGCACCGGGCCGTCGTCGGCGGGAGCGTGGGCCGCCGGCCCCGGTGCCGGCGCCGCGGTGAACTGGCCGTTCGCCTCGGACCGCAGGATCCGGAGGGGGTCGAGTGTGGTGCCGCCGACGACGAGGTCGTCCCGGCCGTTCCCGAAGATGTCGCCGACCGCGAGGGCGGGGCCCCGCCGGTTGAGGCGAACCGGCATCAGCCGCTGCAGGTAGGTTTCGTCGACCACCTCCTCGCGGGAATTGAGCGCCAGTCCGCTCGTGCGCCCGACCTCCGTGAACTGCCCCGCGGGGGGCGGCGGGGTGGGCGGGATCGGAAAGGCGCCCGCGGGCTCGGTCACGGTGTAGCGCCGGTCGACCGCCAGGTTCTCAAAGGTCTGCACGCGGCCGCTCGGCCAGGTGACGGTCATCCGGCGCACCACCGGGTCCGTCCCGAGGCCGAAGTGCAGCATCGGCTCGCTGGAGGAAAGGTAGCCCCGCGCGAGGGCCAGCTGGCGGACCTGAAGGCCCAGGGCGCTCTCCACCCGCACCGTCGCGCCGACCCCGTAGCGGTTGGAGGCCGTGCCCCGCAGCTCGACGTTCACCACGTGTCCCGAGGCGCAGTCGTTGCGCAGGACGGTCACGCCCCCGTCGTAGTTGGTATAGACGAGGTCGAGGTTGCCGTCGCCCGACAGGTCGCCGAAGGCGGCCCCGAAACTGACGCCCTTCTGGTCCAGTCCCCAGTCCGGGCCGACGCTCTCGAACCGCAGGTCGCCGCGGTTGCGGAACGCCAGGTGGGTCTCATTCAGCACCGGGCTCTCGAACATCACCCGGATCCGCTCGGCCGGGGTTGAGGCGTCCATCGACTGGCGGTTGACGTCGGGGTTCGGGTCGCGATTGAAGCCGTTGGTGACAAAGAGGTCGAGGCGGCCGTCGTTGTCGAGGTCCTCGAGGCGGACCGACCAGGTCCAGTCCGTCGCGGCGATGCCGGCCAGGTAGGCGGCCTCGAGCGCGTGGCCCGTGCCGGTGTTGAGGTAGAGGGCGCTCCGGTGGTACTTGGGCGCAGCCGGAGACTGGTCGGAGTCCTCCGTCCGTTCCCGCGCCTCGGCGATCGAATGGTGGTCCTTGTAATGGGTCGTGGCCGCCATGTCGGCCACGAGCAGGTCGATCCGGCCGTCGTTGTTCACGTCGCCCAGGTCCGAGCCCATGGAGTAGAAGGAGGTGTGCGGCAGCACCTGGTCGACGACGTTGGTGAAGGTGCCATCCCGGTTGTTGTGATAGAGGCGGTCCGGATAGCCGTAGTCATTGGCAACGTAGAGATCGGGCCAGCCGTCGTTGTCGTAGTCCCACCAGGTGGCCGAATGGCTCTGTGACTCGCCCGCGATCCCCGCCGCCTCGGTCACGTTCGTGAACGTGCCGTTGCGGTTGTTGTGGAAGAGGTAGCCGCGCTGGCCGCCGGGGTGGGCCGCGTTGTCCAGCATGTTGGTCGCCAGGTACAGGTCGAGCCAGCCGTCCCGGTCGTAGTCCGAGAACGCGGCCATCACGCTCGAGTCCTTCACATCCAGCCCGTAGGCGTGGGCCATCTCCTTGAAAGTGCCGTCGCCCTGGTTGATGAAGAGCAGGTTGGGCGCGTTGAACCGGCAGACGTAGATATCGAGGCGGCCACTGTTGTTGAGGTCGACGAAGGTGGCGCCGAGGTTCCAGACGCCGGGCTCGGCGCCCACCCCGGCCCTCGCCGTCACGTCCTCGAACTTGTAGCCGCCGAGGTTGCGGAAGAGCCGGCAGCCATGGGTCTTGGTGACGACGAAGATGTCCGGCCGGCCGTCGCCGTCGTAATCGCCGATCGCCACGCCGGTGCCGATCGAGCCCCCCTCGAACTCCTGGTAGAGGCTGCCCCACATCCGTGGGTCGTCGTACTGGTTGTCGGTGCGGATCCCGGTCGCCTCCGCCGGCAGGGACACGAACATGGTCGCGCCGGGCGGGTAGGGGTGCGGCGCCAAAGCCGCCCCGCTGATCCCGCCGGCGGGATCGGCGGCGCGCAGGACGGCGCCCAGCGCGAGCGCGAGGAGGGTGGCGCGGGCCGCAGCCGGCACAGGGCGACGGGGGCATGACGCGGCATCCGGCATCGGTGGCGCGATGGGACGAATGGCCCATGGCGTAGTCAAGGAACGTTTTGGCTCGGCGCTGCGCCCGGACTTTTCTTGCCCGGCGAAACGCGCTCCGATTGCATGCCCGATCCCGAAACGCGCGGACCATGCCTGACCCCGTGAGCCCCCCGACCCGCTTTTCCCGGCGCGTCTGGCTCGCGGCGCTGCTGTTGGCGGCCGTCCTCGCGGCCGTCCCGGCAATCCTGCGCCTGCGGCACGTGGCCTACGCGACGGACGTCGCCGGACGCAGCCCAGCCGAGCTGGCCGCGCCGGCCCCCTCCAACCGGCCCGAGCTCATCATGCCGGGCAACCATGACGAAAGCCTCGAGTGGCTGGACCAGACCCGCCTGATGTTTGCCCGCGGGGAGGCGCGGGTTCGCCGGGTCGACTACGAGAACGCGCCCTTCGGTCACGATGTCCTGGCCGCGTCGCCCTACCGCTGGTGGCTCGGACTCCTGGCCGGGATCGACCACCTGGCGACGGGCCACCCGGCGGCCCGCGCGGTCGAGATGGCTTCGCTCTATGCCGACCCCGTCCTGCTCCTGCTGCTGATCCTCGGCGCCTCGGCCTTCACCGCCCGGTACCTGGGTGCCGCAGCCGCCGCCTTCCTGGCCCTGGGCCTTGCCTGCCTCTATCCTTTGGCCGGATCCTTCCTCCCCGGGCTCCCGGACGACCGCGGACTCGTCCTGTCCCTCCAGTTGGCGAGTCTCCTGCCGCTCCTCGCCGGGATGCGGCCGGGCGGAGGGACCGCGGCGGTCCGCTGGTTCGCCGCGGCCGGCGTCATCGGCGGCCTCAGCCTGTGGGTCAGCGTCCGCGACGAGGCGCCGCTCCTTGCCGGGGTGGGCCTCGGGGCGCTCCTGGCGGCGGCCTTCCGCCGACGCTCCCGTCCCGCGTCCCTTCCGTGGCGGGCCTGGGGCGGCGCGGGCGCGGCCACGGTCCTCGGGGCGTACTTGGCCGAGTTCTTTCCCGACCACATGGGTGCCTGGGAATTCCGGGCGCTGCACCCCCTGCTCGGCCTCGCCTGGCTGGGCGGCGCGGACCTGGTCGCACGGGCCGCGGGGATGATCGAGGGGAAACGTCCGTGGCGGGGTTGGGCCGACGCCGGCCTGGCCCTCCTCGCCTTGGCCGCGTTCTCCTCGCTGCCCATCGTTCTCCGGCTGACCCACAGCCTGGGCTTCCTCGCCAGCGAACTCGGTGACTTGCGCCTTTCGCTCCTCCCCGGCAGCGCCGAGGCCGGCTCCCTCTGGGCGTGGCTCCTGCAGAACGGCGTCACCGGCGCCGCGGCCGCCACTTTCCTGCCCCTCCTGTTCCTTGGGCCGGCGCTGGCGCTCCTCGCCTCGTCCCGGGTGCCAACGGCCTCGCGGGCCAGCCTGGCCCTCCTCATGGGGCCGGTGGCTGTCACGTTGGGATTCGCCTGCCAACGGATCGCCTGGTGGAACGCCGTGGACGTCGCGCTCCTGGCCTTGGGCGCCGGCGTGGCCGCGGCGGCGGCCACGGGGCCGCGGCCGCGAATTTTCGGCCCCGGTGCCGCCGCGCTGGCCGCCGTCGTCTTCGCGGCCGGCCTTTGCCAAGGGTGGCCCATCTGGACCCCGTCAACGCTCTCGGAGCCCGAGGTGGCGGGCCTGGTCGAGCGCGACCTCGCGTACTGGCTTTCCCAGCACGTGGGGCCTGACGGCGCGACCGTCCTCGCGCCGCCGCGGGCCACCGCCGCGCTCTACTACTACGCGGGGCTCCGTGGCCTGGGGACCTTCGCTCCGGACGACCGGGACGGGCTGGCGGTGGCGGTCCGGATAGTCAGCGCCACTACCCCGGAGGAGGCCCAGGAACTTTTTGCCCGCCGCGGCGTGACCCACCTCGTCATCCCCTCTTGGGATCCCTACCTCGACGCCTACGCCCAGATGGGCGAGGGCCAGGTCGCCGGCACTTTCCTCGAGCGGCTGCACCAGTGGATCCTGCCGCCGTGGCTGCGGCCGGTGGCATACCCGATCCCGGCCATCTCCGGCTTCGAGGGCCAGACGGTGACCGTGCTCGAGATCGTGGACGAGCAGGACGCCGCCACCGCGGCGTCGCGACTGGCCGAATACTTTGTCGACATGGGCCAGCCCGAGCTGGCGGCCGCGGCGGGCCAGGCGCTGCGGCGCTATCCGGCCGACCTCGGCGCCGTGCTGGCCCAGGCGGAGGTGGCGATTGCCGCGGGCGACCCGGCGGCCACGGCCGCGGCGGTGAACCTGCTCCTGCGCCGGATTGCCGGCGGCGCCGACCAGGCGCTGCCCTGGGACGAGCGGGTGGGGCTGGCGATCGTCCTCGCCCAGACCCAGCACGTCGACCTGGCGCGGGCGCGCCTCGCGGCGTGCTTGGCGGATATCGATGCGGAGAAGCTGCGCTCCCTCAGCACCAACTCGCTTTACCACCTGCAGGTGCTGCTTCGGGCGCTCAGACTTGAGATCGCCGACGCCGGGTTTCGCGTCCTTGCGCTTACCTTGCTGCCGGCCGACCTGCGGATGCGCCTGTCAAAATAGGTTCAAAAAAAGTTGTTTTTTCACCCCCGAATGGCAAAGAAACTCAAGTCCGTTACAACAGATCTCATTCACACAAGATGAGGGATGGAGTATAACCCTCCCCGTTCCCCTGGCTTTTTACCCCCGCTAGCTGACGATCCACCCCATCTCCGGACGTTTCTCCCTCGAGAAGTGTCCCCGTCCCTGTCCCCAAACCCTAAGCTAATACACCAAACCATGCCTGCTAATCGAACGTTGGCTATGCTGCGTGCCCTCACGGTCACATCAGCCCTTGCCGTGGCAGTAATTCCTCGAACCGCGGTCGCCCAGGCCGCAGACAACGCCCAAACCAACACGACCGTCACGACCACGACGACGACCGCCGCTCCGGCAGCTCCCGCTGACACGGAAGAGCCGACGGTCCTTTCGCCCTTCGTCGTGGACGCCTCGGAAGACAAGGGCAGCTACAAGGCGAACAGCACCTTGGCCGGAACCCGCGTCCGCACCGACCTGAAGGATGTCGCCTCCGCGATCACGGTCGTGACCTCGCAGTTCCTCCAGGATACGGGTGCCACGAACGCCCAGGACCTCCTGGTTTACACCCCCAGCACGGAAGTCGCGGGCATCCGCGGCAACTTCTCGGGCGCCGCGGGCACTGCGGTCGTCCAGGAAAACACGGTTTCCGCCACCACCCGCGTTCGCGGCCTCGATTCGGCTGACAACACGCGCGACTACTTCCTCTCCGATATTCCGTGGGACTCCTTCGATGTGGGCCGCGTCGACCTGCAGCGCGGGCCGAACTCGATCCTGTTCGGCACGGGCAGCCCGGCCGGCATCATCAACGTCTCGACCAACGGGGCGGCGTTCAACAACTCCTACAACATCACCAACCGCGTCGACGAGTACGGCTCGCTGCGCGACTCCGTGATGATCAACCAGGAGATCATCCCGGGCGTGTTCGCCATCCGCCTCGGCGCCCTGCAGGACAACGAGAAGTTCGAGCAGCAGTTCGCGTTCTGCAACACCACCCGCTACTACGGCGCCTTCCGCTTCGATCCGCAGCTCTTCGGCAAGGACAGCCACACCCAGATCCGCGGTAACTACGAGTGGGGCAAGCAGACCTCGGACAATCCCCGCGATCTGCCCCCGACCGATGAGATCACGCCCTGGTTCCAGGCGACCGACCAGTTCGGCAACCCGAGCTACAACAAGGTCACCGAGAACCAGTTCAGCCTGAACAATGCGAGCACCCTGAGCGCCACCGGTCTGCCCGGCGGCTCCGGCGGTCCGCTCTCCCAGAACTTCTTCCAGCTGGGCGGCTTCTCCCAAGGCCGTTCCTACTGGGCGGACGTCATCAATTACTACGAGGCCACCCCCCAGAACGAAAACGGTGGCTCGACTGGCACCGTGGCCCCGACCGGCAACCCGATCAAGGTGATCACCGCCGAGGCGAACACCGGCTTGGCCAACGCCGGCAACGGCATCGCCGGCCTTACCACCTTCCGGCCCGATGCCATCCCGCCGTTCAGCCTCATCGCCGACTACGAGGGCACCTATGGCGCGGTGGACGGCTTCACCTCGCCGCAGAAGGCGGTTCCGGGTGGCGCCTACTACACCGACAAGGTGCTCACCGACCCGTCGATCTTCAACTTCTACAAGGCCCTCCTCGACGGCCCGAACAAGCACGAGTGGAAGAACTGGACCGCGTTCAACATCGCGGTCGACCAGACCTTCTTCGACGACCGCCTCGGCTTCGAGTTCTCCTACGACCAGCAGCACTATGTGGAGGGCGCGGAGCCCTTCCTGCAGGGTGAGAATTACGCGATCAACATCGACATCAACCAGACCTATGCCGATGGCACGCCGAACCCGAATGTCGGCCGGCCGTATGTCGCCAACGCCACCTCCGGTGGTGAGGACGACAACTACCAGACGACGACAGACCGCTACACCTACCGGTTCACCCCGACGGCCGAGATCCGCTCGACGGACTTCTTCGCCCCGAATTCGATTGCGGCCTACCTCCTCGGCAAGAGCGACTTCACGGGCCTCTACGAGAAGAACACGGTCGTCCAGAGCACGTTCCAGTTCTCCGAGTATGCGACCACCCCGGACTACGTAACGAGCAACTCGCTCGCCGCCACCGCGGCCGACACCGAGAACTCGAGCCGCAGCTTCGAGTTCCTGGCTTACGTTGGGCCGAGCCTGCTCAACGCCTCCTCGGCGTCGGGCGCGCACCTGAACAACCTGAACTACGTGATCGCGCCGGCGCTGAACGAGCAGACGCTCAACTTCAACTCCACCTGGAACAAGCCGACGGACCCGAGCGCCCCTGGCTACGTGAACCCGGCCGCCCCGTATTCCTACACGAGCACGTCGACCGGCGCGACGACCACCAACTCGACCCAGGCGCAGAACCCCGCCAACTACGTCGGCTGGAGCAACGAGCAGATCTCCTACCTGATGTGGAGCAATCCGGCGGACCAGGCGGACCTGATCAACACCGCGAGCCGCACCCGCTACACCGACGAGTCCGAGGGCATCACCTGGCAGGGCTACCTGCTCGGCGGCGACCTCGTCCCGTCCCTCGGCTGGCGCAAGGACAAGGTCACGAACTACCAGTCGAACGCCATCACCGACCCGGCCACGGGCTACACCAGCCTGAGTTTCCCGGACAATGACCTGTCACGGACCGACGTGCACGGCACCAGCAAGACCTGGGGCGGGGTTTATCACTTCCCCAAGGTGCTGATGGAAAAGCTCCCGGGCGACCTGACGTTCAGTGTCCTGTTCGACCGCTCCGAGAACTTCAAGCCGGACGCGGCGCGCCTCAGCCTCGCCGGTCTGCCGATCCCGAATGCGACCGGCACGACTACGGAGTACGGCTTCGTCGTCACGGGACTCAGCGACAAGATCTCGCTCAAGGTGGACTGGTTCAAGACCCTGGTGAAGAACGCCTCGCTCGGTGAGACGGACGGCAACTCCATCGCCGGCCTGGGCTCCAACGCCTACTTCATCGCCGACGGGACCATCTGGGGCTATGGCTGGGCCGCCTCCCTCCAGGACGGCCTTGCGGGCAACCTGGGCAACGGTGCCTCCAGCACCACTCCCGGGACGAACTTCTGGGACTACGGCGCGGGCAGCGGCTTCGCTCCCGGCACGCCGCAGTACATCGCGATCAACGCCGCCTCCGCGGCGATCGTGAACGCCTGGGTGAACGCGCCGCTCCCGGCCACGTTCTTCTCGAGCTATGCGCTCACGCCGCAGATCAATCCGACGATCGCGAAGGCGACGGGCATCCTCCACGACGCCTGGATCAACGGCTACGCCGACGCGGATGGTCCGGTCAACGGCTCCGGCTCGAACTTCGGCGACCACCAGACGACGGTCGACAACCTCTCCAAGGGCGTCGAGATCGAGCTGACCGCCCAGCCCACCCGGAGCTGGAACGTCTCGCTCAACTACACCCACGTCAACGCCACCCACGAGGACATCGATCCCGCGACCCAGGTGTTCATCAGCCAGATGACCGGCTTCTTCAACGGGCCCGGCGGCCAGCTGCGCGAGTGGTACAATGGCGGTCCCCCGATCTCCCAGCAGTGGAACTCGTCGATCGTTGCCCCTTGGACGGTGCAGCTGAACGACCAGGGCCACGAGGCTCCGGAAGTTGCGCCCTGGCGCCTCAACCTGGTCTCGACCTACACGTTTGACCGCGGCCCGATCAAGGGCGTGTTCATCGGCGGCGGCCTGCGGATCGAGGCCGCGCGCATCCTCGGGTACAAGTACGACCCGAACTTCAAGAACATCAACTCCGACGACCCGAACTACGCCAACGTGGCGTCGGTCACCCAGGGCGGCCTCAACGTCAACGAGCCGTTCTACGGCACGAATGATACCCACGTCGACATGTGGTTCGGCTACACCCGCAAGCTCTACAAGAACGTCAACTGGCGCATCCAGCTGAACCTGCAGAGCGTGGGCGAGAAGGACCACCTGGTGGCTGCGGGCTATGAACCCGACGGCAGCCTGGCCCTCGCCCGCATCCAGGAGGGCATGGGCTGGCGCCTCGAGAACTCGTTCGACTTCTAAGTCGGACCCGTCTCCCAAGACTCAAGGCCGGTGGCGAAAGCCACCGGCCTTTTTTGTCGCCGACCTGCGCCCGTCGCCGAGAGAAAGTTGTTTCATCGCCGTGGCCGAATCCCCTAGCGTGGCAGGCATGCCACCCCTGCGCCCCCCGGATCCGGCCGAACCGGCTTGCGCCGCGCAAGGCGACGACGGGCGGCGCCGCTTCCTCGACCGCCGGGCGTTCCTGCAGTCCGCCCTGACGGGCACCGTGGCGCTCCTGGCCGCGGCGGCGGTCCCTCCGGTCCTGCGGGCGGCGCCGCCGGCCGCGCCCGGCCCGGCCGCCGGCTTCGTCCAGCCCGGGAGCACCCAGCGGATGGCGGCGCTCCTGGCGAAGATCACCCGGGAGGCCGATCCGCTCCGCAACCCCTTCCGGAACGCGGCGCAGGCGGCGCGCCTGCGCGACGCGCTGGCGGCGGTCACCGACCCGCAGGCCGCGCTCCCGCTGCGGATGCGGCTCGCCTGGCAGCTGCTCGACTCCGGCGACATCGCGGGTGCCCTCAAGAACTACGAGCTCATCCAGCAGGCGATGACCGACCTGGCGGTGCCGGCGGAGCAGCGCAGCGAGGAGGAATGGCTCACCTTCAAGGCGGTCTGCTACCTGCGGATGGGCGAGACGGAGAACTGCCTCGACCGGCACAACGCCGCCTCCTGCCTGTTCCCGATCGAGGGATCGGGGGTGCACACCCTCCAGCGCGGCTCGCGCGGTGCCGTCGCGGTCCTCTCCGAGATCCTGGCCAAGAACCCCGGCGACCTGCGGGCCCGCTGGCTGATCAACATCGCGTACATGACGCTGGGCGAGTACCCGGCGAAGGTGCCCGCGGCCTGGCTGCTCGAGCCGCGCCTCTTCGCCTCCGACTACGAAGTCGGCCGCTTCCCGGACATCGCCGCGGCGGTGGGGCTCGACCTCAACAGCCGCGCCGGGGGGGTGGTGATGGAGGATTTCGACAACGACGGCTTCCTCGACCTCATGGTCTCGTCCTGGGGGGTCGACGACCAACTGCGGGTCTTCCGCAACAATGGCGATGGGACCTTCACGGAGCGGACGGCGGAAGCCGGGCTCCTCGGGCTCACCGGGGGCCTCAACCTCGTCCACTGCGACTACGACAACGACGGGCACATGGACGTGCTGGTCCTGCGCGGCGCGTGGATGGGCACGGAGGGCCGCTACCCCTGCTCGCTCCTGCGCAACAACGGGGACTTCACCTTCACCGACGTGACGGAGGAGGCGGGGCTCCTGCGCTTCCACCCCACCCAGGCCGCGGTCTGGTTCGACTACAACGGCGACGGCTGGCTCGACCTCTTCATCGCCAACGAGTCGAAGGGCGCGGACAAGAACCCCTGCGAACTCTTCCGCAACAACGGCGACGGGACGTTCACGGAGTGCGCCGCCGCCCACGGGGTCGACCTGGTTGGCTACTTCAAGGGGGTGGTGAGCGCGGACTACAACAACGACGGCCGGCCCGACCTCTATCTCTCGCGCCTGGACGGAGCGAAGATCCTCCTGCGCAACGACGGGCCGGCCGGCGCCGAGCGGGGCCCCCGGGCGCCGTGGCGGTTCACGGACGTGGCCGACGACGCCGGCGTCACCGAGCCGCCGTCGACCTTCAGCTGCTGGTTCTTCGACTATGACAACGACGGCTGGCCGGACATCTTCGTCTCGGGCTACGCCATCGGGGACGTGGGGGACTTCGCCGCCGAGGTCCTGGGACGGCCGTTCTCCGGCCAGCGCGCCAAGCTCTACCGCAACAACCGCGACGGGACCTTCACCGACGCGAGCCGGGAGGCGGGCCTCGACCGGCTGCTGCTCTCGATGGGCGCCAACTTCGGGGACCTGGACAACGACGGCTGGCTCGACTTCTACGTCGGCACCGGCAACCCGGACCTGTCGGTCCTGGTCCCGAACCGGATGTTCCGCAACGACGGCGGCCGCCGCTTCCAGGACGTCACGACCTCGGGCGGCTTCGGCCAGCTGCAGAAGGGCCACGCCATCGCCTTCGGCGACCTGAACAACAGCGGCACCCAGGACATCTACTCGGTGGTGGGCGGGGCGGTGGAGGCCGACCGCTACCGCCACCAGCTCTTCGCCAACCCGGGCCACGGCCACAACTGGCTCAAGCTGCGCCTGGAGGGCGTCCGCAGCAACCGGGCGGCGGTCGGGGCACGGGTGAAGGTCGTGGCCGGCGGGCCCGACGGCGACCGCGAGATCCACCGGACGGTCGGGACGGGCGGCAGCTTCGGGTCTTCCACCCTGCGCCAGGAGATCGGGCTCGGGACCGCCACCGCGGTGCGCCGGGTCGAGATCACGTGGCCCGTGACGGGCGAAACCCAGGTGCTGACCGGGCTGGAGGCGAATGCCTGCTACCATGTCCGCGAGGGCGATTCCGCGGCCACGCGGGTCCGACTCGGCACCTTCCCCTGGCCGGCCGCCCCGGGAGCCTAGCCGTGAGTGTCCGGTGCCGTCTCCCCTTGCGCTGGTTGGCTCCGCTGGCCGCCGCCGCGCTGGCCGCTGCCGCGGCGGCCGCGCCGCCGGCCGACCCGGCGGCCCAGAGCGTGAATCCGCCTCCGGCCGCGGCCTCCGGCTCCTATCCCTTGGCTGCGTATGCGGCCTTCGGGTCGTCGCTGGTGCAGTCGGGACACCTGGGGGAGCTCGGGTGGAACGATGCCCAGGTCGGCGCCTTCCTCGAGGGGATGCGCGCGGCGTTCCAGGGCAAACCGGCCGCGGCGGACGACGCCGCGCGGCAATTCGCGGTCGACATGGGGCGGCGGATCCAAGGGATCGCGGCGGCTCCGCCGGGCTCGGCGGTTCCCGTCGCCGATGCGAAGGCCCGGCTCGACCGGTATTTCAAGGAGATGCGGAAGCGGCTGGCGCTTCAGGTCTCGGCGAGCGGCCTCGGCTACAACGTGACGACGAGCAACAGCGGGGTCCGCCCGCGGCCCGGCGAGACGGTGGTGCTCACGGTGCAGGCCGCGGCGGCCGACGGCGCGACCAAGCTGCCGCAGCTCTCGGGGGAGCGGATCCGGGCGAAGCTCGACGGGATGATGCCGGGGCTCCGGGAGGGGCTGCAGATGATGACCGTGGGCGCCCACGCGGTGTTCGTCATCCCGCCTGCGCTGTCATTCGGGGACGGCGCGTGGCCGGAGGGCGTCGAACCCGGGACGCCGCTGGTCTACTATGTGACCTTGGATGGCGTGGGCGCGCCGTGAGGACCGATCTCCCGGTCACGGCCCGATGCGACTGACGCCCGCGAGCATCCGTGCCGCCAGGGCATTGTCCGGCTGGAGCCGGAGGGCCTCCTGGAACTCGGCCGCCGCCGCAGCCATCCGTCCCTCGGAGCCGAAGGCCATGCCGAGGTTGCAGTGGGCGTCGGCATAATCGGGCCGGAGTCGGATCGCCTCCTGGAACTGGGCGACGGCCTCGTTCAACCGGCCGCCCTCCCGCGCCAACGCGCTGCCCAGGTTGTTGTGCGCATTCGCGTATCCCGGCCGGAGGCGCAGGGCCTCGCCATACTGGGCAATCGCCTCATCCAGCCTCCCCGGCAACCGGGCCAGGCAATTGCCCAGGTTGCTGTGGGCCTCGGCGGAGTCCGGGTTCAGCCGAAGCGCGGCCTCGAGGGGACCGATCGCCGCGGCGAACCGGCCCTCGGCGACGAGGGCGTTGCCCAGGTTGTTTTCGGCGTCCGCATAGTCGGGCCTTAACCGCAGGGCGTCCTCAAACTGGACGACGGCCGCCTCCAGCCTCCCCGGCGTCTTCGCGAACACGCTGCCAAGGTTATTATGCGCCTTGGCGAAGTCCGGCTTGAGCCGCAGGGCCAGCTCCAGCTCGGAGGCGGCTTCCGCCAGCCGACCCGGCAGCTTGGCCAGCGCGTTGCCCAGGTTGCTGTGGGCCTCGGCATAGTCCGGCTTCAGCCGGATGACCTCCCGGAACTGCGCGATGGCCTCCGGGATGCGGCCCTCGCTGTCCAGGGCGTCGCCCAGGTTGTTATGCGCCCGCTCGTTGCCGGGGCGCTTGGCCACGGTGTCGCCCCAAATCCCCTCCTCGGTCCGAAAAACCTCGTTCCGGCGGAAGGTGGTCGCGAACAGCGCCGCGGCCACGGCCAGCGAGCAGGGCAGCGCGGCGCGCCCCAGCCACCGATACATCCCGGCCACCACGAGGATCGCGACGGGGATCAGCGCAAGGTACATCCGGTGCTCCGCGATCGGTTCCGAGGCGACCGGAAAGACGCTGGAGCTGGGGGCCAGGATCACCACGAAGCAGAACCCGAGGAATCCGAGGACCGGACGCTTGAACAGCGCCCAAACTACCGCCGCCGCCAGGACCGAGAACGCCACGAGATACGCGACGGTCGCCGGGGAAAGCGGCACCAGGGCGGTACCGTAGTCGAAGACCAGGCGGCCCGGCCACACGCTCAGGACCAGGTAGTGCACGATCGCCGGCATTTCGGTCGCCCCGTAGCTCGACCAGGACACGCCGCTGTCAAATCCGGCGGTGCCGCTCCGGCCGTGGGTCGAAAGCACCAGCACCAGCAGCACCGACCATGACGAGGCCAGCCCGGCGTATACCCAGGGGCGGGCGCGCAGGGATTTGGGGAAACTCCCGGAAAGGAAGGTGCGGTCGTAGAGAAGAACGACCAAGGGCGCCGAAATCATGACCTCCTTGGTGGCCATGCCCAGGAAGCACGCCGCGCATGAGAGCGAAAACCAGAGGATCCTCGCGGCGCCGGCCGCCCCGGCTCCCCGGATGAAGCAGTAAAGGGTGAGGAGATAAAGGAGACCCATGAGCGATTCCGCCCGCTGGATCACGTAGGTGACCGATTCGGTCTGGAGGGGGTGTAGGACCCAGACAAGGGATACGGAGAACGCCACCGCCGCGGCCAGGACCGTCCGCGGCACGAGGGTGCGACGGACGGTCCCAAACAGGACCAGGGCCGCCAGAACGTGGATCGCCAGATTCGCCGCATGGTAGCTCCACACCGACGTCCCGCTGGCGGCGAAGTTGAGCGCCAGGGAAAGATTCAGCACCGGCCGGCCGCTCACCGTCGAGTCGGCCGGCGGCCAGAGGGCCGGGCCCAGGTGCTGGAGCGTCGGGTTGTTGACGATGGAAGGGATGTCGTCGTAGAGGAACGGCACCTGGAAGGTCCGGGAATAGGCCAGGATCGCGGCCGCCGCGATCCCGGCCATGCCAGCCAGCGCGGGTCCCCGCGCGGATGGCGGGTTCGGGGCTGCGGCGGGCTTCCTCCGGGTCGGCATGGCTGGGCTATGGTTCAATGCGAGCCGTTCGGAAATGACAACCAGCCAGCCGTTCCGGGCGAAGAAAGGGCGGCGAACGACGACTCGGAAAGGCCCCTAGGGCCGCGGTTCCAGCTCGAGCGTGGCGGTACCGGCTGGGACCGGGTACTCAGCCACAGGCCCCAGGGGCCAGCGGACCCGCAGCCGCGCCGGCGGCGCGGAGTCCGCCACGCCAAAGAAGCACTCCGGTGCCGACTGGCTGTAGTCGCCCGAGCCGGCGAACACCTCCGAGGTCTCCGTCGTGCCGTCGGCGTTGAGGAGGGTGAGGCGCGCCCCCACGCCGGTCGGGTTGCCCGGGGGGCCGTGGAGTCGGACGGCGAGGAAGCGCCGTCCCGCCGGGACGCGGCGCTGGAAGACCAGGGACTCGCCCTGGTTGCGGCTGACGACGAAGGCCGGCCGGCCCGAGTGGTCGAGGTCCAGGGCGACCAGCGCCTTGGCGTCGCCGGGGACGACGAGCCCGCTCTCGGCCGGGGGCACGACGGTGAATTGCCCGTGGCCGTCGCCCCGCAGGAGCTGGCTGAGGCCCCCGTCGGAGCGGCCGACGGCGGGGATCGGCGCATAGGAATTCTGGACGGCGTAGATGCTGGCGTGGCCGCTGGCGTCCCAGTCGCCGGCGACGATTCCCTGGAGCGGGGAGATCTGGGCAAGGCGGGGCAGGGGCGCGAAGCGGTACGTGCCGTCGGGCTGGCTCAGGAGGACGCCGCTCCGAAGCTCGGTGGCCGCGAAACGCCGCGACGCGGCGAGCGGGGCGTCGCCGATGATCTCGGGCAACGTCGCGCGGGCATAGGCGTTGTTGCGGGGATAGCGCCGGAGCACGGCGGGGATGACCGCGCCCAGTTCCCGGCGCGTGCGCCAGGGATAGAGGCGGTCACCCTCGTAGTAGGCCTCGATCAGCTGGGGCGGCTCCCCTTCGCCCGCGAAGGCGCCGTAGTACGCCAGAGCCGGCCGCTCGGGGCTCGCCCGGTAGGGCGTGTTGAGGCCGGCGTTGCCGACCACGAAGTCGGGGCGGCCGTCGCCGTTGAAGTCGGCCGCCGCCATCGAGGTCCACCAGCCGGCGCCGGCCGCGGCGAAGCCCGACCGCTCGGTCCAGTCCTCGAACCCGCGGCCCTGGCCGTTGTGGAAATAGCGGACCCCGCCCCACTCAAGGGCCAGGAGGAGGTCCGGCCAGCCGTCGCCGTCGACGTCGCACCAGAGCGCGGAGGTGACGAGCCCAACCTCGCGGAGGGCGGGAGCCAGGGAATCGGTCACGTCCTCGAAACGGCCGCCGCGGTTGGCGAGCAGCGCGCTCCTCGGCGGCAGGGGATACTGCCCGGGGAGCAGGCGGCCCCCGATGAACACGCCGAGCCGGCCGGTGTGCTCGAAGTCCGCCGCGGCCACGGCCCCGGCGTCGATGGCGAGCGGGGGCAGGGCGGAAGGATCGGCCGGGGTGAAGCCGCCATGGCCGTCGTTGAGGAGGAGGCGGGGCTGGTACTCCGGGGCGCCGGCCGGGAGAGCGTTGCCGCCGGCCGTGACCAGGAGGTCCGCCCGACCGGTGCCGGCGGCGTCGAGAAGGAGGACCGGGCCGTCGTCGACCGCGGCGCCCGGGCCGAGGGTCTTGGCGTCCCAGGTGCCGGCGGCCGCGGGCCGGAGGGATCGGATGGGGTCAAGCGTCGTGCCGCCGACCACCAGGGCCTCCCGTCCTGAGCCGTCCAGGTCCCCGGCAGCAAGGGCGGGCCCGCGGCGGTTGAGCCGGAGGGGCAGGAGCGGCTCGGCGGCGGATTCGTCCACGGTCTCCTCGCGGGCGGTAAAGCCCAAGCCGGTGGCGGCGGTAACGTCGGTGAACTCGGTCGGAACGGTCGGGGCCGGGGCCGAGGGTGGGCCGGCGGGTTCCGTCACGGTGTAGTGCCGGTTGGTCGGCAGGTCCCGGAGCACCTGCACGATCCCGCTCGGCCAGGTGATCGTCATCCGCGTCACCACCGGGTCCGGCCCGAGTCCGAAGTGCAGCAGCGGTTCGCTGGAGGAGAGGTACCCCCGCGCGAGGACCAGCGAGCGGAGCTGGATGCCGAGGGCGCTTTCGACCCGAACGGAGGCCCCGACCCCGCCGCGGTTGGAGGCGGTGCCGCGCAGCTCGACCTCGACCACGTGGCCGGTGGCGCAGTCGTTGCGCAGGATCGTGACGCCGCCCTGGTAGTTGGCGTAGACGATGTCCAGGTTGCCGTCGCCCGACAGGTCGCCGCAGGCCGAGCCGAAGCTCACGCCCCTCTGGTCCAGGCCCCAGGCGGGCCCCACGCTCTCGAAGCGGAGGTCCCCGAGGTTGCGGAAGGCGAGGTGGGTCTGGGCCAGGACGGGGCTGTCGTGCATGACCCGCACCCGCTCGGCGGCGCTCTCCGCCTGCGACTGGCGGGCCAGGAGGTCGACGTTCGTCTGCTCGCGGTGCATGCCGTTGGTGACGAAGAGGTCGAGGCGGCCGTCGTTGTCCAGGTCCTCAAAGCGCGGCGACCAGGTCCAGTCGGTGGCGGCGAGGCCGGCCAGCTCCGCCGCCTCCAGCACCCGGCCGGTGCCGGTGGCGAGGTAGAGGGCGTTGCGCTCGTACTGGGGCGCGGCCTGCGGGTTGCGCTCGTCCTCGGTCGTGCGGCTGCGGGAGTCGGCCATGCCGCGCTGGTCTTGCTCGTGGGTGGTCGACGCCATGTCGGTCGCCAGCAGGTCGAGGAAGCCCGCATTGCGGATGTCGCCCAGATCCGAGCCCATCGACGAGAACGGCATGTGGGGGACAACCTGGTCGATCACGTCCGTGAAGGTGCCGTCGCGGTTGTTGCGGTAGAGGACGTCGGGCGCCGCGAAGTCGTTGGCGACGTAGAGGTCGGGCCAGCCGGTGTTGTCCCGGTCCCACCAGAGGGCCGAGTGGCCGTGGGCCTCGCCGCGGATGCCGGCCGGCGCGGTCACGTCCGCGAACCTGCCATGGGGGGTGCGGTGGAGGAGGTAGTTGCGCTGGCCGTTCGGGTGCTCCCCGTAGTGGAGGAGGTTGGTCTGCACGAAGACGTCGAGCCAGCCGTCGCGGTCATAGTCGCAGAACGCCGCCATCCCGGAGGCGTCGTTCACGTCGAGGCCGTACTCGTGGGCCATCTCCTTGAACGTCCCGTCCCCCTGGTTGACGTAGAGGAGGTTGGGGGCGTTGTACCGGCAGACGTAGAGGTCGAGGCGGCCGCGGTTGTCCAGGTCGACGAAGGTGGCGCCCTGGTTCCAGACGCCGGGCGTCGCGCCGACTCCGGCCTTCTCGGTCACGTCCTCGAACCGGTAACCGCCCAGGTTGCGGTAGAGGCGGCAGCCGCCCGTCTTGGTGACGACGTAGATATCCGGCCGGCCGTCGCCGTCGTAGTCGCCGATCGCAATGCCCGTGCCCAGGGCCCCGAGGTCAAACTCGTGGTAGAGGTCGCCCCACATCCGGGGGTCGTCGTAGGCGTTCACCACTGTGACACCGGTCTCGGCGGGCGGGAGCGCCGTGAACATCGTCCGGCCCGGCGGGTGCGGGCGGGGCGCCAGCGGCCGGGACGTGTAGCCTTCCCCGGATTCCGCGGCCCGGGCACCCGGAAGCAGCAGGGCGCCGAGCAGGGTCACCAGGGCCGCGCGCCCCATCCTCCCGGCGCCGGCCCGGGCAGCCGGTCCGTGGGAATTTACGGGGAGAGGCATGGGGCCCTCCCATGCAGCACCCCGCTCCGGGGAGGGTCAAGAGCGGGGTGGGCGGCGCGCCGCCGTGACTCTCCTTGCGCCGCTTTTGCGATCGGGTTGAATGGCCGCCTTGCCCGTGCGCCCCGCCCGACCCAAGACCCCCGCCGGCCGATTCCTCGCACTCGGCTGGACCGTGGGCGTCCTGGCGGCCGGCGGCTTCGTGGTCGGGGCGGCGCAGGGCCGCCTGCAGCGGGTCGAGCAGGTCTCGGCCCTCGCCGGCCGGGCGCGGGCCGCCGACCGCCCCGACGCGCGTTCGGCGACCGGCTACGCGGACGGCCAGCGCGAGCTCATCGTCCCCGAGCGCAACGAGGAGAGCTTTGACTGGATCGCCGGGACGCAGCGGATGTTTGCGCGGGGCGAGCTGCGCGTGCGCCGCGCCGACCACGACAATGCCCCCTACGGCCGCGACGTGTCCGCCGCCTCGCCCTACCGCTGGTGGCTCGGGCTCATGGCCCTGGCCGACCGCGCCGCGACGGGCCGGCCGATCGGGCTCGCGGTCGAGCACGCGGCCCTCGGGGCGGACCCACTGCTCCAGCTCGGCGCGCTCGTGGCCCTGGCCGCGTTCGCGGCGTGGGCGCTCGGCGGCCCCGCCGCCCTCGTCCTGGCGGTCGGGATGGCGGCGGTGTTCCCCTTTGCGGCCGGGTTCCTTCCGGGCGCGCCCGACCAGCGCGGGCTCGCGGGCGTCCTGGGACTGGGCAGCCTCGTCGCGCTCGTTGGCGGGTTGCGGGCGCCGTCGTCCCGGCGGTGCCGGGGTCTCTTCGCGGCGGCGGGCGTCATCGCCGGTCTCGGCGTCTGGGTCAGCGTGCCGACCGAGGTGCCGCTCCTGGCCGGGGCATTCCTGGGCGCCGCGGCGGCGGCGCTGGTCTTTCGCCGGGCGCCCGACGCGGGACCGGCCTGGACGCCCGCGCCCTGGAGGATCTGGGGGTATACAGGTGGGGCGACGGTGCTCGCCGCCTACGTGGCGGAATATTTCCCGGACCACATGGGGACGCTGCGGCTGTCCGCGGTGCATCCGGCCTACGGCGTGGCCCTGGTCGGCGCCGGGGAACTCCTGGGCCTGCTCCTCGGCCGTCCGGCCGACTCCCTGCGACCGCGCCGGCTCCTGGTCCTCGGGCTCGCGGCCGCCGCCGTCCTGCTGGTGCCGGTCCTCATGTGGCGCGCCGGCAATCCCGGGTTCCTCGAGAAGGACCTGCTCTGGGCCCAGCTGGACCGGCTACCGGGCGCCCCGGTCGACACCGGCACGTTGGCCTGGCTGGGCCACGCCGGCCTGACCGGGGCGGCGGTGGCGACGCTGCTGCCGGTCCTCTCGCTTGTCTGGGCGGCCGCGCTCCTCGGGCGCGGCGAGGCGCCGGTGTCGGCCCGGGCGGCCGTGCTCGTCGCGCTGGGCCCCGTGGCGGTGGCCCTGGCGCTGGCGGTGACGCGTCTTGGCTGGTGGAGCTTCGCCGACGCCGCGCTGCTCGCCAGCTGGGCCTCCCTGGCCGGCCCCGGGATCCGGCCCGGATTCCGGATGTCATTCGCGGCCGTGGTCGCCGCCGCCGCCGGGGCCGGCCTCGTCCAGCTGCGGCCGGCCCCCGGGGGCCCGGCGCTCGTCCTCACGGGGCGGGAAGCGGAGGAACTCGTCGACCGGCACCTGGCCCACTGGCTGGCGCAACGCGCCGGCGAGGCGGGGGCGATTGTCCTGGCGCCGCCCCACCAGTCCGCGGACCTCGCCTTCTTCGGGGGCCTGCGGGGCATCGGGAGCTTTGCTCCCGACAACCGCGCGGGCTTCGAGGCGGAGCTCAACCTCGCGGCCGCCCGCAGCATGGAGCAGATCCAGCAGGACCTGCAGGCCCGCGGCGTCCGCTATCTGGTGCTGCCCTCGTGGGACCCGTTCTTCGACGAGTTTGGGCGGCGGTACCTCGACCCGCGCTACGCCGGGCGCACGAGCTTCCTGGTCGACGAGCTGCGGCAGTGGCGGGTCCCGGGCTGGCTCCGCCCGGTGCCCTACCAGCCGCCGGTCTCGGGGGGGAACGGGGCCGCGGCCGTGCTCGTCTTCGAGGTGGGGGATGAGGCAGTGCCGGCGGTCGCCGCCAGCCGGCTGGCCGAGTACCTGGTCGAGACCGGCAACCTGGAGCAGGCCGGCGTCGTGGCCGAGGGCCTGCGGCGCTATCCCGGCGACATCGGCGCCCTCACCGCCCGGGCCGAGGTCGAGAACGCCCGCGGCAGCACGGTGGCCTTCGGGCGCACGGTGGACACGCTGCTCACCCGGTTGCCGAACGGGGGCGACCACTACCTGCCCTGGGACCGCCGCGTGGGCCTGGCGGTCGTGCTCGCGCAGTCAGACCACGTGGCGCCGGCCCGGGAGCAGCTCCAGCGGTGCCTGAACGAGGCCACCGCGGCGCGGCTGCGGTCGCTTTCGACCGGCTCGCTCTTCGCCCTGCTCGAGCTCTCGCGCCTCCTCCACCTCGAGCTGCCGGACCCGGGCCTGCGGGCGCTGGCGCCGCAGCTGCTGCCCGGGGACCTGCGCGATCGCCTGTAGCCTAGGCCTTCTCGAGGCGGTCGAGCCAGGTGAACTTGAGGGTGACCGAGGTCACCACCAGCAGAGCGAGGATGAGGCCGGCCACCGTCCAGTGCTTAAGGACGATGAAGATGGGCAGCGTCACGAGGCAGAGCTGCCAGACGATGCCGATGGCGACGTTGGAGAGGTCGCGGCCGGCGCCGCGGTTGGGCTTGAAGGTGGGGTCTTCCTTCATCACCTGCGCGCGGACCGGCCCCCACCAGCCCCAGGGGTTCACGGTGCGGTAGAAGGACCGGAGGGTGGCCGCATCGTCGGGCGCGCTGAGGAAGGTGCCGGCGAGGCAGCCGATCATCGAGATGGTGAGGAGGACCGGGAAGGTGTAGAGGGCGTTGATGCTGTGGCCGACCATCCGCTCCACCCCGAGGAAGAGGATGGCGCCGAGGATCCCGGAGATCATGCCCCAGAAGTAGCCGAAGCCATTGAAACGCCACCAGTACCACTTGAGGAGGTTGGCGGCGACGAAGCCGCTGGAGAGCGCGCCCACCAGCCACATCATGACCGAGGTGATGCTGGTGGTGAGGAGCCCGCAGCCGACGCCGATCACGAGGAAGATGATCGAGAAGAGGCGGCTGAG
>Ga0302311_10002110_pt1 | contig 22802 bp, 18 predicted proteins | sample III_Palsa_N1_3_FD_200449 | JGI IMG/M metagenome (GOLD analysis project Ga0302311, IMG submission 200449) | Peat permafrost microbial communities from Stordalen Mire near Abisko, Sweden - III_Palsa_N1_3 | ecosystem: Environmental > Terrestrial > Soil > Palsa > Peat permafrost | place: Sweden... | reverse complement strand
GGACGCGTGGTATCGCAAGGCACGCCCGGCTGAGCAGGCGGCTTTGCGCTGGTCGCTGGATGACGTGATGGTGGGCGGCGCCGGGCTGGATGCGAAGGCGTTTCCGTCAACGCTGGAGTTGCTACCCCAACGCTACCGCCTGGAATACCGCTTCGTGCCCGGCGACGAGGCCGACGGTGTGACTTTGCATCTGCCGCTGGCGATGTTGAACGCGTTGTCGGCCGCCCGCTGCGAATGGCTGGTACCCGGGCTGCTAGGCGAGAAGGTGGCTGAGCTGATCCGCGGTCTGCCGAAGGCACTGCGCCGTAACTTCGTGCCGGCACCGGACTTCTCACGCGCCTTCGTCGAGGCCGAGTCGCCGCGCGACGAGCCGCTGGCGAAAGCGCTGGCGGCATTCCTCAAGCGTGCCACCGGTGTTGACATTGCGGCGGCGGAATTTGCAGGTGTCGAGTTGCCAGCGCATTTCCGCATGAGCTATCGCCTGCACGACGAGAACGGAAAAACGCTGACCAGCGGCCGTGATCTCGCCGCGTTGCGCGGGCAGTGGGAGGGCCAGGCGCGCGAGGCTTTCTCGCGCAAGACCGATATCGAACTGACCCGCGAGGACGTCGCCAGCTGGGACTTCGAGGAGATCCCGGCCCAGGTGCGTTCCGGTGGCGGCCTGACGGCGTTTCCAGCGCTGGTCGATCTTGGCGAGGCGGTAGCACTGCGCGTATTCGAGCGTGCCGATGAAGCTCACGCGGCACACCGACAAGGTGTCGTACGCCTGCTGCGCAATGCGCTGGCCAGCGACGCGAAGCAGGCGCGGCGACGCTTGCCGATCGGCAATGCGCTGGCACTGAAATACGCGCCACTCGGTGGCATTGAGGGATTGCGCGAGGACCTGCTCGAAGGCGGCTTCAGCGACCTGCTCGAACGGCATGAACTGGATGTGCGTACCGCCGGGACATTCGAGGCATTGCGTACGCAATGTTCACGCGAGTTGTTTGGTGCCGGTGTCGAGCGCCTGAAGCTGGCCGAACCGATCATCGAGGCGCAGGCCGAACTGAAGCCATGGCTGCAGCCGCCGCTGCTGGGCTTCGCCCGCGCCAGTTATGACGATCTGCGCGAGCAGCTCGGCGCGCTGCTCACGCCCGGTTTCCTGCGTGAACTGTCGCCGACGCGGTTGGTGCATTACCCGCGTTATCTGAAGGCGATTCGCTTGCGTGGCGAGCGGCTGCGCCAGGATCCGGCGAAGGACCAGCAGCGCATGTTGCAGGTCATGCCGTACTGGCGTGCGTACCTGCAGCATCGCGCCGCCGGTGCCAGCGCGGTGGGCCTGGCCGAGCTGCGCTGGCTGATCGAGGAATGGCGCGTGTCGCTGTTCGCGCAGGAGCTGAAAACCGCCGAGCCGGTATCGGCCAAGCGGCTGGCGAGGGCGCTGGCTGCGCTGGCCTGAGCTACGCGATCAATGCACCCGATCGACGTGCACGTCACCGTTGCAACCGTCCACGTACATCAGCCAGCTGCCCATCAGTGACGGCTTGAGCTTGACGAGCGGATGGTCGGCGCTCATGCATGAAGGCGCATCGGAGCTGACCTGTTTCCACACCTGGCCATTGTCCAAGGTGAACTGGTCCTGGCCATGCCAGCCGCTGAAGTGCCCCACGATATGCGCGTTGAATTTGACGCGTTCGCTTTTTTCGGCATAGAACACTGGCTTGCCATTGGTATCGACCAGCTTGGTGGTGACCTTGTTGTGTGTACTCAGCCAGCTGTCGAGGTTGGCCAGTTCCTGCGGCGACAGCTTGTCCAGCCCGGCAGCCTTGAACTCGGCGTCACTCATGCGCTGCTGCAAGCCGGTGGCCTGCTGGGCATGCAAGGACAGGGAACACAACGGCAGCGTCAGCAGCATGGACAGGATCAGGTGACGTGGGCGGATCGGCATGGGTTAATCCTCTGGGCGCGATGGGTAGCAGAACGGAATGATGGGCGATTCTGCGCGGTAAACCGTCTCCAAGCCAAGCGCCGCGACCGGTTCATGCGCGCAACGGCTGCCGATGCATGGCTGCGGCTACCATAGAGGCCTGTACCGGACACCTGGTCTCATGGCCCAAGCCGTCAAATCCTCCAGCCTGTTGCAATGGCACGACCGTGCCGGCGTCCTGTCGCCGCTGCTGGCCGAGGCTTTGCAGGCATGTGCGGCGCAGCCGGTGCCCGAGGCCGAGTGCTGCGACGTGCTGGACCTGCTCGGCATGCTCGGTTGCGATGCACAGACCCAGGCTGCGGCGCTGTGGTTCGAGCTGGCGCGGGTTGATCCGGTGCTATGGGCAGCGAAGGCCCCGATCATGCCGGCGGAGCTGCAGCGGCTGGTCGGCGGACAGCAGGCGGCCGAGCAGGTCTGGGCGCTGCATGCGCAACGTTCGCCCGATGGCGCCGCGGAAGGTTTGCGCCGGCTGTTGCTGGCGATCGTGCGCGATCTGCGCGTGGTGTTCGTGTTGCTGGCGCGCCAGCTGGCGCGGATGCGTGCGGTGGCAGCGCTGCCGCCGGAACAGAGCGCGGCGCTTGCGCGGCTGACCCGCGACATCCATGCGCCGCTGGCGAACCGGCTCGGTATCTGGCAGCTGAAGTGGGAGCTGGAGGATCTGGCTTTCCGCTTTCTGCAGCCGGAAACCTACCAGCGCATCGCGAAGCTGCTGGATGAACGCCGTGCCGATCGCGAAGGCTTCATCCGCGATTCGCTGGCGGAATTGAAGGAGGCGCTGGACACGGCCGGTATCCCTGCCGAGCTGGCCGGGCGGCCCAAGCACATTTATTCGATCTGGAAGAAGATGCAGCGCAAGGCGCTGGATTTTTCCGACCTGTACGACATCCGCGCGGTGCGCGTGCTGGTCGACAACGTGACCGACTGTTATGCCGCGCTCGGTGTGGTGCATGCGCGCTGGCCACATCTTCCGGGCGAATTCGACGACTACATCGCGCGACCCAAGAGCAACGGCTACCAGTCGCTGCACACCGCCGTACTCGGCCCCGCCGGACGCACGCTCGAAGTGCAGATCCGCACCCACGAGATGCATCGCGCGAACGAGCTGGGCATGGCTGCGCACTGGCGCTACAAGGAGGGTGGCAGCGCCGATGCCGAGTTCGAGGCGAAGATCGCCTGGATGCGCAAGCTGCTGGAGCCGCGCGGCGAGGATGACAACGCGCTGGCCGCCGACCTGCACACCGAGCTGCTGGAAGACCGCGTCTATCTGTTGACACCCAAGGGCGAGGTGTTCGATCTGGCGCGCGGGGCCACCGTGCTGGACTTCGCCTACCTGGTGCACACCCAGGTAGGCCATCGTTGCCGCGGCGCCAAGGTCAACGGCCGCATCGTGCCGCTGACGTTCCAGCCGCAAAGCGGCGACCGCGTGGAAATCCTCACCACCAAGGTGGCTGACCCCAGCCGGGACTGGTTGTCGCCGCATCATGGCTATCTGCATACGGCGCGAGCGAAGGACAAGGTGCGCGCGTGGTTTCACCGGATCGCCCACGACACCAATCTTGCGATTGGTCGTGGCATGTTCGAGCGCGAACTGAAACGCCTGGCGCTATCGACCGCGGACGTGGCGAAACTGCCGGTGTACTTCCACCTGAAGAATCATGACGAATTGCTGATCGCTCTGGCGCTGGGCGAGATCACGCCGGGACAGATCGCCCGCGTGCTGCAGGAGGCGGCGCAGCCGGCGGAGCCAGCGCCATCGGTTGCGCCAGTCGGCGCACGCGCGAGCGCGCCCGAGCACGGCGCACTCAGCATCGAGGGCATCGGCAACCTGTTGACCACGCTGGCGCGCTGCTGCCAGCCGTTGCCCGGCGATCCGGTGCGTGGCTTCATCACCCGGGGGCGTGGCGTGTCGGTGCATCGTGCCGATTGCGGCAGTCTGGCGCGCTTGGCACGGCGTGACCCGGATCGGGTGATCGAGGTCAGCTGGGGGCGCGCCGCGAGCCAGGCCTACGAGGTCGACATCGAGCTGCGCGGCTATGACCGCAAGGGCCTGCAGAAGGACGTGACTGGCGTGATCAGCAACGCCGGTACCCATATCATCGCCTCATCGAGCCGGCTGATTGCGAACACCGGCGAGGTGGAGATGCGCTTCACCCTGCGGGTGCGCGATTTTGACCAGCTGTCGACCCTGTTCGGCAAGTTGCTGGCATTGCCGAACGTGGTCGATGCGCGACGTATCGGCGTTGGCTGAACTACTCGACACCTTCACGAGTCTCAATCTGGACAGCCTGCCGTCAGGCCTCGTCGCAGGTGCCTGCGGCGCAAGCTGAACGCCCGCTCCGGCTACGCGAAGCGCGCCGACGGCCCGATGCTAAGCTGCATCCGTTGCTTTCACAGACATGGATCATGAGCGGACGCCGAGACCAGCACGACGCGGATTCACACGGTCGCACCGAACCCACCCTGGGTGATCTCGATCACCTGGATGCGCCGCCGCGCGCGCCATTGAATGATGGCCTGCCGCAGGTGACGGTCGAGCCGCGCCATGGGCGCACGCGGACGACACCGCCGCCACGCCGGGGTGGTCGACGTGGTTGGCTGGTTCCCTTGCTGCTGATACTGGTGATCGCGGTGGTCGCCGGGTTGTGGTTTAGCCAGAATCGCCTGCGCGGCATGCTGCCGCGTACCGATTTCAACAACGTGCTGGGGCAGGCGCAGCAGGCGTTGCAGGCCGGCCATCTGGACGGCCAGGATGGCACCAGTGCACGCGAGCTGTTCCAGGCTGCGTTGGCGCTGGAGCCGGACAACGACCGTGCCCGTGATGGCCTGCACCAGGTGGGTCAGGCCGAGTTGTCACAGGCCGATGCCGCGCTGCAGGCAGGCAAGCTTGACCAGGCGGCACAGCAGGCTGCCGCAGCCCGTGAATTGCTCGGCGGCGGCAGCGACATCGACCGGCTCGATCACGCGATCAGCAGTGCGCGCACTGCGCAGGTGCAGACCGTGGATCTGGTCGGCCGTGCCCAGCAGGCCTTGGATGCAGGTCAACTGGAGGGGCCGCAGGGTGCCGGTGCGCTGTACAAACAGATGCTTCAGGCTGATCCCAGTAACGCCGTGGCATCACACGGACTGGATCAGGTGGGTGACGCGCTGGCAGTAGAGGCGCGCAAGGCATTCGATGCGAACGACAGCGCAAAAGCGAGCGTCATCACTGAACAACTCGCCGCGCTGCAACCGAACAATGGCGCGTTGCCGGCATTGCGCGCGCAGCAGGCGCAGGTACAACAGCAGAACAGCAGCGCGCTGGATGCGGCACTAAAGCAGGGTCAGGATGCCCTGCGCGCAGGCCGCATCGGCGGTTCCGGCGACGATACCGCGCTGGCCCATTTCAAGGCTGCGCTTGCGCTGGATCCGGACAATGCGCAGGCCAAAGGCGGCCTCGGTGATGTGGCGGAGGCGTTGACCGTGCAGGCGAACGCGGCGATTGACGCAGGCGACACGGCGCAGGCAGGCCAACTGCTCGATCAGGCTGCGGCGCTGGCGCCGAAGTCGGCCGACCTCGCGGCAGCGCGCGCGCGCCTGACCAGTGCCGTACAGGCGCCAACAATTGCCACGGCGAGTTCATCCGATGAGGGCACTGTCGCTCCCGCAGCGGCATCGCTGTCGCCCGAACAGGCCGCGGCGGTGGCGCGGCTGGTGCAGCACGCGCAGATCGCCACCAGCAATGGCAACATCATGATGCCGCCCGGCGACAGCGCGTATGACTTGTATCGCAGTGCGCTGGCGATCGACGGCAACAATGCTGCCGCCCAGCAGGGATTGCAGGCGCTGCCTGGCCAGGTCGAACAGCAATTCAATCAGGATCTCGCCAGTGGCAAGCTGGGTCCGGCCAACGAGATGCTGGCCAACCTCGCCGATCTGGCGCCAGGTGATGCCGCGCAGGTGGCGCTCAGCAACCGGCTGGCATCGGCGTGGCTCGATCAGGCCGAGCAGCAGCTGTCGAACGGTGATCGTGTGGGCGCCGCGCAGTCGCTTGAGCGTGCCCGCAAGCTGGCACCAAATCACCCGCGCGTGCTGGACCTGAGCGCACGCCTGCAGGCCAGCCAGTGAGTGCGGAATGACGGTACTGGTTCTTGGCGGCAGCAGTCAGATCGGTCACTTCTTGCTGCCACGGCTGCAAGCCAGTGGCGAGCATGTGCTGGCGCTCAGTCGCCATCCACGACCGCTGCAGGCTGGCGTGGACTGGCTGCAGGGCGCGCTGCCCGATGCCGCACCGGAACTGCCGCCGTTGTCGGCGATCATCAGCTTCGGGCCGTTGTGGGCACTGGCCGCGTGGTTGGCGCAGGCTCCGTTGCGCGACGCACCACGGGTGATCGCCACCAGTTCGATGAGTGCCGAGACCAAGCGTGATTCCAGCGTGCCGGCCGAGCGCGAGATCGCGCGCCAGTTGCGCGACGGCGAGGCAGCACTGGCCGCGGCCTGCGCCCGCCATGGCTGCGCCTGGACGGTGCTGCGGCCGACCCTGATCTATGGCGCCGGATTGGACAAGAGTCTGACCCCGATCGCGCGCCGGGCGATGCGACTGCGGTTGTTCCCGCTGCCGGCCGGCCATGGTCTGCGCCAGCCGGTACATGCGGACGATATTGCGCAAGCCGTGCTGGCTGCGCTCGAGTGTCCGACGGCAGCGGGGCGGATTCTGCCGATCGGCGGCGGTGAGCGCCTGCCGGCCGAGGAAATGTTTGCGCGGGTGCGTCGCAGCCTGCCGCGCTCCACCGTGCCTTTGCTGCTGCCGGCGTGGCTGTTGCGGCTGGGCCAGCGTGCACTGCCGCCGTTACGCGGTCCGTTGAACCGGCTGGATGCCGACCTGGTTGCCGACAATGGCGAGTTGCAGCGGCTGCTTGGCATCAGTCCGCGTCCGTTCCGGCCCGAGTCAGCGATGTGGATGCCGTCGGTGTGAGAGCGCACTTTGCGCGTGATCTGCCTGACCGCGAGTCTGGATCGTGCACGAGCTGCGCTCCGGCGTGGCAGCCCCGCCACATTGCCCGCGTTCTGCCCCGAAACCGGCCGCGGCGTTCATTTGCCCGCCGGGGTGCAGGCCCTATGATCGAAACACTTTGTTGCCGGATTCCCTCACGTTGGATTTCCTGACCCGTCTAGGTTTGTTCGCGCGCCGTTGCTGGCCATGGGTGCGCATCCCGTTCTGGATCGGCATGGGCCTGTTGCTTGGCTTCGTGCTGCCGTACACGCTGGTGCTGAACAAGCGCGTGCAGGATCGTTTCAACGATCTGGTATTCGCGGTGCCCACCCGCGTCTACGCGCGCCCGCTGCCACTGGCCGCCGGCATGCCGATGACACCGGCCGCGCTGGAGCTGGAGCTGACCTTTGCCGGGTACAGCAACGACGGGCATGGCGAGGTGGCCGGCAGCTGGGTGAAGCAGGGCACGCGCTACACCATCGTCTCGCGCGGCTACGCCGGCCCCGATGGTGGCGAGTTGCCCAAACGCATCCGCGTGACGCTGGGCAACGGCACCGTGCAGCAGGTGCAGGACACGGCCGGCGACAAGAACATCGCACTGACGCATCTGGACCCGGCGCGCATTGCCACACTGTACGGCGCCAGTCAGGAAGAACGACGCTTCGTGCATCTGGCCGACGTGCCGCCGCTGTTGCTGAGTGGCCTGCAGGCGGTCGAGGATCGTGATTTCAAACATCACTTTGGCGTCGATTTCAGCGCGATCGCGCGCGCCGCATTCGCCAACATGCGTGCCGGGCACACCGTGCAGGGCGGTTCCACGCTGACCCAGCAATTGGTGCGCAACCTGTTCCTGAGTCGCGATCAGAACTTCACGCGCAAGATCAACGAAGCGCTGATGTCGATGCTGCTGGAAGCGCATTACAGCAAGGGACGGATTCTCGAAGCCTACGTCAACGACGTTTTCCTCGGCCAACAGGGCGACCAAGCCGTACATGGCTTTGCGGCAGCGTCGGAGTTCTACTTCGGTCGCCGGCTGGAGGATTTGCGCCCGCAGGAGATCGCGCTGCTGGTCGGCATGGTGAAGGGGCCGAGCTATTACGATCCGCGCCGTGCGCCGGACCGCGCGCTGACTCGACGCAACCTGGTGCTGCAGGAATTCGCCACCACCGGCCTGCTCACCGCCGCGCAGACCAATGCTGCGCAAGCCGCACCACTGGACGTCGTCAATAACGGACAGTTGCCGCACAACCGCTTCCCCGCGTTCATGCAGCTGGTGCGCACACAGATCACCGCCGACTTCGACGACGAAACCCTGAGCCAAGGCAATCTGTCGGTATTCACCACACTCGATCCGGCTGCCCAGCTGTACACCGAGCAGGCGATCACCAGCACCATGAAAAGCCTCGGTAAGCGTGCCGACATGCTGCAGGCGGCAGCGGTCGTGACCAATGCGCAGACCGGCAGCGTGCTGGCCGTCGTCGGTAGCAAGATTCCGGGCGACCAAGGCTTCAATCGCGCGCTCGATGCGCGTCGTCCGGTCGGTTCGACGATCAAGCCGTTCGTCTACCTGGTGGCGCTGACCGAACCCCAGCACTGGAACCTGGCCAGCCTGCTCGACGACAGTCCGCTCAGCATGCGCCAGCCCGACGGCAGCGCGTGGACGCCGCAGAATGACGACAACCAGAGCCACGGTCAGGTGCCGATGGTCGATGCGCTGGCGCATTCATGGAATATCGCAAGCATTCGCCTGGGCCTGGCCGTGGGCTTGCCGCGGATCAAGTCATTCCTCGAATCGTTCGGCCTCACCGGCGTCAATCCCGGCCCCTCGCTGCTGATCGGCGCGATCGATCTGGCACCGCTGCAGGTAGCGCAGCTGTATCAATACCTGGCGGCCGACGGACACGCGTTGCCGCCGCTGGCGGTGAGCGGTGTGGTCGACGGCAACGGTCGCACCATCAAGCGCTATCAGGTGCAGGGCGGCAACGGCGAATACCAGGACGCGGTACACCTGACCACCTGGGCGATGCAGCAGGTGGCGCTGCGCGGCACCGCCAGCGCGATCGGAAGTTCCGGGCTGGCGTGGCTGCATGCCGCCGGCAAGACCGGCACCAGCAACGACACCCGCGACAGCTGGTTTGCCGGCTTCACTGGCGAGCATCTGGCGGTGTTCTGGATGGGTCGCGACGACAACAAGTCGACCGGCCTGTTCGGTGCCACCGGTGCGCTGCGCGCCTGGCGCGAACTGTTTGCCAAGCTGCCCACCCAGCCGCTGTCCGCTGCGCCGGCTGCGGGACTGGAAATGGCTTGGATCAACCCGGCCGACGGCAAACGTACCGAGTCGCAGTGCGAAGGTGCGCTGCAGGTGCCGGTGATCACCGGCAGCCTGTCCAGTGATACCGAAGGCTGTTTCTGGCAAGGTGTGCAGAGCCTGTTCGGTGGCGGCGATCATCCTGCGTCTGCCACCAGCGTTGCACCGGCCGCAACCGACACACCCATTCGGAATTGACCATGCTGCATTCCTCCAAACAATTATTCGTACTTCCCATCCTGCTGGCGGTCAGCTTGCTCGCCGCTTGCAGTCAGACGCAGGCGCCGGTCAAGCCGACCGTCGTGCCGGATCAAGACATGATTGGCGCGATCCATGCCGCCGGTGATCGCGAAAAGTCCGTCATCGACGTCAACCCGCTGCGCGATCCCGGTGTCAGCGCATTGCAGGACGCGGCAAAGAACGATGAGCAGGCTGGCCACTACGCAGACGCAGCAGTCAAGCTCGACCAGGCACTCAAGCTCAGCCCGGACTCACCCGACCTGCTGCAGGATCGCGCCGAGATCGCGATACGCCTGAAGGATTTTGCCGGTGCCGAAAAGTTTGCCCACCAGTCATGGTCACTCGGGCCCAAGCTCGGCCCGCTGTGCGCACGCAACTGGCAGACCATCGTGGAGATCCGCCTGCAGGCTGGCGACGAAGCCGGTGCCGACACCGCACGCAAGTGGGTGCAGCAGTGTCACAAGGCGGGTGTGTCGCGGTATTGAGCGTGGCGATGGGATGGCGGCAGATGGCGAGCCGCTTCGATGCATTGGCACGGGCTGTTCAGAACAGTGCGGTCAACAGCAACACGATGCCAACGATGCTTGCCGCCCAGATCAGGGTGCGCAAATAAGGGATGCCCGCTGCATACACCGGCACATAAGCCACGCGCGCCCAGAAGTAGAGTTGCGCACCCAGCACGGTCATGCCGCTGTGACGCTGCAGCAGGTAGCCGATGAGCACGATGGCGACGAAGAACGGGAAGGTCTCCAGAAAATTGGCGCGGGCACGATCCAGTCGGGCGGTGACGCCGGTCAGCGGTGGCGCGACCCCATCGCGTGCACCGGCGGCCCAGCCCAGTCCGCGCTGATTGGTCGAACAGGTTGCGGTAAGCGCAATCTGCACCAGTCCCAGCACAACACTCCATACCAGCATGGTCAGTTCGGTCGTCATGATGTGTTCCCCGTGGTGGTGCTGGCATGGTGAACCTTTGCGATCGCCCATGCCAGTAGGCAGCCTGGTTTGCCGCGCTGGCCCAGTCGGCCATACTTGATGGATGACTGATCTCGATGACACCGGGTCCGACGACGTCGGCGCACTGCTCGGTGCCGATGGCCCGTTCGCGCGCGAGCTGCCGAACTTCGCGCCGCGGCTCGCCCAGCAGGCGATGGCGCGCGCGGTGCAGCACGCCATCGCCGGGCGCGACACGCTGATTGCCGAGGCCGGCACCGGCACCGGCAAGACGTTCGCCTACCTGGTGCCAGCGCTGCTGTCGGGTGAGCGGGTGATCATCTCCACCGGCACCAAGACGTTGCAGGACCAGCTGTATTTTCGCGATCTGCCCAAGGTGCGTTCGGTGCTCGGCGCGCGGTTGAAGACGGCGTTGCTGAAGGGGCGCGCGAATTACCTCTGCCTGTTTCGGCTCGACCAGACTGTGCGTGAGGGAGCCACCTACGAGCGTACGCAGGCGGCGCAGCTGGCGACGATCCGCGCGTGGTCGGCGCGTACGCGCCGCGGCGATAGGATGGAACTGGCCGAGGTGCCGGAAGAATCACCACTGTGGCCGCGCGTCACCTCCACGCCGGAAAACTGCCTCGGCGTGGAATGTCCGTTCTTCGACGACTGCCATGTGGTGAAGGCGCGGCGCGAGGCTATGGAGGCGGACGTGGTGGTGGTCAATCACCATCTGCTGTTTGCCGATCTGGCGCTGAAGCAGGAAGGCTTCGGCGAGATCCTGCCGGGCGCGGCAGCCTTCATCCTGGATGAGGCGCACCAGATTCCCGAGCTGGCCGGGCAGTTCTTCTCGCAGAGCATCAGCGCGCGCCAGCTGACCGAGCTGGCGCAGGACGCGCTGACCGAATGCACCGGCATCACCGGCGCGATCGGCCTGCTGCTGGAGCCGGTCGAAGCGCTGCAGGATGCGCTGCGCAAGCTGCGCCTGGCGATGGATGCGTTGCCGTCGCGCGGCGCATTCCAGCAACTGGAGGATCGCGCCGGCGTGCGCGAGGGGCTGCATGATTTGCGTGAACTGCTGGCCACGCTGGCCGAGCTGCTTGCCTCGCAGGCCGAACGCTCACGCGGCTTCACGAACCTGCACGAGCGCGCCGACCTGTTCGTCGAGCGGCTGGATCGCATCGTCGAGTCACACGGTGATCGTGATGTGCGCTGGTACGAGACCTTTCCGCGTGGCTTCGCGCTGTACGCCACGCCGCTGGACCTGGCGGTGCCGATGCGCGGCCTGCGCGAGCGTACCCATGCGGCGTGGATCCACACGTCGGCTACGCTGTCGGTGGCCGGCAACTTCGATCACTTCGCGCGCCAGCTCGGGCTGGATGATCCGCAGACACTGAGTCTGGAAAGTCCGTTCGACTACGCGCGGCAGGCGCTGTGCTATCTGCCATCAGGCCTGTCCGATCCGAACGCGCGCGATTACACCGAGCAGGTGATCGAGACGGTGTTGCCGGTGCTGCACGCCTCGAACGGTCGCGCGTTCCTGCTGTTCACGTCGCATCGCGCGCTGCGTCGAGCGGCCGAACTGCTGCAGGACAAGGTGCCGTGGCCGCTGTTCGTGCAGGGCACCGCACCGCGGCCGCGCCTGCTGGAGGAATTCCGCGCCAGCGGCCATGGCGTGCTGCTTGGTGCGGCGAGTTTCTGGGAAGGTGTCGACGTGGTTGGCGAGGCGCTCAGCGTGGTGGTAATCGACAAACTCCCATTCGCCGCGCCCGACGATCCGGTGCTGATGGCGCGGCTGGAGGCGTTGGAACAATCCGGCATCAACCCGTTCATGGGCTGGCAGGTGCCCAGCGCGGTAATCGCACTGAAGCAGGGCGCCGGCCGGCTGATCCGCGACGTGCACGATCGCGGCGTGCTGGTGCTGTGCGATCCGCGGCTGACCACCAAGGGTTATGGCAAACTGTTCCTGGCGAGCCTGCCGCCGATGCCGCGCACGCTTGAGCTGGCGGTTGTGCAGGCTTTCTTTGATGATGCGAAAACCGCGGCAGCAGCCACGGGCTGAGGAGGCAGGACATGGCGAAGGCAATCGGACTCGGTGGGATCTTTTTCAAGTCACGCGACCCGGCGGCACTCAGCGCGTGGTACGCGAAGCATCTGGGTCTACCTCTCGAAGACTGGGGTGGCGTGCGTTTCGACGAGGACACTGCGCGTCCCGGCTCCACGTTGTGGGCACCGTTCGCCGCCGACACCAGTTACTTCGCGCCGAGCACGCAGCCGTACATGATCAATTTCCGCGTGGACGATCTCGATGCGCTGCTGGCGCAACTGCGCGGTGCTGGTGTCACGGTGGACGAACATACGGACACCAACGAACTCGGCAGCTTCGGCTGGATCATGGATCCGGACGGTACGCGCGTCGAGTTGTGGCAGCCGCCGGCCTGAAACGTCAATCGAGCGCTGCGCCGAAGCGATGCTCGCGCGGCAGGTAGTGATGTTGCGGATCCAGTGAAGCGACCACATAGCGTGAGCGGCCGACGATCTCGTTGCGCGAGAAGAAGCCGAAATAGCGCGAATCCATGCTGTTGTCGCGATCGTCGCCCAGCAGCAGATACTGGCCGGTGGGTACTTTCACCGGTCCAAAGCTGCTGGCCGGGCTCGGCCAGTTCACGGACAGCCGTATCGCGTGGCGCATGTCGCCGTAGCGTTCGATTTCGTAATGCGCCGGATTCTGCAGGTCGTCGTGGATGCCGCTGTAGCTGCCGACGGTATAGCTGGCTGCGTGGCCGTTGATATAGAGCACGTTGCCGCGCATCGCCACTTCATCGCCGGGCAGTCCGATTACCCGCTTCACCAGCCGCTCGTTGGCGGCGTGTGAATCCAGCACCACGATGTCGCCGCGTTGCGGGTCGGCCAGATGCAGCAGCGAGACATGAGTCAACGGCAAGCGGATGTCGTAGGCTGCCTTGTCGACCAGGATGCGGTCGCCGATCTTGATGGTGGGCTGCATCGAGCCGGTCGGCACCACGTTCCAGTCGGCCACCGCGCTGCGGAACATGATCATGCACAGCATGAAGGTGATGAAACCCTTGTTGCGGGTCAGAAACTTCGCGATCGCGTGCATGGGACCCCCTGCCTCGGTTGGATGGAACGCATGGCACCGGTTTCGGCACGATGCAGTTACCTGCCAAAGGGTGACCATACAAACTGCGCGAAGTTGCACGAGCCTGCTCATTCTGGTTGGAGCGCAAACAGCGTAATGCCATGCCGCGGTCAGCAAGCGGCCTGTCCTTGCCCGACATGCCGCCGCTGCGGCTGCTGTCATCGATGCTCCAATCCGTGGAGTGCGATCCGATGAATGCATGGACACAGACGGTGACGGCCAAGGTGCTGGGCATCGGCGTGCTGGCGTTGCTGATGACGATACCGCTGTTGCAGGTGAGCGGGCTGGTGCACGAGCGCCAGCAGTTGCGCGAGACAGCGATTGCACAGATCGCGCAAGGCTGGGGCGGGGCACAGGTGCTGGGTGGCCCGGTGCTGACGGTGCCGACGCTGCATCAGGTGACGGTGGCGGATAACCAGCCACCGCAATGGCGCGCGGGTAGCGAAAGCATGGTGGCCGACAAACTGACTACGGAGGTGGCGCTGGCGGTGCAGACACGGCGCTACGGCATCTATGACGCACCGGTCTTCGTCGCCACGGTGAAGCTGGATGGCAGTTTCCGGGCGGAAGATCTGGCGCAGTTCAAGCAGGCCAGCAATGCGCAATGGCAGGGCAGCAAGGCCGAGCTGCGGCTGCCGATCGGCGACTTGCGTGGGCTGCAGGAAGTCAGCGAGCTGCGCATCAACGGCAAGCCGGCACGCTTCGATTCGTCGGCCGACCGTCTCGTTCAGTGGCCGAACGTGGTAGTGCCGATCGATCTGGATGCACTCGGCAACCAGCCGATCCATGTCGAGATCAGCCTCAAGCTGGCCGGCACCGAGTCGCTGCAGTTGCTGCCACTGGCGCGCAGCACTGACGTGACGATGCGTGCGCCATGGCGCGATCCCAGCTTCGTCGGTGCGGCACTGCCGCTGGAGCATCAGCTCGACGCGAAAGGGTTCAGCGCACACTGGCATCTGCTCGATCTCAACCGCAGCTATGGCCAGCACTGGACGGATGGCGGCGATGGCATGGACAAGTCGCTGCAGGCATCCACGTTCGGCGTGCAGCTGTATCAGCCGGTCGACGTCTACCAGCGCAATGAGCGGGCGGGTAAATACGGGTTGCTGTTCATCGCGATGACCTTCGTCGCGTTCTTCCTGTTCGAGGTGCTCAAGCGGCTGCGCGTGCATCCGGTGCAATACCTGCTGGTCGGCGCCGCACTGGCCACGTTCTACGTGGTGCTGCTGGCGTTGTCCGAGCAGATCGGCTTCGGCGCGGCGTATGTGGTGGCCGCAGCAGCCGTGGTGCTGATCATTGGCGGCTACGCGACGGCGGTGTTGAACGCGCGACGGGCCGGCCTGCTGTTGGGCGGCGTGATCGCGTTGATCTACGCCATGCTGTACGGGCTGATCGCGGCCGAACAGTACGCCCTGCTGATCGGCGCGCTGGTGTTGTTGGTGATGGTCGCGCTGATGATGTACCTGACCCGCCGCATCGACTGGTACGCGTACGTACCGATGACGTTGGAGCCGGCTATACCGCCGCCGGCTCCGCCAGCCGCTATCATGGTGCAACCATGAACCTGCTCGCGATCGAAACCGCCACCGAAGCCTGCTCCGTTGCCCTTATCCATGGCGACGAACTGATCGCGCGCAGCGAGATCGCACCGCGTCGGCACACCGAGCTGGTATTGCCGATGGCCGATGCCTTGCTGGCTGAGGCCGGTATCGGCCGACATGCGCTGGACGCGATCGCCGTCGGCCGTGGCCCCGGTGCGTTTACCGGCGTGCGACTCGGCGTGTCGCTGGCGCAGGGCATGGCGCTGGCGCTGGACCTGCCGGTGATCACTATTTCATCGCTGGCCGCGCTGGCGCTGGAAGCGCCGGAAGAGGAAGGCACGGCCATCCTCGCCGTGATCGATGCGCGCATGGGCGAGATCTATGCCGCCTGTTACCGCCGCGATGAAAACGGCGGATTGATCGCGCTGGATGACGAACGCATCTGCACCGCCGAGACCCTGCAGTTGCCGCAGGCCGCCGCGTGGCAGGTCGTCGGCAGCGGCTGGGCCACCTATGCGACGGTATTGTGCGAGCGCCTTACCGGCACGCTGCATTCGGCCGATGGCCTGCGCTATCCGCAGGCTGCGCATGTTGCCGAGTTGGCGCTGCGCGAATTCAAGGCTGGCCGTGCGCAGGCGCCGGAGCTGGCATTGCCGGTATATCTGCGCGACAAGGTGGCGTTGACACTGGTGGAGCAGGGGAAGGCTTGAGCTGACTGCCTACTGCTGCGTATGAGTGGGTGCTGCTCCACACAAATGTGGAGTGGTGCAGGATCAATCTGTCGAAATGTCTGCTTTCGACGCCAGAAGCAGCCATTTCGCTGAACGCCAACTCTGGCCCTTACTTTGTATCGATAGTCGCGTCAGCCATTGAGCGATAGCGTCTCGAAGTACACCGTCTTAGACTCATAAAAAGGACGTCCAAAGTGGCATTGCCCTGTCTTTGCCATAGTTCGGATCTGATGCGGCAAGAAGTCCTTGCTAACATTGCTTGAAATGGCTCATGCGGACTCTCTATGGTCGTCAATCCATCTAGAACAGGGCTAGATCACCCTCTTTTGCCTCTAGGCATAACTCTCTTGGCTGTGGTTCTGGGATTTTTCTGCCTTACTGTTAGCTCCAGAGATGATGCGGCATTCTTGCTGTTCGGTTGTCTTACGCCAGCCCTGCTCTTTTCACTCGTTTTCTTGGCAATCAGGAAAAGAGCTATTCATCGTTTCGAAACTGCTTTGTTGATCTCTCTTTTACTCGGTAGCGTCTGGCTGCTGGGCAAGAATTTTATGGAAGTACGAACAATCGCCCGGTGGTCGCTCTATTCGAAATCGCTCGAAGAGCGCACCCTTGCCACCGACAAGTCAGATGGATATCTGAGACATACCGAATGGGATGAGTGGGGCTTTGCTGGAGTGGGAAACGGAGTGGAGTACGTCGTTTTTGACCCAGAAAACACACTTTCCACGAAAGCCAATGGCAACGCATACAGCCAAATCAATGGAATCCCTTGTGGACCTGCACAGGTCGGGCGCCTAGAAAATCATTGGTACGTTGTTCGGCTCTGGATTGACAACGACTGGGACCACTGCAATTCGTAACGTCCGTTATGGGTGGCGGCCATTTGGAATCATGCAGTTTGCAGTTTGCATATAAGCCGTGCTGGACACGCTTAGTGTTACATCTGCCCGATCACTAGCTGCACCAGCAAGCTGCTCACTGACACGGCGATCCACACGCCCAGCCCCAGCAGGATCGGCCGTGCGCCGCTGGCGGCCATCCGACGCAGGTTGGCCGAGAGGCCAATGGCAGTCAGCGCCACGATGATCAGAAACTCCGCGAGCAGGTGGATCGCCGGCTGGATGGCTATCGGGATCAAGCCGGCGGTGCGCACTGCCGAGGCGACCAGAAACCACAGGATGAACCACGGGAAGATGCTGGCGAGGCTGAAATGGCCGACGCTACCTTCCTGCTTGTGCCGGCGTTTTTCACGTGCAGCGACCACGAAGGCCAGCACCAGGCAGACCGGGATGATCAGGGTGGCGCGGGTCAGCTTGACGATGGTGGCGTAGTCGCCAGCGGCATGGCTGTAGCTATAGCCGGCGGCGACCACCGAAGAGGTGTCGTTGACCGCGGTGCCGGCCCACAGGCCGAAGCCCATGTCGGACATGTGCATCAGATGGCCAAGCAGCGGAAACAGCAGCACCGCGACCAGGTTGAACAGGAAGATGGTGGAGATCGCGAACGCGGTGTCGTGGTCGTCGGGACGAATGATCGGGGTCACCGCGGCAATCGCCGAGCCGCCGCAGATCGCGGTGCCCACGCCGATCAGGATCTTCAGCTTGTCGTGCACGCCGAGCCAGCGCCCGAGCAGCCACGCGGCGAGGAAGGCCACGGTCATCGTGACCAGGGTCACCGACAGCGATTCGAGGCTGGTCTTCGCCACCTGACTGAGGCTGAGTCCGAAACCCAGCGCGATGATCGACCACTGCAGCACGTACTTGCCGGCGAAGGCGATGCCCGGCTGGTAACGCTCGCCCGGAGACAGCAGGTTGCGCACGAGGATGCCGAGCACGATGCCGATCACCGGACCGCCGATCAGCGGCGCGTAACGTCCCAGCACCATGGCCAGTACACCGATAGCCACCGCCAGCAACAGGCCGGGTGCGCGCATGCGCATCGTGGGGTGGGTAAGGGTAGCGATGGATGACGCGTTCATGCATGGGCTCCGGCAATTGCGCCATTGTCCGCGCCTGCATCCATCAGGAAAATTTGGAATATCTGATGATATGTATAAGATAGGCTGATGATCAACATCAGCCCGCGTCAGCTTCAGGTATTCGTGCAGATCGCGCTGCATGGCAGCGTGCGTGCGGCCGCCGAGCGTTTGCACCTGACCCAGCCCGCCGCCAGCATGGCGCTGGCGGAAATGGAGCGGCAGCTGGATGCGCCGGTATTCGCACGCGAGCGCGGTCGACTGCGCCTGAACGCGCGCGGCCGCGAACTGCTGCCGCTGGCGCAGGAGCTGCTGGAGCGGCATGCTGAATTCGGCCGCCGCGGCAGCGAGGACGGCATGGCGCTGGGCGGCGAGCTGCGCATCGGTGCCAGCAACACCGTGGGCAATTACCGTGTGGGGGAATTGCTCGGTGCATTTGTGCGCGCCCATCCGCAGGTGGCGATCCGCCTGCGCGTGGCGAATACCGAAGCGATTGCTGCCGGCGTACTCGATCACAGCCTGGACATCGGTTGCGTCGAAGGACCGGTGACCCATCCCTTGCTGGAAGTGCGGCCGTGGCGTGACGACCTGCTGGTGGTGTGCGCGCCGCCGGAGCATCCGCTGGCACGCAAGCGCAGCCTGAAACCGGCGGATTTTGCCGGTGCGCGTTGGGTGCTGCGCGAACCCGGTTCGGCCACGCGTGCGATCAGCGAGCGCGTGCTGGCGCAGCTGCCGCCGGGTGAAACCGTGCTTGAACTCGACCAGATCGAGGCGATCAAGCAAGTCGTGGTGGCCGGGCTCGGCATTGCCTGCCTGCCAGCGGTGGCAGTCACCGATGCGCTGGCGATGGGGCGGCTGAAGGCATTGAAAACCCCCTTCCTCGATCTGCGCCGCAAGCTATCGCTGTTGTTGCATCGACAGAAATACCGTGGCAGCTTGTTGGACGCGTTTCTCGACGGCACCGACCTCGACGGCACTGGCTTCGGCCACTGAGTAAAGGCGCGGGTAGCTCAGCCCGGCGCCGATGAATCGATGATCTGACCCAGCAGGGCCTCGGCCTGTTCATGCGTATGCGCACGAAGCAATCGGGAGGCATGGCGGCGCAGGTGGGCATGATCGAGCGTGGCCAGGCGGTCGCGCACTTGCAGGATCTGGCCCGGATGCATGCTGAATTCGCACAGGCCCAGCATCAGCAGCAGCGCGGTGAAGTTCACGTCACCGGCGATCTCGCCGCACAGGCTCACCGGCTTCTTCGCACGACGGCCGGCGCTGATCACGTGCGACAGTAGCCGCAGCAGCGCCGGTTGCAACGGGTTGTAGATGTTTTCCAGCGCATCGTTGCCACGATCGGCGGCGAGTACGTATTGGGCCAGGTCGTTGGTGCCGATCGCGAGGAAATCGGCGTGCTCCAGCAATGCACGCACGTTGATCGCTGCAGCCGGCACTTCGATCATCGCGCCCAGCGGCAGCTTCTCTGGCAGATCGATGTTCTCGCGCTTCAGATCCTGCCGCGCCAGCTTGAACAGCGTGCGCACGGCGATCAGTTCGTCCGGCTGGGTCACCATCGGCACCAGCACGCGCACCGGGCCGTAGCAGGCGGCGCGCAGGATCGCGCGGATCTGGGTGGAGAACACCGCCGGATAACGTAGCGACAGGCGCACACCGCGCACGCCGAGCGCGGGATTATCCTCGCCGCGCAGTACCAGTCCGGCAGCATCGGCCTTGTCGGCACCGAGATCCAGCGTGCGGATCGTTACCGGCAAGCCACCCATGCCCATCACCAGGTCGCGATAGGCGATGAACTGCTCGTCTTCCGACGGCAGTCCCTTGTGCTTGAGGAACAGGAATTCGGTGCGATACAGGCCGACGCCGTCGGCGCCGCGCGCACGCGCGCTGGCCACATCGGTGGGGGTTTCGGCGTTGGCCAGCAGGCAGATCTCGACGTTGTCGCGGGTGCGCGTGGGCGCATTCGCGAGTTTGGCCAGGCGGCGCCCTTCGATCACCGCCTCACGCTGCCAGGCGCGGTAGCGCGACAGATCCTGCGCGGTGGGATGCACTACGGCTTCGCCGCGTTCGGCATCGAGCAGGATCAGATCGTCGTCGTGGATGTTGGACAGCGCATCGCGGGTGCCGACCAGCATCGGCAAGCCGAGGCTGCGCGCGAGAATCGCACTGTGCGAATACGGGCTGCCGGAACTGCCAACCACACCAAGCAAGCCGTTGCCAGCGAGCTGTGCCATGTCGGCCGGTGCGATGCTGTCGGCGATCAGGATCTCGCCGACGCGTGCGGCCAGCTTGCGTTCTTCCGGGCTGGTCTGCCGTTGCAGGGCGGAGATCACCCGGTTGATCACCTGCTCGACGTCTTCCTTGCGGCTGCGCAGATAGGGATCGTCCATCGCCTCGAACACGGCGGATAGACGGTCACGCTGTTTCTTCAGCGCGGCGCCAGGACGGTAGTGGCCAATCCGTACCAAGTCATCCAGCCCGCGCAACAACTCTGCATCGTCCAGCAGCAGGCTATGCGCGTCGATGAACTCGTTGACCTCGCGCGCCAAGGCGCCATGAAGTTTGCCGCGCAGTTCGCGCAACTCCTGTCGCGCGGTGTCCAGTGCACGATGCAAGTGACCGATCTCGACCTCGATCTCTTCCTCGGCCAGCGGCCGGGTGTCGACGGTGTAGCGGCTCGGCTGCACCAGTCGGGCCCGGCCCAGCGCCATGCCGTGGGCGGCGATCGTGCCGTTGAGTACGTGCCTCATGCGCGCCGCATCTCATGCCGGATCGGCATGGGCAGGATCATCAGCAGCTTGGCAGACGCACGATCCATTCAGGCTCCTTCGTCGAACTTGCGCTCGAACAGCGCAGCTACGGCGGTCAGCGCGGATTGTTCATCCGGGCCGTCGACGCGGATGGTCAGCGGGGTGCCGATCCCGGCGGCCAGCATCATCACGCCCATGATGCTCTGCGCGTTGATCTCGCGGCCCTTGCTGACCAGCCACACGGTGGATTTGAAACCCTGCACCAGTTGCACCAGTTTGGCGGATGCGCGGGCATGCAGGCCGAGCTTGTTGGAAACGACGATTTCTTGTTCAAGCATGATCGATGAAAATTCCCCCGCGGCCACCGCTGGCTGCAATTTCGGCCAGTTCATCCAGTGGTTTTTCCGCATAGTTGAGTACACGCAGCAGCATCGGCAGGTTGAGGCCGGACACACAGCGCAGATGGACACCCAGCGCACTGAGCGACAGGCCAATATTGCATGGCGTGGCGCCGTAGAGGTCCGCCAGCACCAGCACGCCTTCGCCCTGATCCAGTTCGCGTGCATGGCGCACCGTAAGCGTGCGCATCACGTCCGGGTCGGATTGCGGCGGTATTTCCACCGCGGCCACTTGTAATGGCAGTTTCGGCATCACGTGGTGCGCGGCGGAGATCAGCGCCTGGCCGACTGCCTCGTGAGTCATCAACAGCACGCCGACGCTCATGACCAGCTATCCGTGATTCTTGCAAGCGGCATGATCTTTACTCCAGCTCGCGATGGAAGGTGAGCACGCCTTCGCGGCGGGCGCGGTAATGGGCAGCGAGTTTCTCGACCAGGTAGACCGAGCGATGCCGGCCGCCAGTGCAACCGATCGAGATCGTCATGTAGCTGCGGTCGTCCTGCTCGAAGCGCGGCAGCCACGCATCCAGCCAGCGCGCGGTGTCAGTGAAATATTCGGCGACCAGTGGCTCGGCGTCGAGGAAATCGCGCACGGGCCCATCCTTGCCTGACAAAGGACGCAAGTGCGCTTGCCAGTGCGGATTGGGCAGGCAGCGCGTGTCGAAAACGAAATCCGCGTCCAGTGGCAATCCGCGGCGGAACGCGAACGACTGGAACATCAGGGTGAGTCCTTCGGTCGCCTGGGCGTAACCGGTTGCGACGAGACGACGCAACTGGTGCACGTTGAGCTCGCTGGAGTCGATCACCTTCTCGGCAATCGCCATCAGTGGGCGCAGCAGGCGACGCTCTTCGACGATTGCATCAGCCAGTGACAGTCCACGCGTGGCCAGTGGATGGCGGCGGCGGGTTTCCGAATAACGCTTGATCAACACCTCGTCGCGGCAATCCAGAAAGATCAGGTGCACTTGCACGCCGGTGGCGGCGAGTTCCGACAGCACGGTCGGCATGTGTGCGAAATCCGCGCCGCGATTGCGCACGTCCACGCCTACCGCGATGCGCCGGTGCTTGCTGCCGCCTTCGGTCGCCGCATTGACCAACTGCGGCAGCAGCGCCGAGGGCAGGTTGTCGACGCAGTAGAACTCAAGATCCTCAAGCGCACGCAGCGCCACCGTCTTGCCGCCACCAGACATGCCAGTGAGCACGATCAGGTGGATCTCGTGCGGATCGACCAGCGGGTTGAGCAGGGGTGTGTTGTCGTCGCTCATGAATTCACCACGGAGGCAGCCGGCGCAGTTGGTGGGCTTGGCGGTCGATGAAAGTTTGCGCGGGGTCGATGCCTTTGCTCTTCAGCGCGTGACTGCGCACCGCGGCTTCGACCAGCACGGAGAGGTTGCGTCCGGGTGCCACCGGGATGGTGATCATCGGCACCGGTACGTCAAAGATCTCGCGATGGCCGATATCGCCGGTGAGGCGGGTCAGCGCGTCCGTCTCTTCGCCATCGCGCAGCGGTTTGAGATGAATTACCAGGCGCAGGTACTTGGACGGCTTGACCGACATGTGGCCGAACATCTCGCGTACGTTGAGCACGCCCAGGCCGCGCACTTCCAGCAGGTCCTGCAGCAGTTCGGGGCAGCTGCCGTCGATCACGTCCGGCGCGATCAGGGTGAACTCGGTGGCATCGTCCGCGACCAGTCGATGGCCGCGGCTGATCAGTTCCAGCGCCAGCTCGCTCTTGCCGGAACCGGCTTCGCCGGTGATCAGCACACCGATCGAGAACACTTCCAGGAACACGCCATGCAGGGTGGTCTTCGCCGCCAGCATGCGC